>Ga0180435_10003894_pt1 | contig 14852 bp, 8 predicted proteins | sample SS_ome_3_FD_132467 | JGI IMG/M metagenome (GOLD analysis project Ga0180435, IMG submission 132467) | Hypersaline lake sediment archaeal communities from the Salton Sea, California, USA - SS_3_S_1 metaG | ecosystem: Environmental > Aquatic > Non-marine Saline and Alkaline > Hypersaline > Sediment... | reverse complement strand
GTTTATAAACAGAAGTGACGCGGCGCCGGTTGTTCGGGTGTGGCGTTAAGAGAAGCCTGCGGATACCGGAGGCAAGAGAAAATGAATCGCAGTAATCGTGATATATCCGGTCGCAAGAGCCTGTGCCTGCTGCTCGCTCTTAGCGTGGGCGCCTTGACCGTTCTTCCCGGAGAGCGGATCGCAGAAGCCCAGGCTCCCAGCCCCGTCCTGCCTGAACTCGTCAATCGCAAGATACTGGCGTCTATCGATCGCGGGTTGAAGTACCTCGTTGACACTCAGCGGCGAGACGGGAGTTGGTTGAACCAGGGTGGATATGGAATGTACCCGGCGGTGATGACGGGTCTGGCGGGCCTTGCATTAATGGCGGGCGGATCAACGCCCGAAACCGGTCCGCATGCCAAGAATGTCGCAAAGGCCATGAACTACCTGCTGCGAGTGGCTGAAACTCATACTGACGGGCTAGTTGCAGGCCCGGGTGCGGAGTATCGCAGTATGTACGGGCACGGGTTTTCCATGCTGTTCCTGGCGCAGTGCTACGGGATGGAACTTAATACATCCACCGAGGCGAAACTCCGCAAGGTCCTTACCGCCGGGGTGCAACTGATCGTCAAAAGCCAGTCGAAAAAGACTTCGCGATTTGGAAAACCCTGCGGCGGTTGGTATTACACCCCGGGCAGCAGCAGCGACGAGGGATCGGTCACCGTCACGCAGCTCCAGGCGCTGCGGGCGTGCCGCAACGTGGGCATCAAAGTGCCCAAGGACTGCATAGATAAGGCCGTCGAGTATCTGCGTCACTGCCAGATGTCTGACGGTGGTATCTGCTACTCGTTCTCGAGCCGCGGTTCGTCTCGCCCGCCGATTTCGGCCGCGGCGATTGCATGCTTCTACGCAGCCGGTGTCTACGACCGGAACACGGGCGGGAAGGGTTCCGAAGCCGAGATGGTCGAGAAACTCGTCCAGTACGTCGACCGGGCCGCTGGAACCGGTTCGAGCGGTGGGGGGCACTGGTTCTACACGCAGTTTTACCTTTCACAGATAAAGTACCAGCAGGGCAAGAAACCCTGGAAAGTCTATTACCCGCTAATGAGCCAGAGACTCACAGGAATGCAGAATCCAGACGGTAGTTGGAACGGTGACAGTGTCGGAACGACATACGGAACGGCGATCGCCGCGATGATCCTCCAATTGCCTTTCGGATACCTGCCTATCGTCCAGAGATAACACGCGGTATCGCTTTACGCGGGCGCCCGCGCACGGAAACAAGAGAACAGGAGAATACGGTGACTGACAATCCAAACATGCCGGTGAGCGAACTTACCTCAGATGAAATACAGGCCGCCGAAAAACTTACCCGCGCCTACCAGACCATCCGCGATGAAATGGGCAGGGCCATCGTCGGACAGGCCCAGGTCCTCGAAGAACTGCTGATGTGCATCTTCGCCAGGGGGCACGCTATACTCGAAGGTGTTCCCGGGTTGGCCAAGACGTTGATGGTCTCGTCGCTGGCCGATTGTCTCGACCTGGACTTTGCGAGAATACAGTTCACCCCGGACCTGATGCCTTCGGACATTACCGGTACGGAGGTGATACAGGAAGACAAGGCTACAGGGCAGAGAGAGTTCAAGTTCCTCCAGGGACCGATCTTTGCGAACATTATCCTGGCCGACGAGATCAATCGTACTCCTCCGAAAACCCAGGCCGCCCTGCTCGAGGCCATGCAGGAAAGGCAGGTCTCCATTGGCGGAAACCGCATGCCGATGAAGGACCCGTTTTTCGTGCTGGCGACGCAGAACCCCATCGAGCAGGAAGGAACCTACCCGCTGCCCGAGGCCCAGCAGGACAGGTTTATGTTCAAGATATTCGTGGACTATCCCAGTTGGGACGAGGAGTTCGACATTGTCCGGTTGACTACCGCGGTGCAGCAGAGCAGCCTGTCGAGCATCATCAGCGGTGAAGATATTGTCTTGCTGCAGGAGATTATCCGCCGCGTCCCGGTGGCCGATCACGTTATCCGCTACGCGATGCGACTGGTTCGTGCAACGCGAGTTCCGGCGGACGACGTTCCCGATATAGTCAAAGACTACGTTTCGTGGGGCGCCGGACCGAGAGCCTGTCAGTATCTCGTTCTCGGCGGGAAGGTACGGGCGGTTCTGTACGGGCGGTACCACGTCTCCACTGAAGACATTCAGGCTGTGGCCAAGCCCGTATTGCGACATCGGCTCGTGACGAACTTCAACGCCGACGCGGAGGGCTTCGACGCCGACAAGATCATCGCCCGCCTGCTGGAGATCGTACCGGCAAAGGATTCAACCATAGCGTCTAATCCCGCCACCGCCAAGGCCGTGGACTCAGCGACCGATACGGACGTTTCCGCCGATCTCGAAGTAACCGACGACGAACCGGTATAGGGTGCCGGTGCCCCATGGACGGATAAATCACCTATGGCGACACCAGAAAGATGAGTAACGAACTTACAGACTATCTCGACCCGAAAGTGCTGTCCAAGATCACGCGTCTCGACCTCCAGGCCCGCCTGGTTGTCGAGGGGTTTGTCTCGGGAATGCACCGCAGCCCGTTCCACGGGTTTTCTGTGGAATTCGCGTCGCACCGCGAGTATGTCCCCGGCGACGACATCAAGCATATCGACTGGAAAGTACAGGCAAAAACCGACCGGTACTACATCAAGCAGTACGAAGAGGAGACGAACCTCAAGGCCACTTTCCTCGTGGATGTCAGCGAGTCGATGCACTATGGTGGCGGTAACGGGTCCGAGAGGCTCAACAAGTACCGTTATGCCGCCGCGACCGCGGCGTCACTGGCGTTTCTGCTTCTCCAGCAGCAGGATGCCGTCGGGCTGGGCGTCTTCGACGAGCAGTTGAAAACCTACATTCCCGCCTCGGGACACCCGAACCAGATAAAGAACTTCGTTCACGCTTTGGCGATCAACGAACCGAGTGCAAAAACGTCAATCGAACTGATCTGCCATTCACTGGCCGAAAAGATATCCCGGCGAGGCATGGTCTGCCTGGTAAGCGATCTGCTGACCGATATCGAGGGCCTGATGCGGGGCCTGGAGCACTTCAGGCACTACGGGCATGAAGTAATGGTGCTCCACATAATGGATGAAGACGAACTGACCTTCCCGTTCCAGGGCAACACGATGTTCCAGGGTCTGGAGGATACCGGGCGCCTGCTCATCGAGCCAAGGGCCCTGCGCAAAGGATACATCGAGTCGATGGAAAGATTCTGCCATGATGTCCAGCGACGCTGCGTGTCGTCGAGAATCGATTATAAGCGAATATCCACCGCCGACCATCTGGATGCGGCGCTGCTGGCGTTCCTTGCGGCAAGGGCGGCGGCGAACCGCAAGGCCGGATCCAAGAGATAGCCTGACTTTGAGATTGGAAAAAAACAGATGTCATTCGTAACGCCGATGATATTCTGGATTGGGCTTGGGACCGTTTCGGTTCCGGTCATAATCCACCTGCTGAATCGCAGGCGGTTTCGTATTCGCCAATGGGCGGCGATGCAGTTTCTGCTCGACTCCCTTAGGCGTAACCGGCGCCGCCTTAGGATAGAAGAGTTGATCCTGATGGCCATGCGATGCCTGGCGCTTTTCCTGCTCGCAATGGCCATCGCAAGGTTTACCGGATGCGGTGATAACGATCTCCTGCCAGGCGGCGACCAGGCGCCCGAAACCAGCATCTTCATCCTCGACGACAGCTTCTCGATGGACCAGAAGATCGGTGGTCCGACGATCCTGGAAAACGCCATCAAGGACCTGACCGCACAGATCAAGCAACTCGCCGAGAACGCCAAATCCGATCGGATAGCGATACTGCTGACATCCAGGCCCTCTGTGGACAGCGCGTTCCAGGAACTCATGCCCGTCGCCGGAGCCGGAGAAATCGAGCAGCTTATCGCGAGGATAGAGGCCATCGAGTCCAGCGACTCACCTGCCAGGCTCGGAGAGGCCCTTGCCTCCGCCGGGGAAATACTCGCCGGCGAGGATGAGCCAAAGAACGTCTTTGTTTTCAGTGACTTCCGGGCCGTCGATTTGGGGCGTGGAAAGGCCGGACAGTACCAGCCCGCGTTCAAGGCACTCCGCCAACAGGGCGCGCGGGTCGTAACGCTGGATTACGGACAGGCGGTAAATTCCAACCTGACAGTCGAGAAGATAGAACTGCTCGACAAGTGGGCGCTGGTTGGTGTTCCAATGCGTATAGGCGTTACCGTTCGCAACAACGGGTCGTTCCGGCTTGAAAACGTTGCCGTCGCGCTGTCGACACGATGGCGAGTGAACAACGCCGACGAGCGAGCGGTTCTCCCTGCTGAGACGCTTGCCTCGATTGCGGCCGACACGTCAACTCGAATGGAGTTCACCGTGACGCTGCCCAAGCAGGGGCCCGCGGTGATAAGGACCGACCTTCCGTCAGACCACCTTGCCGGAGACAATGCGGGTTATCTGGCGCTGGATGTTCGCAAGGCGGTGCGCGTGCTGATAGTCGACGGGCATCCGGATATGACCGATCCGGCGCTGAGCGAGTCGTACAGACCGGCCCTGCTGCTGGACCCTCAGAAGAACGCCAGCCACGGTAACGTTGTGACGGTTGTCCCCATAGAGGCAGTGGAGGCCAGGAATTTCCGTGACTACGACCTCGTGTTGCTCCTGGATGTGCCCACGCTGCCTTCGGCGCTGGACTCCGAAGGCAACGTGTTCTATCCGCAGTTGTTGGCGCTGGAGCAGTACGTGCGCGACGGTGGGGGCCTGGCGATATTCACCGGAAGTAATCTGAACCTTGCATTCTATAACGGGCCCATGTACGCCGAAGGCATGGGGCTTTCCCCGCTGGTGATCGGCCCGCCTCGCGGTGATTCCGCCGCCAGGGAGAAGTATCGTCGTATCGACGCCAGATCCGTTGCGGGCGACCCGTTCCTGCGCTCGCTGCGCGGTGACGGTGGTGCGATTCGTTGCGCAATGGTCCGGTTCTATGCCTATACTCCCGCCGACCCGTTGACACGATCGGCGCCGTCGGGCGATATCAAGCCTCCTCGAGTGGTCGCCCGGTTCACCGCTCCCGATGGTGGTGACGGACCTCCGGCGATCGTGGTCAGGCAGTTTGGCAAGGGGACAACGATGATGTTTTACAGCACCGCCTCGACTCGCTGGAACGACTGGGCCGACGACGAGCCCGAGTCGGCTTACAGCGCGCCTATGCTGGACATGATGATGCACCTGGCCAGGTCACAGGCGGGCTTGTACACGCTGAGGGTTGGTGAACCGATCGTCCACACAATAAATCGCGAATTACGCGACGCGCGCGTCACGATCCAGACCCCGCGATTCCCCAGCGACGATCTTATTACTCTCAAGACCGTCATGGAGGAAAACGACGGTAATCAACCTTCGCAGACGGCCAGATACGACAATCCCCCGCATGCCGGATGCTATACGATGTCCCTGAAAATGCCTGACGGGTCTCAGAACGATCTGTTCTTTGCCAGGAACGTCGATCCGGACGAGGGCAACCTCGCTCCCGGTGGTGAGAAACTGATATCCCGCGCGATGGGTTCCGAGGATTTCAAGTACGTCTCGCGCCTGGCGTCCGGGTCGATCTCCGACGTGCAGACAAAGGAACAGAAAGAATACTGGTTGCTCCTCCTGGCGGGGCTTCTGGTGGTATTGGCGATGGAGACATTCCTGGCCCAGCGTTTCGGACACTACTCGGGTAACTGAATGACCGTCGGAAAACCACGATAATCTAATAGATCGATAACCTGCTGAAAGCTTTTAACTTATGCTGAACGATATATGGCAATGGTTGTTAGGGGCCGATACCGGTAAGTTCTCCGGTGGCGACGGTGCTGAATTGGGTTTCATGGCCGATTATAGCGGTGGAATGATCCTTGGAATGGCGGTGATCTTTATTGGTCTGACGTTCCTGGTGATCCGGAGTTATCTCAGGGAAGGCGATGCCTCGAAAACCGCCAAGGGTTTCCTTGCCACCGTTCGAATACTTGTCATTACGATCGTTTTCGTGATTCTGTTTCGCCCGGCGATAGTGCTGAGGTTCACCAATACGCTGTACAGTTCTGTAGTCGTGCTGATCGACGACAGCCTGTCGATGTCATTTGCCGACAAGTATCTTTCCCCGACCCGCCGTGTTGATGAGAGCCCACAGGAATACCAGAAACGTAGTGACGCCGCCGCAGCCCAGCGCAAGGCGCTGGCAGACGAGCTTGGTCTGCAAGTCGATCGATTGGAGTCGATGTCGCGAAAGGACATTGTCCGTCGCCTGCTGGTCAAGCGAGGCGGGCCTCTGGGCGAACTGGCGAAGGATCACCCGCTGGTCCTCATGCGATTTTCGACGGCCGACCAGAGCAAACCGTACACCCGGAAGCTCATGGACGCGCCCGTGGCCACGAGCGATCCGGATGGTGACCCGAGCGGTCCGGTCGATATTGCGATCGACCCGGCTGCTGTCAGAAAAGCAGTGGTAATGCTTGTATCGTCATCGCCGACGTCCACGGCACCGGCGACCGGGCCCTCGCCGAGCGGCGATAGCGGTGAGGTGCTTGCAAGGTTCGACGATCTTCCCGACCACGATATCGACGGGCGTCTGGGTATCCTGGTCGAGATTGCAGGCGGCGCCGAAGACCTGCTCGAGCGCCTCGAGGCCCAGCGCGACGACGAGGACATTGAAGCCCTCGCAGCCGGTTTGGGCCGGTTGCATCGAAGCGGCGCCCTTTCGCATCGCACGTCGCTTGCGGAACTGGCCGCTGACGGGTTCGAGACGAACCTGTCCACGGCGATTCGCAACGCGATGGAAAAGGTTTCAGGAAGGCGTCTTGCGGGGATAATTGTCATCTCGGACGGGCAGATAACGTCTGCGGGAAGCGGTAACGGGAGGCTTTCGTCGGCGTTGGATTTCGCGCTGGAATCCCAAGTGCCCCTTTATGGCGTCTCCGTTGGCGATCCCGAACCGCCCCGGAATCTTACCGTTGCGGCGCTTCAGGCGCCGAGAGAAATCCGCAAGGATTCCGAAGCCGAATTCACGGCTACTGTCACGCACCGTAATCTCGACGGCGAGAATGTGACTGTTCGCCTCCAGGAAAGGCCCGCCGGCGGAGAAGACTGGACCGAGACAGGCGTCAGCAAGGACCTGGTGCTTGCGGGCAATGGGGACAAGGAAAGCCTCTCTCGTTCGCTGCAGACCGTCGCACTGATTTACACGCCGACGAAACTCGGAGACTTCGCCTACCGGGCCGTAATCGAACCCGTAAGCGGCGAGGAGAAAAAGAGCGACAACAACAGCGAGCCGTCGATAGTGACGGTAAGCGAGAACCGTATACGGATTCTCGTTATCAGCGGTGACGCCGGATGGGAGTTCCAGTATCTCAGGAACTTCCTCGTCCGCCAGCGTGAATTGTACCGTATCAGCATGTGGCAGCAGAATGCGGACCCCGACGTGAACCAGGCGGCTTCAAGCGGTATGAAGCTCACGAAACTGCCCAGAACGCTCCAGGAGTTGATTGGCGTTCGTGGAGACAAGACCAAACCGGGCTACAACGTGGTCGTGTTGTACGATCCGCAGCACACCAAGGACGGATTCGATGGCCAATTCGTCGAGATTCTCTCGAAGTTCGTCAAGGAGCATAATGGCGGTCTGTGCTACGTGGCGGGCAACAAGCACACCGACGAGACCATGATGGGCAAGGGCGTGCTCAAGCCCCTGGCCGACGCGATGCCCGTGGTGCTGGCGCCCAACACAGTCAACATCGCCATGCGTATCAGGCAGGACAGGCCCGCCGCCTGGCCCGTGAAGCTCACCAGCTACGGGCTGGAGCATCCAATAACACGCCTGGGCGGTTCCGACGATGATACGCGCAGGATATGGGAAGTCTTGCCCGGGCAGTACTGGTCGCACCCGGTTTACAAGATCAAGCCCGGCGCCCGCGTGCTTGCGGTGAGTTCCAATCCGATGCGTCGAATGGCAAACGGCGATCGCCTCCCGCTGGTTGTGGCGGAAACCGTAGGGTCGGGACGCGCTCTGTATGTGGGTATGGAGGCCACATGGAGGTGGCGATACGTACACGACGGGTACTACCACCGCCGATTCTGGGCCAGGGCGATGCGGTATCTGGCATCGATGAGAACGCGAAGAATCGTGATTTCGACCGGTGGCAGCCAGTTCTCCGCGGGCGAAAAGATCACCATCGAGGTCAAGGCGTTCGACAAGGAGTACAAGGCCCTTACCGCCGAGAAATTCGTGGTGGAAATGATAGACACCGCCACGGGCAAGTCCGAGGTGATCGAATTACCGGCCGTTGACGTCAAAACCAAACCCGGGCGATACAAGAGAACGATTGTGGCCGGTCACACGGGGGCTTTTGAGGTGACTGCACTTCGGGGCGGCGCCGATTCACCTGACGACGTGACGTCCAAGAAAATTTTCGTGGAACTCCCGAAAGCCGAAGCGAGGCGTCGAGAGGCCAATCCGCAAACCCTCCGGACGATCGCCTCGCGGGCCGATCGCTTCCTGCCGATCCACGAGGTGTCCCGACTGTCCGAACTGATTCCACCGGGGCGCCTCAAGACCACTCGCCAGCAGGCCAACAATCTCTGGGATTGTCCGCTGACGCTCATAGTCATTGTGCTTCTTTTGGCTGTCGAGTGGATTGTGAGAAAGAAATACAACATGGCCTGATTGCCCGACAAGGCTGGAGAATTGCAAAAAGATGACCGATCGTGAATTTCTGGAATCGAAGGTGGGCGGTAAACTTCGCCGGTTGCGTCGAGGTCTCAGGCGGCGCCTCGCCGGTGAGGGAGTCAGTTGGTGTGCGATGTCGCTTGTTTTTGTGGTTTTCGTGACGCTTGGCCTCGACTTTCTCCTGCACCTCGACCGTCCGGTGCGAGGCGCGATCATGGGACTGATGCTGTGTGGTGTGGCATGGGTTGTCTGGAGGCAGTTGATTGCTCCGCTCCGAGTGCCGATGGACAACGAGCAGTTGGCCCTTCTGGTCGAAGAACGCTACGGGGCTCTTGGCGACAGCCTGATAAGCGCGCTGCAGTTCACGCGCCGTGACGCACAGGCCACTCCGGGGCAGAGTCAGGCGATGGTCCGACTGGTGATCGCGCGGGCGGGCGAAATGGCCGGCGGGCTCGATTTCCAGGAAGTCGTCGAAAGACCGGTCCTGAGAAAGCGAATGGTCCTGGCGTTCTGTGCCGTCGGTCTGCTGGCGGGCTTCAGCTTCTGGCAGGCGGGAATCATGAACCGCTGGTGGAACCGTAACGTTATTTTCGCCGATACCGCCTGGCCTCAGGATATCTACCTCGATGTCAGCGGACCGGGAATGGATGACGAAGGCAATTTTCGCGTGCTCAGGGGCGATGACCTGGAAATCGTCGTCAACGCGCGATCCGGCGATACCGCCATGCCCCAGGAACCTCCCGAGACCATAACGCTCTATGCAAAGTACGAGTCGGTCGGCTGGACCACGGAACCTGACATAAAAGTCAATACCAACGGATCGCGCACCTATACCAAAGTGTTCCGCAGCGTTTCCGAACCGTTCGAGTTCTACTTCATTGGCGGTGACGACAAGCGGGGCGTAAGGCACCGCGTCAGCCTGATCGATCCGCCGGGGATCGGGTGGTTGCAGTTTACCGTCGAGTATCCGGCCTACATGAATCGACCACCGCGGAAGTTTGACGCGTCGCGCGCCGTGCTTGCCGCCCCGCCGGGCAGTTCGATAGCGATCCGTGCGACTAGCGACAAACCGATCGAGTTTCAGGACAAGTCAACGGGCATGTTCCTGAACGGGCGAAAAGTGGGCGATCTGGAAGTCGACACAGCCCCCAAGCCCGACGGCGCGCCCCTGGATGCGCCGGCGCGTTTTGTCGGTTCGTTCCGGCTCGAAAAACCCGAGTCTTCGGAAAAATCCGATGACAAGAATCCCATGCGGACGCTTACGATCTCCCTGCGGGACACTGACGGTTTCACCAACCCACACGCCGCCCAGTACAAGATTCGCACCGAGTTGGATACGGCCCCGCGACTGTCGCTCAAGAAGCGAGGTGTCGGAAGCGCGGTGACGCCCGAGGCGATCCTCCCGCTGGTAATCCAGGCCAAGGACGATTCGGGACTTTCGGAAATCCGGGCTGTGCTCACGTGGGGCGGCGCCAGGCCCGGTCGAAAATCGTGGGTGGTCAAGCCCTCCCCGGGCGGTAAGGACCAGTTCGATACGCTTTATGAACTGGACATCAAGGACCTCAATCTCGCGGTCGGGATGACCGTTCGCGTAACGGTCGAGGCCGACGACCTCATGCCCGCCGAACTCAACGGACCCAACAAGGGAACTTCGGGCGCCATGTCGTTCAGGATCGTCAAGCGTGACGAACTGCTTGCCGAGATGGTTCGCAGACAGAAGGCGCTTCGGGCGAACTTCGAACAGACCATCAGGAAGCAGGAAGACTCCATCGCAACGACCGAAGCGGCGATCATGATGCTGAACAGCGAGCAGAAACCCGCCGCAGACGCCGCCCGAAGGCTCAGAGACGCCACCAGCATGGAAATCGGCGTCGGTGGAGACTGCGCAAAAATCTCCGTGGCTATGGGGGATATCCTCATTGAAATGGTCTACAACCGCATCATCGAAGCCAAGGGGCGGACTGAAACTCTCAATGGTATTGTCACACCGCTGGCCGAACTGGCAAAGCGGGTAGACGTACTGACGGCGCGGATGAAGGCTGCTGAAAGTGTTGTCGACGGTAACGATTTGCTGAAACAGAGCGAAGAAATACGGTCGGAACAACTGTCCATACTTGAAGTTATGAGAAAGGTCCTGGAGCGGATGATAAAAGTTGCAGAAGCTCAGGAACTTGCCTACAAGTTGGAGCGTCTAATCGAGCGTTGGGACGATGTAATGAGTGCAGCCGAAAGCCGGGCCGACTGGGACATTCAGAACGCGCTGGGATTCAAGTGTCCCAAGTGTGGAAAACCCCTCGGACCTGACGGCGGGCCCGGCGCCAAGGTCAAGTGCCCGCATTGCGGAAAGATCGTGGAGAAACCGTCCCTGAAGAGTTCCGATTCAGATTAGGCGATTGGAGAACTACTATGATACACAAGAGGACCACGACTTTTGCGATTGGGTGTCTCTGTCTCCTGGTTGTGATTGCAGGCGCTATGACTTCCGGTCTGGCGGAAGATGCGGGAAACAAGGGTGTCGGTGACGCCTCGCTTGTGCCGAAGGTCCGCTTTACGAAAGGGCAATTCGAAAACCTCGTCGCTGAAATGACGCAGGTGGCGATGCTCCTGGAGAAAAGCGATCCGCAGACCGCAAAAGTCCTTACAGAGGCGGTTAATCAGGCCCAGCGGGCATTCATCGCCAAGGACATGGACAAGGTCGCCCAACTCCTGACCGAGGGCCTTGCCGCCGCCGCCAAAAAAACCGGCGGCGTCGTAGGGGTCGAACTGAGGAAGGTCCTCGATATCCTCAGGCATGGTATAATGAGCCAGGCCGATCGCCAGAAGCGGATCGCCGATATGGAGCAAATCCGCAAGGAGATCAACGAGATCATCAAGAAGCAGGAGGGTCTGGAGCAGTCGTCGAGGTTCAAGGATTCGAAGCTGGCTGACGAACTGGCGAGAATCAACCGGGCCATCGCCGATCTGAAGGCCCGGCAGGAGAAGCTTCTGGAAGAGACGCAGAAAATTCCAGAAGGCGACAAAGAAGTTAAGAAGCTCTCGGACCTGAGAGATGAGGTCCGCAAACTCATCGACCAGCAGACCAAGGTCGACGCCGCCGCCGAAAACACGCCACCGCGTAAACTGCCCATGGTGGGCGCCGCCCAGAAGGCACTTGCGGGAAAAACCGCCGAAGTTCAGAAGAAAATAAAAGACGCTGCCGGTGACAAGGCACTGTCCAGGAAACTTGCAGACAAGGGGGGCGATCCCAAGGCGCTGGACAAAGCCGCCTCCGAAACCGGTAAGGCCGGAAAGCAGATGAACCAGGCCGGTAGCGAACTGGCAAAGGGCAAGAAGGAAACTGCCCAAAACGCCCAGGGAAACGCAATGCAGAGCCTCAAGGCCGCCGAGAAGGCCCTTTCTGAGGCCATGGCGAAGGCTTCCGGAAAGTCCGGCGCCAAGGCATCCCAAATGGCCGGAGATCAAAAGAAACTTGCAGAAGATGCAAGGAAACTCGCAGAGGATATGAAAAAGGCCGCCAAAGAGGGAGGGGCCGACCCGGGAAAGACAGACCTCAACAAGAGCGCCTCCCATATGGAAAAGGCCTCCGAAAAACTCGGCGCCGCGAAACCCAAAGCCGCGGCCGAAGAAATGAAAAAGGCTCTAAAGGAGTTGGAGGATAAAAAATTCGAACTTGCCAAACTGATGCGCCGGACCAGGGAAAAGACCGAAAAACCCACGGACAAACAGGCTTCAGAACAGACCGATCTGGCAAAGAGGACCAACGATGCTGCCAACCAGATGGGCAAGACCGACAAGTCTCCGGCAATGCCGGGGCAGAAGTCAACCAAGAGCGCATCGGGCAAGATGAGTTCGGCCGCCGGAGCCCTGGGCCAGGGAAAGTGCTCGCAGGCAAACGAGGACCAGAAGGAGGCCTTAAAAGACCTCAAGAACGCTCGAAAAGATCTTGACAAGGCGATCAAGGAAGAGCAGGACGCCCTGCAGCTTGAAGCCCTCGTCAAAATAGACGCCGAACTCCAGAAGATACTTAACACGCAGAAAACGATATCTGTAGGCACAAAGAAAGTTGACTCCAGTCACAAACCCGGTAAACCGTTTGTCCGCGCCGAGGAGTTGGAACTGACCAGGCTGGCCGATGGCGAGAGAAAACTCGCCGAGCAGGTCGGTATGATACGCAAGAAGCTCCTGACCGAGGGCACCACCGCGGTGTTCCCGGCGGTGCTTAAAGAAGTCGGCGAGGATATCCGAAGCGTCGACCGACTTCTGACCGACAAGAAACCCGGAAAGCTGACCCAGCAGGTCCAGGCCGACATCGAACTGGCGCTGCAGAACATGATAGACGCCATCCGCAAGGAGATGTCCAACCGGCGCCGCAAGGGCGGCGGAGGCGGAGGGGGCGGTGGCGGTGGCGGGGGGGGCAAGAAGCCTCCGCTGGTGTCGAACCTCGCCGAATTGAAAATGCTCTACCGCCTGCAGCGCCAGATACAGCGACGCACTATCGCCCTGTCCGAGAGCAAGTCTCCCAGGGATGGAACGAAGAAGGAAATTGGCGACATGCATAAAAAACTCGCCGGGAGGCAGTCGAAGGTCAAAACAATGACCGAAGAACTCGCCAAGAAATCCAAGGCCGGTCGATAAACGAAAACCATACTGGAGATACGTCATGGTTGATATATTCAAGAGAAACTTCTCACCGCTGGTCCTTTTGCTTGTGATTCTTACCGCCGGCGGGCCTGCAATCGCCCAGGATGCAACCACCAAACCGGCGACCGCCTCCGACGGCGAAAAGGAGATGACCGTCGACGAGTTGGACTCTCTGCTGAATGCAATGACTCCCGAGCAGTTGGCGGAACTGATGAAGGCGGCAATGGTGCTGCGCCTGGAGCAGGAGCGGGCACAGGTCGCCGCGGAAATCAAGGGCGGTCTGCTGTACGATCCCAAAGACATCACCGCGGCTACGAAGATACTGAAAGGCAAGGCCGCCAACACCCAGTCCGATAATATCGAGAGGATTTGCAGGGCATTGGCGAAGGTCGATCCGCTGTTCGGTAAAGCGTACGCTCAGATGCTCGAGAAGGACTACAAGTCCGCGGCCGCTTCCGCTGCAAAAGTGGTCGATGACCAGCGGTCAACTTATCTCAGCGCCGCGACGTTCTATATCTACGCCAAGTGCCTGGTCGGAAGCGGGCGAGACGAAGATGCTGTGGAGGTCTATCGCGAAATACTGATCAACATGCCTGACCGGATCAGTTTTGCGGCTTCGGCGGCATTGGAGGCGGCGAAAGTCTACGAGAAAATACACCGCCTGCAGTATGCGATGGAGATGTATGTCTATTGCCTCGACAACTACGCCCTGACCCTCACCGAGAAGGAATCCGACAGCATATACGCGAGGGTCAAGCAGTACGCCAAGGTTTACAGCGATCCGTTCAAAGCCCTGGCCAGTAAGATGGGCTACGTTCAGACGCGCCTTGCCGCCGAGGACAGCGGTAAGGACACGCAGAAAAAAGAAGAAGAAATTATCGCTCTCCTCGAAGACCTGATCAAGACACAGGAAGAGAAGCAGTCCAGTTCGCAACAACCACCGCCATCAGAAGGCAAAGGCAAGAAAAAAGGCGAGGGAAAGAAAAAAGGCGAGGGCAAAGGCGCGGGAAAAGGTGGTCAGCCAAAAGGAAACAACCCGACGAATCCCGCGAAGGTCAGCGCCTTGGTGCCCGGTAAGACCGCAAGACCACCGCGTGACTCCAGCGCCCACAAGGGCGTCGGCGACGGAGACTGGTCGACCCTGCCGCCACGCGAGCAGGAAAAAATTCGCCAAATGCTGCGGAAACTCATCTCCGAGCGACACAAGGACATCACCAGCGATTACCATTCAGCACTGACCAAGACCCCGACAGACGAATAATGCGAAGCCTGTTTGCTGCAATCTTTTTGAGCCTTTTGGCGCCCTCAGCGGTTCGGGCCGACACCGCCACGCAACCCGGCGACCCCGAAGTACGCGCCGAAACCATCGACGCCCGCGTATCGTCAAGGCGTCTTGTCGCGTTGTCGAAATCGGGTATTACACTGAAAACAAAAACCGGCGACGCGAAAATTGCGCTGTCTGATCTCACCGAGATGAAAATCGCCGAGCCGGCCGATCCG
>Ga0180435_10003893_pt1 | contig 14858 bp, 9 predicted proteins | sample SS_ome_3_FD_132467 | JGI IMG/M metagenome (GOLD analysis project Ga0180435, IMG submission 132467) | Hypersaline lake sediment archaeal communities from the Salton Sea, California, USA - SS_3_S_1 metaG | ecosystem: Environmental > Aquatic > Non-marine Saline and Alkaline > Hypersaline > Sediment... | reverse complement strand
GAACATGCGAGGGTCCTGACGGATGTTGCCGTTCGTACCGTCGTATCCTGCCTGGTCGATATCACTGTGATAGACGAGAACCTCGGCCCCCGGAGCCTCGTCGATCTCGTCCCCTGCGACGGAGGCCGAGTCGCCCCACAAGATGCTGTTGGAAACCACTGGTGAAGGCGGCGCCGCAGAACACCAGAGGGTGTGGATCGCTCCGCCGTTGACGGCACTGTTCTGCGAGAACGTCGTGTTCGTGAGGTGTGGGAAAGAACCGCAATTGACAAGGAGAGCGCCGCCGACACCGGCCTGGTTGCCCCAGAAGCTGGTGTTGGTGATCTTCGGAGAGCAGTAGTACATATTCAGTGCGCCGCCATCGATGCCGGGATCGCCGTTGTCAGCGAAGACCAGATTGTTGAGGATCGGCCGCTGGTCGTAGCAGTTCTCCAGGTACATGGCTCCGCCGGCACAGTTTCTGATCGTGAAGCCGTCGATTGTCGGAAGGTCCTGGAGAATGAATATGCAGGTGCCGGCGAACCCGGAACCATCGATGGTTGTTGTGTTCTGAACCCAGTCCCGTTGGTCCCTCGACGTCTCATTGCCCAAAAAGCCGCCATAGAGGCGAACGTCCTTGTCATTGATGGTGATTGCCGAAGTGAGAGTATAGGTGCCCTTCCTGACCCAGATTTCATCCCAGGATGCAGCCAGCCCGACAGACTCCTGGATGGTCAGGACGGCCTCATGCCAGGATGTCCCATCCCCCGAGGTCAGATGATCCCCGTCGACATACCAAGTTGCCGACTGGCCGGTCGAGGCGAAGCAGAGGAGTGTGACAAGCCCCAGTGCGATCTGTTGCCCGATTCTGGCGAAGTGAGCTTTCATTGGTTCCTCCTCGGTGGATGGATAGGGATTTCTCTTCACCCACCATGACGGTACCACGCTCATCATTCCTCGTACCCGACCCGCCCGGTTCCCTTCGACGGCTGAGCGCATGGCGTGCCGCATCGTGCGGCCGCCGATCAGCCCGTGGTACATTCTGAGTGATCTTCAGGTGAGCTCTCCCCGCAAGATCGGGCCTCGGACACGGCCCGCTCGAGGCGTGGGAGAACCGTATTGGGAGGAGAAAGATGAAGAGCAGTTCGATGACATCGGCCGGAATCGTAATGTTGACCATTGCCTTCGCTCTCACACTCGCGCCCGCTGCGAGCGCGGACGAACCCTCCGCGGCGGCGGTCAGGGCCGAGGAGTCGGGGCTCGAAACCGACGCGAACCCGACTCAGGACGTTTCGGAACGAAGGTGGTTCTTCGACGGTCGCGACATCGACCTGCTGCTGATCCCGGACTCCACCAACGATAGGGTCATGGCCTTCGACCCGGTCACCGGCGCCCTGGTCGACGAGAACTTCATCCCGTCCGACGCGACCAACCTCTCGACACCCAAGAGCGCGCTCTACAAGAGCGACGGCCTCGGGTTCCTGGTGGTCGACCAGCTCGACGACGCGGTTCAGGAGTACGACCTCAACGGAGATTATGTCGGCGTCTTCGCCCCCGCCGGAGGCGTTAATACCGACATTCTGGACAACAGCCGCAGCATCGACTATCACCCGACGACCGGTCAGCTCCTGGCGACGGTTGCCAACGGCGCGAACGCCGACTCGGTGGCAGCCTTCGATCCGGTGACCGGCGCCTACCTCGGCAACTTCGTGGCTACCGGCGCCGGCGGCATGAACGGTCCCTGGGACGTGCTCTTCGACGCCACCTACGCCTATGTCGGCGCCAGCGACAGCGACGCCATTCACCGGTTCGACGCCACCACCGGCGCCTACGTCGACGATCTCTACCCGGTCGACTCGTTTCCCGAGCAGATGGCGTGGGCGGCCAACGGCAACATGCTGATCGCCGAGTGGAGCGGCACCCAGGAGGGCATCATCGAGCTGCAGCCCAACGGCACCCTGGTCGCGGTGCTGTACACGTCGGAGATCGACGGTCCACGAGGCGTTTTCGAGCTTCCAACCGGCAACCTTTTGGTGACTAACAGCCAAGGGGTCCACGAGATCACCCGAGCCGGCGTCTACGTCGACTCCAAGATCACCGGCGTCAGCTGCCACCAGATCAACCTCGCCGCGGGCGTGGTGCCGGTAAAGCTGCAGCGCTTCTCGGTCGAGTAGGACCGCATGCATTCAACCCCGGACGCTCTCTTTTCCGGGAGCGACGGGGTGATGGTTCGGGAACGGTGAGCGGTGCAGGGGCCAACACGCACTCGATGACGGGCCCTCAGGTGGGTACGGTCGACTCGCCGGGGCGCTCGGTCATGGTGTTCTTCGGGCCCGATGAGAGATGTGATGAGCCGCACTCTGGTGCTTTTGCTTGCAGCGCTGGCCCTGCTGTGCATGATGAACAGCTTCATCTCGCACTTGACGCCGGACCTCTCCATCTACCTGTTGCACGCCCGCAGCTTTGTCGAGACGCTGAACCGCTTCACCGTGTCGGTGGACTCGAAAGGCTTCCTGCAGACGGCGCTGCTGGCGCCTGCGGTCTGGCTCGTTGGCGCGAACATCAAGGCCGCTGCCGCCACTCAAGCTCTGTTCCACCTTCTCGGAGCCTTCGGGCTCTTCGTCGTCGTTCGGACCTATCTCCCGAGAATCGAGGCGATCGGTATCGCGCTGATCCAGCTCGCGGTCCTCTACTCCCATCTTCTGTGGGGAGGCAACGGCCGGCCCGAAGACGCCGTGGTCGGCTACATGGGAGTGGTCATGGTGGCGTTCATGCGATCCACCCCCGGGTGGTCGATGGTGGGGGGAGCGGCTGTGGCGGCGGCTCTCTTTACCAAATCGACCCTGGTCCTGGGCCCCTTGGGTGTGCTGGTGGTGTCTGCGTTCCTCGATTCGGAACACCGCCAGCCTGATCACCGGAGACAAGGACGCCAGCGGCTGACTCGTGTCGTGGCCGCGTTGGGGTGGATGTTCGCGGGTTTCGCGGTCGTGGGGGCCACCGTGGTTGTTTGGCTCGCGCTCTTCGACGATCTCTCCCAGTGGTGGTTTCAGAGCTTCGTATGGCCCGCGAGCTTCCACCCACCGACCGTGCCCGGACTCGATGATCTTCGGCGATTCATGCTGCGGCTGCTGGAGACCCGGCTGGTTTTCGTGTTGATTCCGGCCGTGGTCGGCTTCTGGTTGGGCTGGAGGAATGGCTACCGCAGGCAGTCGGTGCTGGGGGCGACGATCGTGGCCCTGGAATCTGTGCGGATCGTCATGGAGAATGGTCAGTGGCGCTACTCTCTGACCTTGATGGTGCCGGCCCTGCTGATCGGTGCCAGCCTCCTGGATCGGTCGTTGCGGCGGCGCGAGGCGACCCGTCTCCCCGGCCTGCTCATTCCTGTCATCTGTCTGCTGCCGCTGCTCGCAGCCACGGTTCTGGCCGAGCTCGAGGTGGTTCGTTACCGGTTGGTGGAGCGGCTTCCTTCGCCCTTGGAGGACCTGGCGGCAGCCATGCGGGAGGCCGGCTACCGCTCCACCGAGACCATCTTCCCGGTGAGCTGGGGCACGCCGATGTTCGTGCTGCTGGACGCCCCGCGGCCGTATCGAACCCTGCCCCGTTACTTCACGTTCGTCGATCCGGACGAGCAGGCCGCGACCCGCACCTTCTATCGGGACAACCCGCCGGTCTGGGTGCTGCTCCGCCGAGAGCAGCCGCAGCCGGTTCGCCGGCAGATCGGCGGCATCGACTTCGCGTACCACCTGGTCGCGGACACGGAAGGCCCTCGCACGCGGTCGCACGAGCAACGGTTTGCGGCCGGAGACTCGCTGTCACCGATTCTGTCGCCGGGGCATGGCTACCAGTTGACGTTGGACACAGGGGAGTACGAGGTCTGGCGACGTCGAGACGCGCCTCGCCTCGAGTGACACGTACTCTGCCCTCCCGACGGCCGACTCACTCCACGTAGCCCAGCGCTTTGAGCTGCTGCGACTGGTCCGGGTCGAAATAGCGATGGATTTCGGCTTCTCCCCGGAGCTCGTGTCCCAATCGGCGTGCAGCCCGGGTGAAGGACTCGAGCAGCTCGCGATGGTGGGCGAGGGCCTCCGGCTCGGTGAAGCTCAGGTTGTGGCGCTCCCGTGGGTCGGCCGCGATGTTGTAGAGCTCTTCGATGTCGGAGTGGTCCCAACGGATGAGCTTGAAGCCGCCGCTGGTCACTGCTGTCCGTGGTTCTCCCACCGACAGTGACGAGGCGTAGAGCGGCCGTGCTGCGGGCGGCGGCAGGTCGTCCCGCCAGTGGCCCGCCAGCGACGGGAGATATTGCTCCGAGCCTTCCACGTCGAGCAGCTCCAGCAGCGTCGGAACGATCTGTACGATCGAGACCGGCGCGCCCGTGCGCAGGCCCCGCGCCCCGGGGCGTGCGGGTTTCACCACCAGGGGAACCCGAAGGAGCTCTTCGTACAGTGTGTGCCCATGCTCCAAGCCGCCGTGCTCCCAGAACTCCTCGCCGTGGTCGGAGGTGAAGACGATCAGGGTGTCCTCGTACAACCCCATGTCACGGAGCGTTTCCAGCAGGCGGCCGATAGAGTGGTCGGTGAAACGAATCTCATCCCGGTACAGGGTCTGGAGCCGGTTGCGCAGCTCCGGGTCGACCCTGTCGTATCCCATGCGAATCCGTTGCAGATCGATTCGGGGATGAGCGTGCGGGGGGAGCGAGCTGAACTCGGGTGGCGGGGTGTACGGTTGATGCGGGTCGAAGTAATGCAGCCATAAAAAGAAGCGCTCGTTGCCGTGGCGCTGAATCCAGTCGATGGCCTCGTCGGTGAGCTCGCGGGCAGTCACCTCTTGGCGACACCAGGCGGGGACCACCGGGAGTTGGAACATCGGCCGCAGGAAACGCCGGTGCACCGGCCCGCCCCAGTTTTTCGGATACGGATTGAAATGGGTGAAACCTCGGCCGAGACCCGCGAGCCGGACGAAAGGGTTGTCGGTCAGGGCCGCCGTGCGGTATCCCACGTCGCCGAGGCGCTCGGCAATGGTCGTCAGCTGGGGGCTGAGTGCTGATTTGGCGGTAGTGGTCCCGTGCACGAGCGGTTCCAGCCCGGTGAGGATGGAAGCCAGTGACGGCACCGTCCACGGCGCCGGGGCGAGAGCCCGCTCGAAGAGCACGCCGTCGCGAGCCAGTGAGTCCACGGCCGGGGTGGACACGGATCCGCGATAGCAGGAGAGATGGTCGGACCGAAGGGTCTCCACCGTCAGCATGAGCACCGATGGCCGATCGATCGCAACGTCGGCCGCGATCGCCGTTGGGGACACGGATAGCCACCGGTATTGCTCGTACAGGCCGGCCGATACCGTGACGCCAATCAGCGCGACCAACATGCCCAGTCCCAGCCAGCTCCGTTCACGCCGCCTCCGGTAATGCCAAAGGAAGAGAACTCCAAGACCACACAGCACCACGCCGTTGGCGGCCACGAAATGCAGCGAGGCCGTGGGCTGCAGATGGAAGCGGTTGGCGTGCAGCAGCAGGACACCCGCGAGCGACAACAGGGGGGCGAGCCGGAGCAGCACGATGAGAGATCTGCGGACCCGATGATCAGGCTCCAACCGCCGCAGCAGGGAACACGCACCGATCGCGAACACCGCACCGATGACGGTCATCACCGTTGCTCGTTTCAGTGTCTCGAGCCCGGGTTGATCCACCTTCAGGTCCACGAGCAGCAGCAGGACCTCAATCAGCAACAGTCCGGCCGCCAGCCCACAGGCCAGATCCAGCGCGGACCTGCCGCGGTGGCGGAGAACCAGGCTCAGCCCCACCAGCAACGTCAGGAACAGAAGACTGATGACGCCGGCGCTGAGGACTCCCGGCAGTGCGACGTAGCGCAGCCAGCCGAAGTCCGGTGCGAGATTCGTCACGCGCGGTCCGAGGTCGATCAGCGCCAGGGTCAGACCGACGCCGCAGGCCGTTGAGAGCATCGTCATCCAGCCGCCGGGGAACCACGGCTGCCGGGGCGCGGCCCCGGCGTGCTCGTCGACTTCGCTGCCGCCACGAGCGCGGTGTTCGTCGGTCATTGCCGGCGTCTCGATTGCGGGTGGTTTCTTCATTCGTGCACCGGGAGCGTAGCACGTGGCTCGGTGTGGAAACCCGGTTGTCGTCGAATTCGGCAGCGGTGACCTACGGGTCGGGCACCGCCCGCCCGGAGCTCCGGCGCACCGGATCGGCCGGACTGCGCCACAGCGCCCGCGGGTCCGGGGTGTCCGACGAGCCGAGCTCGTCCTGCGCCCGGATGGTCCAGTAGGTGGGCTCGAACGGGAGGTTCTCGATGTGCACGACCGGGGGTGCGGGCGACGGACCGAGCGCGACCTCGAGCGCGTCCGGACCGGGGCCCAGCAAGAGCTCGTAGCGGGTAGCGTGGCGGCTCGGCTCGCAGCTCAGGACCTCGCCGCCGGGCCGCGTCGTGGCGCCGTGCTCGGGACCGATGAGGGCCACCGGCTCGAGGACCAGGCCGGGGTGCTCGACGGGATCGACGGGGCGCAGACAGTCCGGGCTCACGTGCGGGCACTCCAGGTAGTAGCGGAGGCCGTCGACCTCGAGCCGGAGGCTGCGTCCCGGGCCCCCGACCGACAGGAAGAAGCCGGCGGTCACACCGCCGTTGTACGGGTCCTCGTCCGGCCAGTTCAGCGGATCCGCAGAGTCGACGAACCACTCCAACGGGGTGTTGTGATCACCCCCGGGGTGGAAGGAGACGTTGAACGCGCCGGGGATCGGCTCCGGCGCCGACCGGTAGACCTCGGCCCAGGCCGGCTCGCCGGCGACGGGGTTCGAGCGGAAGAGCGCCACCTCCCGGTCGAGGTTGACGTCGCAGTAGGCGTCGAGGATGGTCATCCGGTGGACGGCGTAACGGGGATCGGGGAAGAACCCGTTGATGATGTTGGCGACCCGCGAGGCGGGGTTGCCGCCGGTGCTGAAACCGATGGTCTGAATGCCCCGGTCGTACTCCGGCGCCATCTCTGACAACATCACCATCACCTGATAGGCGTGGTCGGCGTACGGGTAGAAGTAGGTTCCGGTGATGATGTTGAACCGATCCCTCCACACCCCCTCGAGCCGCATCGGCCCGCCGTCGACGCAGTTGCCGCCGCCGAACGTGATCAGGGTCGGCAGCTCGGTCCGGAAGGGCGGGTCGAGCAGCTCCATGGTCCGGTGGGTCATGCGGGGAACGATGACGATCCGGACGATGTCGGGCTCGCTCACCAGGCCGCCGTCGCCGACCGTCAGGCCGATCTCAACGATCTGGATGAACGGGGTCTGGGTGATGCCGCCGACCTCGGGCGCCGCCGCGTCGGGATCGGAGATGACGACGGCCGGGCCGGAGACCTGGAACCACTCGTAGTCGGTGACGGGCTCTCCGTCCGCGGAGCGGGATCCGCTGCCGTCGAGCCGGATCGGGGCCGAGTCGGCGTAGCGATCGGGGCCGGCGTCGGCCACCGGCGGCGATTCGGCCGCGACCGGCAGCGAGCAGCACGCCGCGAGCGCAACCAGGATCACCGTCGCGACGTGTGCGGCTGCTGCCGGGCCTGTGCTCTGGGAGTTCACTGAACGAGAGTATCGCCGCCGCAGCGGTCGGGTTCAGGTATTTACAACTCCTCACATCGCCTCGTTACAACGGTTGCAGAAACCGAGCTCGGAACGCGAGCGTCAACCGCGCTCGCGGACTCGGCAGCCGGTGTCGCGGCGTCTGGCCTGCCCCCGCACGACGTCACGCTATGATGGACTCGTCATGTCCTTCAGGCTCGTTGTCAGCATCGGCGACCGGGTGACCCGGTACCCGCTCGATTCGAGGGCGCAGGTCGTCGGTTCGGGAGGAGACGCCGATCTCCGACTCGGTCATCCCACCGTGTCGCGCCGCCACGCCTCGGTGGCGGTTTCGGACGGCGAGGTCGTTGTCGTCGACCTCGGCTCGTCGAACGGAACCCGCGTCGGCGGCTCGAAGATCGACGGACCGACCGTCGTGGGACCGGGATCGCCGATTCGTTTTGGGAGCGTGGAGGCGACGCTGGAGCTGGTGGGGGAGGGCGACCTCGAGACGGGAATCGAGATTCGCGGCGCCGTCGCCCCGATGCAACCGCGTCCGGACGCCGACGACGGCGAACCGCCCTCGACCATCGGCCCGACGGTGCTCGAGGCATTCAGCCTCGGCTACCTTCCCGATCTCGTGGAGCGGCTGGCCCGCGGCGACGGCCGGGACGAGGTCGCCCGGGCGGTGGGCGCCGCGCTGCTCCGCAGCCTTCCCTGCCGGAGGGTGGAGGTGCTGCAGCCCACCGAGGGGGAAGCCGGAGTTCTCTTTTCGGGCGAGCGTGAGACCTCCGATTCGACCACCGAGGTCACGGTCTCGGCCGGCGACGGCATCGAGCTCAGAGTCGCGTTCCCCGGGGCGGCGCTGGCCAATGCCTTTCAACCGCTGCTGCGCGCAGCGGCGGCGCTGGTGAGTGCGGCGGAAGCCCGGGCTGTCAAGAGCGTGAACTCGCCCGCAGAAATGCGTGAGCCGCCGCGGCCGCCGGACCCGCCGACCCTGGTTCCGGCGGTTTGGGAGATCTACGAGCAGGCGGCGAGGATCGCGCCGAGCCGGGTGAGCGTGCTCATCCGCGGCGAGTCGGGCACCGGCAAAGAGCTGCTGGCGCGGTATCTCCACGCGGCGTCGGATCGCGCCGACCGGCCGCTCGTGACCCTCAACTGCGCTGCGTTGCCCCGCGACCTTCTCGAGAGCGAGCTCTTCGGGGTCGAACGCGGCGTGGCCACCGGGGTCGACGCCCGGGCGGGAAAGTTCGAGTCGGCCGACGGCGGCACCCTCTTCCTCGACGAGATCGGCGACATGGCGCCCGAGACCCAGGCGCGCATCCTGCGGGTGTTGGCCGAGGGCGAGGTCTTCCGCATCGGGGGCCACGAGGCCCGCCCTGCCGACGTCAGGGTGATTTCGGCCACCAATCGCGACCTCGAGGCGATGCTCGACGACGGCGCGTTCCGCTCGGACCTCTACCACCGGGTCTCCGACTGGGTGGTGGAGATCCCTCCGCTCAGGCGGCGTCGCGCGGACATCCCCAACCTCGCCGCCCACTTCCTCGGCCGCGCCTGCGACGAGCGCGGGGTGCACGCCGCCGGCATCTCACGCACCGCGCTCGCGGCGCTGCAGGCCTACGACTGGCCCGGCAATGTCCGCCAGCTCGAAAAGGAAATGGGCCGCGCCGCCCTCTTCATCGATGAAGGCGGGTTGCTGGAGTCGCGGCGGCTGCAGGCGGCGATCACCGAGAGCGGGGGAGGTCATGAGGAGGTCGACGACCTCAAGACCGTCCTCGAGTGCGCCGAGAAAGCGCACATCGAGCGCGTGCTCGCTGAGTGCGGCGGCGACGTCGCCGCGACGGCCGGTCGGCTGGGAGTCGGCGTCTCGACCCTCTACCGGCGGATGAAGCAGCTCGCGGTCGCGTAGCGATTCGTCGGACGAGCCACCCTCGCAACGAGGAACGGCAATGTGAATCTCTGCTCCGAGAATTCTCCTCTCGATGTAGAGAAGTTGTTGAAGTAACTGCAAAAAAGCTATTTGATCTTCATTAGCTCAGGGTTCGTATTCACGAGTTTCTCGCAAGAGAGAATCTGCATGTGATCAGCTCGAGCGGATGATTGTGTCTTCAAGATCTTTGTTTCGAGCTATTTGTGTGCTCTTGAGACCGGGCTAGGGAGTCCCCTCGCAACCTGGCACGCAGCTTGCGGATGGATGGCCAAGCGGAAGGAGCCATCCATGAAGCCAGCCCGAAGTGTTCATGAGCCAACGACTGCGGCCGATGGCTTCGAGGATGGGACATCCGGTGCGTGGTCGGTGGTGACCCCGTGAGCTCCTCTGTCAATGATCCGGTCCGCCCGCAGGCAGGGCCCGGTGCCGGGGCGGCGCCCGACGTGGCCGCCGCCCCGGCTTTTCTTTCGATCCGTCCGCGGGCGGGTCGGCGATGGCGCCTCGAGCGCAGGGAGGTTGAGATGATGCGTTTGAATCGTTGTGTGGTGGTGTCGATGGTCGTGCTGACGGTCGCGCTCGTGCTGGGCGCCGCCGTGGAGGCCGACGCGGGCCATCCGAACCGGCTGAGGGTGTGGGATGCGGACGTGGTGGTGTGCGAGGCGCTGCCCGAGGTGGTGTCCGGCCGGGTGTGCCGGGCGCAGCCGGGTCCGGGCGCCGGTCTGGTGCTGCGCGGCAACGTCCTCGACATCGAGACCGTCTATCAGGGCGGCGAGGTCCTCGTCGACGAAGCAGGGTTCATCGTCTACGTGGGATGCTCGGCCGACCGGCCGGCAGCCTATGACGCCGTGGCCCAGGAGGCGACCGAGATTCTCTGCAGCGACGGCGTGGTCTCGCCCGGGATGATCAACGCCCACACCCACACCGGCTACGATTCGAACTACCCGGAGATCCTCACCGATCGCTACGAGCACCGTAACGACTGGCGGCAGCTCTACTGGTGGCCGAGCGGCCACGACCTCCAGGCGGGCTACGCCGAGATTCGGCACGTCATGGCGGGGACGACGGCGACGGTGTCCGGAACGTACATCCCCGGGATGGCCTTCAACCTGGACATTGCCGACTATTTCGGCGGTCCCAGCGTGCAGTGGGACACCTTTCCGCTGGAGGCTCCCGGCGACTACGTCAAGAACACGGGTCCGTGTAAGGACTTCCCCGAGTTCGCTGACTTCCCGGACAAGGTCACGGGAATGGAGTTCGTGCCGCACGTCGCCGAGGGGATCGACGACGCGGCGCACAATGAGTTTGCCTGCCTGTCCGAGTTCATGGACGAGGGCTGGACGGTGCTGCACGGAATGGCCACCACTGCCGCCGACGGCGCCTTCATGGCGGAGAACCGCATCGGGCTCAACTGGACGCCGCGAGGCAACTCGCACCACTACGGCAACACCGCACCGGTGCGGATGATGAAGAACCAGGGGGTGCTGATCTCCCTCGGCAGCGACTGGACGCCCACCGGATCGTCAACGCTCGCCCGCGAGTACCAGTGCGCCCAGGAGTGGAACAGTCGGTATCTCGGCTATGCCTTCTCGGCCCGTGAGCTGTGGCTGATGACGACCTACAACCCGGCAGTCTCGCTCGGTGTGGATGGTTTCATGGGCCGCCTCGCACCCGGACTGCTCGCCAACATCGTCATCTACGACGGCCAGGGCATGCGCAACCCCTACCGCGCGGTCATCAACGGCGGCCCGAAGGACATCGCGCTGGTGCTCCAAGGAGACGTGATGCAGCTGAGCTTCGGGATGCCGACGCGGCCCCTCGCACTGTTCGGCGACCTCGAGCTGATGGATGCCGTGCCGAGCTCGCCGGTCTTCTCGGGCTGTGAGATCTACTCCGAGCCGTGGGCCGGGGTGACCGATGTCTGCGGCGTCAACAAGTTCATCTGCACGGACCGGTTCGAAACCCAGTACTACGCCGGCGACTACGCCCAGTTCTCGATGCTCTCCGCCACCGTGCACGACCCGGGCTTTGTCGGTTTGAATGGGCCGAGCTACCCGCTGTTCTCGTGCGAGGCGCCCGTAGACGAGCCCCCGTGCACGCCGTCGAGACCGGGTGAGTACGACGGCATTCCCACCTACTGGCCGATCTGGACGGCCGATTGGGACGGCGACGGCATCGCCAACTACGCCGACAACTGCCCCGCGGTCTTCAACCCGATCCGGCCCATGGACCACAGCGCCCAGGCCGATGCCGACGCCGACGGCCGCGGCGACGCCTGCGACAAGTGCCCGCTCGACGCTGGTTTCTCGTGCACTGCGATCGATCCCTACACGGGCGACTCGGTTTCGGTCTGGGGTTGGTGATGCAATTCGTCGGACGAATTGCGGTGGCGCGTCGGACGCGCCAATCCGTTTCGGTTGCGTGTGGCGCCGCTGGGAACGGCCGGTGCCTGGCATCCGATTTCGTCCGACGAAATCGCGTGCCTGGCACCGCTCTGGCACCGCTCTGGCACCGCTCACCGGGAACGCCAGAACTGAACGGCCGATTGAACAAGGGAGGATCGCCATGTCTGCAATGCAAAGAGTCGCGCTCGTGATGATCGTGAGCCTCGGCCTGACCGCTGTGCCGGCCTCGGCGCAGCTCGTGTTCCTCGAGGCGATCGATTGCGGTTTTTACTCGTCGGACGGCAGTCACAGCCCGGGCTCCACGAACTACGTCGCCGGTGACACGGCGGCGGCCGGGGTGGCCGAGAAACGCAATTTCTTCGTCTTCGACCTCTCCGGGGTGTCGGGCACCGTTGCCCACGCAGCGCTGCAGATCTACAACCCGGGTGACCCACCTGATCCCGGAAACGGTTTCAACAGCCCGGACCCGAGCGAGAGATACTCCGTCCAGGACGTGACGACGGACATCGCGACCCTGACCGCGGGCGGATCGGGGCTGGTCTCGGTGTTCGGCGACCTGGGCGACGGGACCGTGTTCGGTTTCGTCGACGTCGATGCGGCCGCCAACGGCACATCGGTGCTGATCCCCTTCAATCACAACGGGGGGGGCGCGGTGAACGCCGCCATCGGCGGGCAGCTGGCGTTCGGGGGCGCGGTGACGACTCTCGCCGGAAATCCCATCCAGACGGTCTTCGCCTACAGCCACGGAAGCATGAGGCAGCGTCTGATTCTCGATCTCGGAGGAACCGTCTTCTGGGACGACTTCGAAACCGGCAGCGCCGGTCGATGGGATGAGGTCGCGCCGTGACGATTCGTCGAACGAATCGTGGTGGCGCCTCGGAGGCGCCAATCCGGGCCCGAGGACCGAAGCCCTCGACGCGACGCACCGCCTCGGGGCGTCGCGGACCCGGTGCCTGGCATCCGATTTCGTCCGACGAAATCGCGTGCCTGGCACCGCTCCCATCGCCTGCAGGGGAAGCCAGGACCGGTTCACGACGCGATGCCAGAATCCGGGGCCGTATCAGAGCCGCTCGATGTGCTCCTCGATCGAGTCGGCGAACGCATCGAATTCTGACAATCTCACATTGAGCACGGAGTGGAGGATCTCGAGATCGACCTCGAGGTAGCCGTGGACCAGGATGTTGCGGAAGCCGGCGACGCTGCGGAACTCGGCGGCGAAGTCGCGATCGAGGATGCCGAGATCGGCGAGCTCGTCGATGGCGGACGCGTAGTCCGCGACGTCGCGGCCGGCACCGGCAGCGAGGTGGGTGGCAATGTCGAGGGCGTTCTGGGCGCAGAGCTGGAGGCCGCGTTCGACGATCCGAAGCTCGTCCCAATCGTTCAGCGCCTCGATCGGCCTGCCGGTGTGGCGCTCGAGCTCGTCGATGGCACGGCGGAGGGCGATGAGGTGGCGCCGAACGATCCGCGGATCCGTCGACCCGGGGGTCATGGTTCGGCGACCTCCGATGGTGTCATCTTCCGAATCGCGGCGTCGATCTTGTCGAGCTGTGGCACGAAGTCGCAGTAGCGGGACAGGGCTTGCGCCTCCCTGGTCGTCGTCGCCATGAGGTCGCGTGAGACGATCCGAATCCCATCGCGCAGGACCCGGTGATAGAGCAGCGGAGGGGCCTGGTTGAGGATGACGAGATCGATGGCGTTGGTTTCAAGCCCTGCCATGAGGTCCGCCGTCAGCGACGCAGGGTATCCGAATCCACCCTGATCCGCGGAGGCTTCGTCGATGAAGACGGCGACGTCGATGTCGCTGTGGGCCTGCGCATCACGCCGTGCGACGGATCCGAAGAGGTAGGCCTCGAGAATCTCCGGGCGCGGTTCGAGCAGCTCGCCAAGTCGAGCGACGAGAGAAACGGGATCTCGGGCGGAAAGGATCACGTTTCAAGCATACCGGATTGGGGAGACCACGGATTATCAACAGATCCGGATGAACCCCGGCACCCTGTTGAAGTGGCGGCCGAAGCTGCGGGTTCGATATCATGGCTCGAGATGAGACACGACACAGCGGTGCGTATCGGATCCGGCGGAATGGGCGAGGTCTTCAAGGCCTGGGACCCGGACCTCGAGCGCCATGTGGCCCTCAAATACCTCACGTCTTCGGACCCGGAGCTCGCGCTCAGACTGCTGCGTGAGGCGCGAGCGCAGGCGAAGCTCGACCACCCGAACATCTGCCGCATCTTCGAGGTCGGGACCGAAGACGACGATCGGCCGTACCTCGTCATGGAGTACATCGACGGTGAAACGCTCGATGTCGCCGCGGCGAGGATGTGCCTGGAAGAGAAGGTCGAGGTGCTCAGGGCGGTCGCCCTGGCCGCTCACCACGCCCACAGCCACGGAGTCATTCACCGCGATCTCAAGCCGGCCAACATCCTCGTTGCCGAGGACGAGGACGGCGGCGCCAGGCCGTATCTCCTGGACTTCGGTCTCGCCCGCGAGGAGGACGGGACCGCCCTGACCCGCACCGGGGCGGTGATGGGAACCCCCCAGTTCATGGCGCCGGAGCAGGTCAGCGGCGATATCGGGCGGATCGATCGCCGCACCGATGTGTGGGCGCTCGGCGCGGTGCTGTACTCGCTGCTCGCGGGCAAGCCCCCGTTCTCGGCCGACACCATTCCGGTGCTGTTTATGCAGATCCTCGATGCCGACACGCCCTCGCTGCGAGACGTCGACGCTGCGATTCCCAGGGACCTGCAGGTGATCGTCGAAACGTGCCTCGCGAAGGAGCCGCAGCACCGCTACCGGACCGCGCTCGAGTTGGCGGAAGATCTCGAGCGCTGGCTCAAGGGTGAGCCGATCGCCGCACGGTCCGTCGGCTGGCCGAGCCGTGTCTGGCGGCGGGCCCGACGCCATCCGGCGATCTCTGCGGCGGCCTCCCTTGCGGCTGTCGTCGTGGTGATCGCTGCAGGGGTGGCGGTCCACGCTCGGTTGACGGCGACCGAAG
>Ga0180435_10003892_pt1 | contig 14859 bp, 15 predicted proteins | sample SS_ome_3_FD_132467 | JGI IMG/M metagenome (GOLD analysis project Ga0180435, IMG submission 132467) | Hypersaline lake sediment archaeal communities from the Salton Sea, California, USA - SS_3_S_1 metaG | ecosystem: Environmental > Aquatic > Non-marine Saline and Alkaline > Hypersaline >... | reverse complement strand
GCCTAAAATTAAAAGTCGTAACTGCTCTTATGTCTTTAGTTCACGCGCAACCCGCAACCCGCAACCCGTAACTCGCAACTCGCAACCCGTAACCCGTAACTCGCAACTCGTAACTCGCAACTCGTAACTCGTAACTCGCAACTCGCAACCCGTAACCCGCAACCCGCCACTCTTTCTTTACAGGCCAACCCAGCGGGCAATGTTGGTCTGCAACACCTCATGGGTGCCGCCACCATTGAGCAGAAAGCGTGAATCGCGGTAGTGCCGCTGAGCTGTATATTCCATGGAATAGCCGTAAGCACCGAAGATGCGCGTACATTCATCCGCTGCACGGCAGGCCGCTTCAGTGGCAAAATACTTGGCCATGGTCGCTTCCTTGACACAGTCCTGGCCCTTGTCGCTCATGGTTGTGGCTTTGTAGGTCATCAGCTTGGAAGCTTCCAGGTTGGTTGCCATATTGGCGACTTTGGATTGAATCAACTGGTATTTGCCGATATTGCGCCCCCAGGCCACCCTTTCCCTGGCGTATTTGATGGCGTCGGTCATGGCGGCCTGCTGCAATCCAATGGCCAGGGCGGCGGTCATGGAACGGATTTCAGCCAGGATCGACATCAAGGCGTTGACCCCTTGGCCGGCCGGCACCAGGCAAAAATCTTCCGGGATTAAAACATCTTTGAACGCGACTTCACATATGGGCGTTGTACGCGTGCCCAGGACCTCGAACGGTGGACCGGTGGAGACGCCCGGAAAATCGCGGGGAACAAAGAAGAATCCCAATCCACGAAATTTAAGGGCCGGGTCGGTCTGGCACAATACCGTGTAAAAACTGGCCTTGGGGCCATCGGTAACCCAGGTCTTCATTCCGTTGATCACGTATCCGTCGGACACTTTGGCGGCGGTCGTTGCGACGGCGCCCAAATCCGATCCGGCTTCGGGTTCGGTCAGGCAAAAGCAGCCGATTTGCTCCCCGCGCATGGCGGGCATGAAATAGGTGGCATGCATTTCGTCGGAACCGTGATAAAACAAAAAGTTGGTGCCCATCAGGCATTGCATGGCTGTGATGGCGGCCACGCTCATCAGGCCGCGGGCCAACTCTTCACAGATAATACAATACAAGGTGGTGTTGCCACCGGCCCCGCCTTTGTTGCGGGGGTAGCGGATGCCAAAGACCCCCATTTCGGCCAGCTGCTGGAAAAGTTCTTGAGGGAACTCGCCTTTGTGGTCCAGGTCCTGTGCCTGCGGAATCACTTCATTGTCCACAAAGCGGGCAATATTGGTGCGAACGAGTTGTTCAGGTGCTGATCTTAGCATCTAAGTCCCCTCCGGGGCACATGTCAGCCCTCTTGACGACTGCATCTCAAGCAGTTGGCGGGTGACTTCGGGCACCACGTCGTACAGGTCGCCGACAATACCCCAATCAGCAACCTGGAAGATAGGCGCGCGAGGATCTTTGTTAATGGCCACGATAAAGCGGGCATCCATCATACCGGCCCGGTGTTGGATGGCCCCGGAAATACCGCAGGCGATGTAGAGGTCCGGTCGCACGGTCAGGCCGGTTTGTCCGATCTGGTTTTCGGGCGGGATCCAGCCCTGCTCCACGGCCACGCGCGTACCGGCAATTTCAGCTCCCAAGGCCTTGGCCAGGGGGCGCAGAACGTCCAGTCCGGAAACATCGCCGATGCCCCTGCCGATGCTGACAATGGTCTTGGCCTCGGGCAGGCTGCAGGCGGTTTTTGCTTGCTTGATCCTTTCGAGCAGTTCGGTTCCGATCTGTGCTTCGTCCAGCAGCGGCCTGTGCGTGACAAGTGTGCCTTGACGGCCGGATGACGGACAGACTTCCATGACGCCCGGGCGCACGGTCGCCATTTGGGGACGCGAGTACCGGTTGGCGATGGTGGCCATGACATTGCCGCCAAAAGCCGGGCGCGTTTGCAATAGGATGCCTTCGTCCGGATCGATACTAAGGGCGGTGCAATCCGCTGTGAGCCCGGCACCCACCCGGCGGGAAACCCGTGGGGCCAGGTCACGGCCGTTAACCGTCGCACCCATAAGCAAGATGTTGGGCCTGTAGGTGTGCACCAGTTCAGCCATGACGGAAGCATAGGCCAGGGTCCGATAAGCACCCAGGGCCTCATGGTCCGCAAGGTAGATTTTGTCGGCCCCGTGCTCAAAGAGGGTAGCGGCCTGGTCGGCAACCCGATGCCCCAGCAGAAGCGCCGCCACTTCCTGGTTCAGCGTCTGGCTGAGTTCCCGGGCTTTGCCCAGCAGTTCCATACTGACCCTGTGCACCTGGCCGTCGTGCTGTTCCGCAAAAACCCAGATCCCTTGGTGATCGCTGAAGTCAGGCACCTGACGTGGCTTGGCGTCCGTCTGGATGGCATTGTTGCGGCATACCGCGATACAGGCACCACAGTAAGTACACCGGTCACCGATCGTCGCCTTGTCGTCTTTTAGTTCAAGGGCATCGTAGGGACAGGCCTGCAGGCAACGCCGACAGCCGTCGCACAAATCGATTTCAACCCAGACCGTCATAAACAAATCCTGTCGTGTTGATGGGCATGTTTTTCAGACCAGTTTTTGGCTATGCAGCCTTTGTACCAATTCCCCTGCGACCGTTGGGGTGTCACCCGTCAACATCTCTGCTTGACGCTCGGTTTTAGGCGCAAAGGTTTTGATCACGTGGGTCAGGGACCCCTGCAGTCCGATGTCGGCGGTCGTGACGCCGATGTCGGCCGCGTTCCAGATTTCAATGGGCGCTTTTTCCCGGCAGGCCAGCAGAAGACCCTTCATTTCCGGGTAGCGCGGCGTGTTGATGGCACTGACAACGGTCAGCAATGCCGGGAGACGGCAGCGGATACGCTCGTATCCGTCGGCAACGTTGCGCCGGACCACCAGATGATCGGCGGCCAGCGCTTCGATTGCAGCGACACAGGTTACTTGGGGAATCCCCAGAAATTCAGCCACCTGAGGACCGACCTGAGCCGTGTCGCCGTCAATCGCTTGTCTTCCGGCCAGTACCAGGTCGTACGCACCGATGGTTTGGGCGGCCCGGCCCAAGGTATATGAGGTTGCCCACGTATCCGCTCCGGCAAACGCCCGGTCGGAAAGCAGGACGGCCTTGTCGGCACCCATGCCCATGGCCTCGGAGAGGGCATCGATGGCCTGTAACGGCCCCATGGTGACCACCGTGATCTTGGCGCCATGGGTTTCTTTGAGTTGAACGGCTGTTTCTATGGCGTGGCGATCATCCGGATTGATGATACTCGCGATGCCTTCACGGATCAGGTTGCCGGTTTTGGGATCCAGTTTGACAGCGGTCGTGTTGGGGACCTGTTTGATCAGGACAATGATATCCATCTCAAATGATTCCTTTTTGCTTTAGGCGGTCAAGGTCGTCGGCATTGCAGCCGATGCGAGTGTAGATAACCTCGTTGTGCTCTCCAAAGCGGGGCGGAAAAGACATCCGGCGTTGATGGGCCTCCAGATAGGGTGTCATATGGGGGGGCGGTGCCAGTACGACGCGGGTGCCCGTGACCGGGTCTTCGGCAAAAAGGAGCCGCTTGGCGGTCAGGGGATCTTTGACCACCTGCGCCACCGGTTTGATCTCGCTGACCGGAACGGTAATCGATGTCAGCATGTCGATCAAAGCAGCAGACGTGTAATTGCCGGTGATGGCGTTGATCTTGCGATTCAGGTCCGCGACATTTGCGATGCGTCCCTTGTTTTGCCGATAAACCGGTGTGTCTAAAGATTTGAACGGGTCCAGGCCGGTCAGGGATTGCCATTGACGGTCGTTGCCCACGGCCAGATAGATGAATCCGTCGCTGGTACGATATACTGAAACCGGACTGAAGAATTCGTGGGTATTGCCTCGCCGCGTGATGCGTTTATCAAAACTGGCCGTCATGGTAATGGGCACCGTGAGCCATGAAACCGAGGATTCGAACATGGCCAGATCGATGCGGGTTCCCTTGCCGGACAACGCTCTTTGGTACAAGGCTTTCATCAGCAGCCCGTAAGCATGTTCGCTGGTGCCCATGTCGGGCAGGGGGATGCCGATGACCTGCGGATCGCCGTCGGCCTCTCCGGTAAGATCCATCAGGCCTGAGCGGGCCTGCAGAATGGGGTCATAGGCGGCTTCATTGCTTTCAGGGCCAAAACCGGTGACCCCCAGCCAGATGATATCCGCTTTGATTTTTTTGAGGGTTTCGTAGTCGATGCCGAGCTTCTGGTAATTGCGCGGCAGCTGGTTGGTGACAAAGATATCCACGTTCAGTTCACGGATCAGGCGGGCCAGCAATTCCCGGCCTTCGGGCTCGGCCAGGTTCAGGGTGAGCGCTTTTTTGCCGGCATTGTTGCACAAAAAATAGGTGTTCATGCGCGCTTCGTTTAGAACGTCATCACCGATCATGCGATTCGGGTCGCCATAGACCGGATGCTCCAGGCGGATGATCTCCATACCGTCCATGGCCAGACGATAGGTCAGGTAGGGAACCACGGTGGCTTGTTCCAGGGCGAGAATGGTGATGTCCTGCAATGATTTCATACGCTATCCTTTTTTACAGCAGGCATGTCCAGATCGGGTTGAGGGGAACGCACACGCACACAATTCCAGCGTCTGCGACCAGAAAATATACTGTTGACTGTCCATATTGTATACAGTATACAGAGTACACTATGTATAGAGATGACAGGCGGTTGTCAAGTCCTTTTAGCGTGCCGAGGAGTGCTCCCTATGCGGTTGCCTAGATTCGATTACCTGCGGCCGGCCACGACGGACGAGGCTTTGGAATTGCTTTTTCAACATCGGGACGAGGGCCGCATCCTGGCCGGAGGAACCGATTTGCTGGTGCGCATGAAGCAGCGCCTCCTGCGCCCCGGCTATCTCATCAGCCTCAAATCAATCCGTTCGCTGCGCTATGTCCGGCAGGCCGGCGGTCACATCAAAATCGGTGCCGGTACAGCCCTGAGCGCGGTACGCAATGCCGAACCCGTCCAAAAAAACCTGCCCGGTTTGGTTCACGCTCTGGCCAGTATCGGAGCACCGTCGATTCAGCATCACACCGGGACCATCGGCGGAAACCTGTGCCAGGAAAACCGTTGCCTGTACTATAATCAGTCGGCCTTTCTGCGGTCCGCCCGCCAGCCCTGCCACAAGGCCGGCGGTCAAATCTGCTATGCCCTGGAAGGGTCTGACCGCTGCCGTTCGACCTGTCAGTCCGACTGTGCGCCCATGCTGATCGCTTTGAATGCTGGTGTTACGGTGGCGCGCCGCGGCAGTCAACGGACGATCCCCCTGGTCGATCTTTATTCAGCCAAAGGCGAGCAGCCGCTGGCACTGGAACCGGATGAAATCGTAGTCGAAATTCAGGTGCCGATCCCTGACCATGACAGCGGCCAGGCCTATGAGCGGTTGTCCTATCGCTCGGCGATTGACTTCCCGATGGTGGCCGTTGGTGTGAACGTTGTGATTGCCAAGCGCATGATCAAAGATGCCCGCATCGTGGTGGGCGCCGTCAGCAATGCGCCTCTTTTGCTGGCCAAAGCGTCCCAGCGCTTGGTCGGCCAGGCAACGACCGACCGCGAAGCGTTGCGAGCGGCCGCAACCATTGCCCGTGAGCATGCGTCGGTGTTTGTGGTCAACAATGTCAACGCACCGGTTGCCTATCGCCAGGAGATGATTGCCGTGCTGGTGCGTCGTGCACTGGCAAGGGCGCTAAAACAGGTGGAGTTGTTAGATGAGCAAGGTTAGCATGCAACTGAAGGTCAATGCAGAAGTGCTTGAACTCGAGGTCGAACCGCACTGGACGCTGCTGGAAGTTTTACGGGAGCATTTGGGGTTGACCGGCACCAAGGAGGGTTGTGGTGAAGGCGTGTGCGGTTCCTGCACCGTAATGCTGGACGGCAAGCCGGTGCGGGCCTGCCTGACCCTGGCCCTGGAGGCCTCCGGCAGCGAGGTCCTCACGGTCGAAGGCTTGGCTGTCGAAGGGGAACTTGATCCTTTGCAGCACGCGTTTATCGCTAAGGGCGCTGTACAATGCGGTTTCTGTACTTCCGGCATGTTGATGGCCGCCAAAGGGCTGTTGGCTGAGGACGCGCATCCGGATGAAAACCGGATAAGGCGGGGGATCAGCGGCAATGTCTGCCGCTGTACGGGGTATGCCAAAATCGTCGAGGCCATTGCCGCTGCAACCCAAAACAACGAATCCGAAGAAAGATCGCGATGACAACCTATGACTACATCGGCCGACGGATGCCCAGGGTCGATTCCCGCGCCAAGGTTACGGGTGAAGCCCGCTTCACAGCCGATCTGCAGTTGCCCCGGATGCTGGTCGGCAAAATTCTTCGAAGCCCTTGGCCCCATGCCCGTATCCTGAATATCGACACGTCCAAGGCCCGGCGCCTGCCGGGGGTCAAGGCGGTGATCACGGGCCAGGACACCCACGGCGATAAATGGGGGGTTTTTCGCTACACCCTTGATCAGCAATTCTTGCCCACGGAAAAGGTGCGTTATGTCGGGGAGGAAGTGGCGGCCGTAGCAGCAGTGGATGAAGAAACGGCCCAGGAGGCCCTGGCGCACATCGCGGTCGATTATGATGTGCTGCCGGCCGTATTCGATCCCATGGCGGCCATGGCGCCGGGAGCACCCCTGATCCACGATGATTTTCCTCAGAACATCAACATTCACGTGCCCATAAGCGTGGGGGATGTGGAAAAGGGTCTGGCCAAGGCCCATCTCGTACGCGAAGACACCTTCATGGCGTCTGAAGAATCTTATTTTCAGGGTGAACCGTATGCCGTGGTCGCCCGTTTTGACCTTGACGGCAATCTAGAAATTTGGATGCCCAACGCCGGCCCCCACATGAAAGCCAAGCCTTTGTCCAATGCGCTCAGAATGCCGCTAAATAAGGTGCACGTGCGCAAAATCGCTATCGGGGGGGCCTTTGGCGGCCGTTCCGAGATTGCACCCGGCGACTTTATCTGCGCTTTGCTGGCACAGAAAACACGTCGGCCGGTAAAAATAGTGTATACGCGTGAATAGAATTCCATCGCGACCCGCCAGGGGCATGCCACCATCACCACCATCAAGACCGGTGTGGACAAGACCGGACGCGTGCTTGCCCGGGATGTTACCTGCTATATGGATGGCGGTGCTTATAGCAGTACCGGACCGATTGCCACCAGTGTTCCGTTTTTGTGCATGGAACAGGCCTATAAAATGGAACACGTCCGTTACAATGGCTACCGCATTTATACCAACAAACCGATCCGCGGTATGATTCGCGTGCATGGACGGGGTTTTGCCTGTGGCGTGGACACGCAACTCGACATGATCGCCGAAACACTGGGGATCGACCCGGTTGAAATGCGCCTGCGCAACGCCCGGGAAGCCGGCGAATACACCAACACCCGCTCGTACGTGGGCAGTTGCGCCATGAAGGAAACCATCGTCAAGGCCGCTGAAAAGGCCGGCTGGGCCCAAAAATGGGGCAAACTGCCGCCCTTCAGGGGCATCGGCATTGGCTGTAACTCCGTTCAGACCGGTTTTCCCATGGGGATTCGCGGCGGCTCCCAGGCCTATATTAAATTCAACGAGGATGCCGGCGTGACCGTGATTTCCGGGGTCGTGGACAACGGCCAGGGCAACGACAACATGCTGGTCCAGATTGCGGCCGAGGAACTGGGGGTCCGGCCGGAAGATGTCCAGCTGATTACCGCTGATACGGAAGTGACCCCCTCCGATCCGGGCGCTTATTCCCAGGTGTCGACGTTTATCGGCGGGCACGCCGTCAAATTGGCGGCCCAGAAAGCCAGAGAAAAGATTTTTGCCATTGCCGCGGAAAAACTGGAGGCCCTGCAAGAGGATCTGATTGTCCGTGACCGGATGGTCTATGTGCAAGGCAGCCCTGAGAAAGCGATTCCCCTCAAGAAGGTGCTGCGCATGGGTTTGGCCCAGGGGCGGCCCGTCAGCGGCGAGGGGTCCTACTGGCCCAAAGTCGATCCCCAGCGGGAGTGGGTTAAAAATCCCTTTGGCCAGATGTGCGGTGCTTTTTCGTTCGGAACCACCATCGTGGAAGTCGCGGTCGATCCTGAAACCGGGCAGGTCAAGGTCCTGGAGGTCACCGCGGCCCAGGATGTGGGGCGGGCGATCAATCCCATGGTACTGGAGGGCCAGTTCGAGGGTGCCGTCGCCATGGGTGGGCAGGGCGGTATCTTGACCGAGCACCATGTCTGGGACCAGGGCTGCACACTCAATCCCACGCAACTGGAATACCGGGTGCCGCTGGCGTGTGACATGCCCAAAATCAATTCCATTATCGTCGAGTCCCACGACCCGGACGGTCCTTACGGTGCCAAGGAAGCCGGCATGTCCATCGCCATGTCCGCGGCGCAGGCGTACAGTGCCGCCATCAGCAACGCCATTGGCGTTTATCTCGATGACTTTCCGCTTACCCCGGATAAAATTTTGGCGGCGATCCACAACAAACCCTAGCAAGGAGGTTGGATTGAAAGCCCGCAAGATAGATCATATTTGCATTGCCGTAAAAAATCTTGCCCAGGCCCGCAAGATATATGAAGATATGCTGGGCCTGGAACTGTCCGTCGAATATGAAGCGCCCAGTGAAAAGATTAAAGTGGCCCGCTACTATGTGGGTGAGGTGGCTTTCGAGTTGATGGAAGCGACCACTTTGGATAGCGATGTGGCCAAATTTATTCGCAAGCGGGGCGAAGGGGTTTTCCTGATAGCGTATCGCGTGGATGATGTGGCGGCCGGACTCAAGGAGCTCATAGACCGAGGCGCCAACCTGATCGACACCGAACCCCGCCACCTGATGGGCAACCGCTACGCCTTTATCATGCCGCCCCAAGAAACGTGCGGTGTTCTGACCGAAATTATCGACGGGGAATACGATCCCGACCAATAGGTTTGCGGGATTTCAAGAAAGTGATTTTTCGGTCGGAGCGCGGGGCGTCCTGTTTTACTTTGCTTTGGTTGGTTAAAAAATAAGGAGAATCTGACCCGTGCGTCCATCATCCGTCTTTGCTTCGATCGACACCCTCCAAGCGCGACTCACCGATCACCGCTATATCTGTGACCCCGGGCTGGCAACGGTCATCTATCTGGCCTATCAACTCTCCAAACCGATCTTTTTGGAAGGTGAGCCCGGGGTGGGCAAAACCGAGGTCGGACTTGTGCTGGCCAACCTGCTGACCACCGATCTGATTCGTTTGCAATGCTACGAAGGCCTGGATGCCAACACCGCACTGTACGAATGGAATTATGTCAAACAACTGCTGCGGATCAAGATGGAGGAGCAATGCCGCAAGGACCCGGACGAAATCGGGAATCTCATCTATAGCGAAGAATTCCTGATCAAGCGACCGCTGCTCAAGGCCATCCAAAGCGCCGATGACCGGGCACCCGTGCTTTTAATCGATGAACTGGACCGTGCGGATGAGGAATTCGAGGCCTTCCTGCTCGAAGTTTTGTCCGACTTTCAAATAACCATACCCGAGATCGGTACGCTCAAGGCGACTCACCGCCCATTGGTCGTGATCACTTCCAACCGGACGCGCGACATCCATGATGCCCTCAAACGGCGCTGCCTCTATCACTGGATCGATTATCCGGATGATGCGAAGGAACTGCAAATCATTCGTGCCCGCCTGCCCGGTGTCGAGGCCCAAATGGCCGAACAGGTGACCCATTTCATGCAAACCCTTCGCCAACAGGATCTCATTAAAAAACCGGGCATATCGGAAACGCTGGACTGGACTGAGGCGCTGATCAAGCTGAACGTCGAAACGCTTGATCCAACGGTCGTGGAACAGACCGTTGGATGCATTCTCAAATACCGTGAAGATTTGCAGCAATTTCAGGCCAACATCTGGTCGGATCCTCAACAGCGCGCAAGGCTGTTGAAAAAATCAACCGAAGGCTGATCTATAATCAGTTTCCCATGGCGATAGAACCCCACAGGCACAACGATGACCGTGCTGCCGATGGCTGCCGTGTCTCCCCATCGGGCCTGCCTGCCAATATTATCCGTTTTGGCCGTTTTTTAAGATCACAGGGTCTTCCCGTGGCCTGGTCACAGGTTTTAGATACGCTTCACAGCGTCGAACACATCGACATTGGCCAAAAAGTGCTTTTCTATCATACTTTGCGCTGTAATCTGGTCAGCCGTTACGAACACTTGGCACCTTTTCAAAGGCTCTTTCGGATCTACTGGACAGCCGCCGCTGATGTTTGCCAGGCAACTGGCCGCAAGCCGGGCGACACTGGGGCCGGCGATAAAGATCCAACGGTTCCTTGGCGCAGGGAAATTTTTTTCAAGGGGCGTGCAACGGGCGGCAATGCAGGGCCTCAGGATGTTGTCTCCTTGGCCTACAGCCCGCATGCCATGGAAAAGCAAACCAGGCAAGCCTCCCCAACGTTTGAGACGTCGACGGCGCTATACGCCAGTATGGTTAAACTGCTCGAAAATCTGCAGCGCCGTACCAGTCGCCGCATGCAATACCGCCGACAGGGATCTAAACTGAGTTTGCGCCGCCTGTTGCGCAAGAACATTCAATTCGGCGGTGAGCCCTTTGTGCTTGAATACCAACAAAGAAAAATCAGGAAACGCCGGGTCGTGATTTTTTGCGATATCAGCGGTTCCATGGACATCTATACGCTCATGACACTGCAGTTCGTGCACGCACTGCAGCGGATCATCCCCATGGTTGAAGTTTTCTTTTTTGGAACCGCTTTGACGCGGGTTACGCCCTTGTTGCGATCCGCTGATTTTGCCACGGCGCTGGAGCGTATGACGCCAACGGTGAAAGATTGGGGTGGCGGGACGCGAATCGGTCTTTGTTTAAAAACGTTTACCTCAACGTTTGGGCGCCGCTGGCTCACCCGTAAGACCATCGTCATGATCTTCAGCGACGGATGGGACCGGGGCGAAACCGACCTTCTCAAGCAGCAAATGGCCCTTATCAAAGGCCGGGCCTACAAAACCCTCTGGTTCAATCCCTTGATCGGTACGCGGGACTATCAACCAATCTGCCGTGGCATGCGTGCGGCACTCCCTTTTATCGATTATTTTATGGCCGCGCGGCAATTGTATGATTTCAAGGCCATCGGGCAGGTTTTGGGGAAGATGCAGGTGTAATTGCAGATCTATAGTTCTTTACGCACAAAAGACGAGCACCGCGCAGTAAATTCAACCAGGCTGTCGAGTTTTTGCCTGGCTTTTCCGGAAGAGATGCTTTCCTCCGCGCGCTGAATGCCGTCCTCGAGGTCGTGATCCAATCCGGCCGCGACAAACGCGGCCGCGGCATTCAATACAACGACATCTTTTTTGGGCCCGGATTCCCTGTTCAGGATGCTTTGGATAATTTGTGCGTTCTTCAGGGCGTTTCCGCCTTTGATCGCTTCACGCGTTGCCCGCTTAAAGCCGTAAGCTTCCGGTTCGATCACAAAGGAGTCGACTCGTCCTTGCTTGAGCCGGGATACGTTGGTTTGACCGCAGATGCTGATTTCATCCTGGGTTTCCTGCCCATAGACCACAAACGCCTCTTGAGCACCCAAATTTAAAAGCACCTGAGCCATTTTAGCGGTCAGCGAGGCATCGTAAACACCCAGGACGTGGGTCGAAGCGCCGGCCGGGTTGGTCAGGGGGCCGATCAAATTAAAGATCGTACGGATACCCATTTCTTCGCGCAGACGGGCGACGTTGCGCATGGGACCGTGCATCAGGGGCGTAAATAAAAAGCCGATACCGATGTCTTGAATGCACCTTTCCACATCCGAAAAGGATATATCCAGGTTGACACCGAGGTTGGCGAGCACATCCGCGGCGCCAAAATAAACCGATGATGCGCGGCTGCCATGGCGGACAACTTTAATCCCGCCCCCGGCAACGACAAAAATCGTCGCAGTCGAAATATTAAAGGTGCTGGTCTCCTGGTTGCCGGTGTCACTGGTTTCCAGAATGGTTTCACCTTCAACATTGATATCATCCCGGTCTACAGCCAGCAGGTGGTTGCCGAGTTCCATTTTGCGCGCCCGGGCTTGCAAGGCCTTGGCAGCCCCGGTGATTTCTTCAACCGACTCGCCTTTGAGTCGCAAAGCCGTGACAAAGGCCCCGATCTGGGATGCGGATGCCTGGCCGTCGAACACTTCACCCATTGCCGCTTCGATCTCGCCTGCTGTCAGGTCCTGACCGCGAGCGACTTTTGCGATCGCTTGTTTGATCATGTAGCTTAAATAATTGGGTTTATTAATAATGTCAAGCAACAATTTGAATTCATGGTGTGGTCCTTATGAAGCGTGGGGCTCGAACCGCAGGTCCCTGTCCCTGTCTGGCGGTGTGCGATAAGGTGAATTCATGTGTCCGGAGAAATCCTTAAACAGTTCCTTTAACGGGCGGGCAAACATCCGGGGTTTGACACCCGAAGCTTTTACCATTTGGATCAGGTCGTTCAGCATGCGCCTGAGCGGCATCCTCTGTCGGTCGGAACGGCGGTGGGAATCGACAGGTGCCGTGGTCCGGACAGTCCGGGATTCGTTGCTTAGGGCCGCGTGCTGAACCATTTCCGCTTTTGTATATTGATAATCAGCTTCGATGCCCGCAAGGGAGTCCAACTCCCGAAGTTCGGCAGTTGTGGCGGCCATCTGGGTAGTGTCGTTGCTGTAGACAATATCGGTCATGAGGGCATCGATTTTTTGCAGGGCGGTCTTGATCTCTTTCAATTCCTGGTCATTCAAATTCCCTTCCACAGCGATGGCAAAGGTGCTATCGCCGCTCATTGCAAGCATTTCCCGGCTAACCGCAACCTGTTGCATCTGCAATGCAGCCCCGTTTTGGTAACGGTCCCCCTGTACCTGGCGGGCTTGGCCTCGATAATGGGCATAATAGACGCTTTTTTCGGATTCAAATGACAAGGTCACCTTGTCGCCTTCATCTGTGTAAATGGTAATGTCCTTGGTGGTCTGGCTGGCTGCCGCAACCTGGCTGACCTGCAGCGAGCGGCTCGAAAAGCTTTGCTCATAGATATCAAATCCTTGGGGCCAGGTTTGTTGGTCCGTTCCGATGGGGTTCATTTTGTTTCCTCGTGATAATTTTTCAGTTCATTACTTTAATTATCGGGGGTTGGCATTCAAACTTAAGGCCGGTTTCCATTTTCTTTGACACCCAATTTGTTTTGGTATACCCATAGGCCAATGCGGTTTTGTAAAGGGAGAAGGAGGTTTAAGCACAATGGCGCGCAAAAAGAAAACCGGGGATGGAAATGACAAAAGAGCCTACGAGCGGTTCGACCACGCGGCCCCTATAAAATATGCGTTATCCGACATTAGCGATTACGATGGCGCGCTGATGCAGAACTGCAGTGAGGGCGGCATGTATTTTGAATCTTCCAAAGCGCTTAAACCAGGGGAGGACATTCATATCACCCGGACCGACGTTTTTGAGGGCTGCCGCGCTGAAGTTCGTTGGTGTCGCAAGAAAGCATCTGAAAAGGATAAATTGTTCGGCGTCGGGGTTCAATACCGTGATCCGGAAAAATGTAAGTAAAGACCCCACCCAGACAGGCAGCTAAGCTAAAGGAACGGATATGGGATGGTTAGGTAAAATTGTTGGCGGGACCATCGGTTTCGCCTTGGGCGGACCTTTGGGAGCGATTGCCGGCGCTGCGTTTGGGCATGCCTTTGACAACAGCGAGAACCGGTATCTTGCAGACGACGGCATGCGTTTGGGACAGGCGGAACGGCTCTCCAACACGGAAGAAGCGCAAATGACTTTTTTCGTGGCCGCTTTTTCCATGCTTGCCAAACTGGTCAAGGCTGACGGGCGCATTGCCCGCGAAGAGGTTGCTTCTATCGAGCAGTTTATGGTTTACGATTTGCATCTAGATGCGCAGAGCAGAGTGGTTGCCATGAACATCTTTCACACTGCCCTGGAATCGCGCGGCAGCTTCGAAGATTTTGCCACCCAATTTTATACGCAGTTTCAGATGCAGCCGCAATTGCTGGAGGTCATGGTCGATATTCTATTGCGGGTATCGATTGCAGACGGCGCTTTGACCGCGACTGAAGAAAAACTGATCCTCAAGGCCGTCCAGGCGTTTCATTTCAGCGATGCACGCTACCAAACGCTCAAATCAAAATACGTCCGGAGTATCGATAAGCATTACGCTACCTTGGGGACAGACGCCACAGCTTCCAACGAAGAAATTAAAAAGCAGTACCGCAAGCTGGTGCACGAGTACCACCCGGATAAAATTGCTTCCAAAGGACTGCCCGAAGAGTTCACCCGATTTGCTGAAACGAAATTTCGGGAAATTCAAGAGGCCTACGACACCATCAAAAAAGAACGCCACTTAAAATAAAATTGCGCTGCAATTTTATTTGAGGGTCTTGATGCGTTCAGCAGGACCGACGATTTCGGTAATTCGAAGTCCGTATTTTTCGTTCACGATCACGACCTTGCCTCTGGCAATCAGCTTTTTATTGGCAAGAATGTCCAGTGTCTCGCCTTCCAGGTTCGAAAACTTGACCACAGACCCGGCATCCAGATCGAGCAGTTCTTTGATAGGGACTTGCGTTTTGCCCAGTTCAACGGAAATTTCCAGGGGAATATCGAGAATAAAATCGAGATTGCCGTTGGACAGTTGCTTTAAAATGCTGTCCTCGGAAAACTCAGCTGTTTGTTCAGCATCGGTCGAGACCTCATCCCCAGGAGCGGTTGCCAGCAGGCTGTCGATGGCGCTCTGGTCCAGTGCAGCGCTGTTCGGCGTTGTGTCCGGGACATGGGGGCTTTTTGCATCGGTGGCAGTGGGCGCCTGCCTGCCAGGTTGGTCGGTTGGCTG
>Ga0180435_10003891_pt1 | contig 14859 bp, 18 predicted proteins | sample SS_ome_3_FD_132467 | JGI IMG/M metagenome (GOLD analysis project Ga0180435, IMG submission 132467) | Hypersaline lake sediment archaeal communities from the Salton Sea, California, USA - SS_3_S_1 metaG | ecosystem: Environmental > Aquatic > Non-marine Saline and Alkaline > Hypersaline >... | reverse complement strand
TTACAATCATGATCGCATCCAGCTTAAGACAAAACTGACGCCTTTAGAACTTAGGCGTCAGTTTGTATAATATACTCAGCGAGAGGTCTTAATTACTTGTCCAGTTGACGGGGTGCACTCCATGGAGGAAACCGTATCCTAATTGGTTTGTTCTGCGCAGCAGCCTCCTTAGCGCGTATATGTTCCCATCAGCTCGGCCTGGCCAAGAATATGGCCGTCCATGGCAGCTTCCAGGGCTCCTTTGGGTGTGCCAGCGGGCAGATCAAGTGTTGTGTCCAGGGCGTAAAGTTTGAAAAAATAGCGGTGGGTTCCTCCAGGAGGACAGGGGCCGCCGTAGCCGGTTCGATTCCAGCTGTTATTGCCTTCCGTCCCGGCTGTACCACCCTGGGGAAGGCCTTCCAGCTCAGGGGACATATCGAATAACAGCCAATGATCCCAGGTGCCAACAGGGGCGTCAGGGTCATCCATGATCAAAACCAGGCTGACTGCTCCATCAGGAATCCCGGTCCAGGCCAGTTCGGGTGACAGGTCATCACCATCGCAGCTGAATTGGAGCGGAATGGCTTCGTTCTGATTGAAGGCTGGGCTGGTCAGGGTCATCTCAACCATATCTTCCTCAACATCTTCTTCAACCTCGGTTTCTTCTTCTGGTTCTTCTGTGGGGGGAAGGGGAGTATCAGTAGGGATCACTACCTCTACAACCTCTTCCTCTACTAAGGGGGCGAGTTCTTCAGCGGGTTCGGGGGCGGGTGCGCAGCTGGCGGCGGTCAGTGCCAGACAGCACAGCAGGATCAAAATCGTGAGCGGTTTTGACATCCAATCCTCCTTTGGTTTATTTCATTATATATGAATTTTTATTGGGTTTTGTTTTCCGATCGATCAGTCTTTTTGAAGCAATACTCGTGCAGGAGCACCATCTGAACCCTTAATCTTGATCGGAAGACAATATAACCTGTACTCTCCAGCTTTAATGCCAGCCAGGTTCAAGCCTTCGATGATCAGCACACCCGCTTCCAGCAGGATCCGATGGGTTGGTGCTGGATCAACAAATGGAGCTACTGAAAGGTAATCCACTCCAAGAACTTGCACTCCCCGATCTACCAGGTATTCTGCGGCATCTGGGTCGAGGGCTATGAAATCTTCCTTGAACTCCCCATGATTTTCCGTCCAGATCTTGGAATTGGCCGTTTTAAATAGCAGGCGCTTTGCATTCTCCGGAAGGGAAGCTTTTTGCAGATCAGCAGCTTTGATCTGGCCTTCAATATCAAGTTCCACCACATATGCTGGCCCTACCAGCAGATCCAGGGGAATATTCTCCACAGTGTCCCCATTTCCAAGGAAATGGTCCGGGGCATCCACGTGTGTGCCTATATGGACACAGGAGGAGATGTGGGTCACGTTGGCATCTTGCCCGTTTTCGATCTGGCTGATCTTTCTAAGTTCGATTTTTGGATCCCCCGGCCAAACCGGCAGATCTTCTGCAATTGTCAATGAAATATCAAAGAGCTTCATCTGTTTTCCCTTATTCCAGCGGCCGGAGATATTCGATCCGTTTTGAAAAATGGCTGGGCAGTAAATTAAAGACATGCGGAACCGTGTTGAGTGAGCAGGTTCGATTTGTGGCCAGGTAATCCAGCCAGAAGATATTGGTAGGGATATCCAGATTCACGTAATCTGCAAATACAGTCCCGAAGCGGATCAAAGGAGTTGTGAAGGTTACTGGATAGCGCTGCAGGCCCATCACGTCCAGCATAGTGATGATGATGTCTCTAAAGCTGAGCTGCTCGGGGCCGCCGATCTCGAATAATTCCCTTTTGGTTTTGGGATTGTCCAGGGACCAGGTCAGAATATTGGCCAGGTCTTCGATCCAGAGTGGCTGCAGCAGGGTGTCGCCTTTGTCTGGCAGGGGGAAGATCAAGGGAATGAAGCGGATCATTTTGGCCAGGGCAGTGGTGAAGCGATCATTGGGCCCGTAAACGATCCCGGTGCGCAGGATAGTGTAATCGAGGTCGCTTTTTTGGATGTGGTCTTCAGCAATGGCTTTGGCAGTCATCAGGGGATAGGCTGAGGCTCGATCCGCGCCCAGGTGGCTCAGGTAGAAAAACCGCTCAACACCGGCTTCCTGGGAGGCCTCCACCAGGTTCTTTGTGCCCTGGATGTCAATTTCCAGTAAATCACCCCTGGCGCCCAGGGCTTCCTGGCTGGCCAGGTGATAAACGATATCCACATCAACAAGGGCAGCTCTCAGGCCTCTAGGGTCATTGAGTCCGGACACTGCGGCTTCCACCGGGATGCCTTTGGGAAGATCAGGGGAATTCCTGGTCGGTTGGATCAGGACCCGGATCTCATAATCAGTCTCAAAGAAGTGGCGCGTAAGGGCTTTTCCGATAAAACCGGTAGCGCCAGTGAGCAGGATTTTCTTCATCTCCCGCATTATAGCATCCCCTGAATTATTCCGTTAATTGCCCTTGAATTCAGGGGATGCTGGCATAAACCTTGCATCTTAGTTGTTACCTGAAAAATCAGAAAGAGATAAACCTTATGGATAAAGTTGGTTTTCATTATCGTTCCGACAGCGAGCACTACTCCGGGAAAGACCTGGGACAGTGGCTGCCGCGCCTTAAACAACTGGATGCCTCCTGGATCGTTTTAAATGCCCCTACAAATAGGGCCATCCCCGAGGAATTCATCGCTACGCTGAAAATGGAAGCTATTGAACCAGTCTTACACTTTCAGATCACTCCCCGCGACCTGCCGGCAGTGGATGAGATGCTGCTGCTGTTTGAAAATTACAGGCGCTGGGGTGTTAAATATGTCATTCTTTTTGACCGGGCCAATTTACAGGAAAGCTGGGGTTCAGAAGCCTGGTCCCAATCGGACCTTACTGAAAGGTTCCTGGATGGGTTCCTGCCCCTGGCCGAAGCTGCCGTGGCAGTCGGCTTAGTGCCGGTTTTTGGCCCGCTCGAACCGGGCGGTGATTACTGGGACACGAATTTCCTGCGCGGTGCTCTGGATGGGATCAAACGCAGAGCTTCAGAGCCGCTCCTGTCCCGCCTGATTCTCTCAGCCTACGCCAGGATCAACGGCAAAACCCTCTCCTGGGGCGCTGGAGGGCCGCAAAACTGGCCTGAGACACAGCCTTATTTCACTCCGGAAAATTCCCAGGACCAGATGGGGTACCGAATTGCCGATTGGTATTTGACCCTTTCGGAAACTGTCCTGGAAAAACGACTGCCGATCCTGCTGCTGGGTGTGCAGGGTCCAGCACCCGAGGGCGAGGATTTGAACAAGACCCTGATCAATGGCGCCCGCCTGATCGCCCGCCAGGAAGTTGAAGGAATGCAGCCTCTTCCAGAAGAGGTGATTGGCGGAGCTTTTCAGACTTTGACTGGAATCGATGAATCAAGCTGGTTCAGCCCGGAAGGTTCTCCGAAACCGGTTGTGATCGCCTTTGCCAAGGAAGATGAAGCTCAGGCAGAGGTCAAAACAGGGGGAGACTTCAGGATTGCTCACTATCTGCTGCTGCCCAGCTTTGAATGGGGCATAGCTGACTGGCATTTGAATATCACTCGACCTTTTATCAAGCGTCACCGTCCTACAGTGGGATTCTCACTGCGGGAGGCCTTCCAGGCTCAGGAGGTGACAGTAGTGGGTGGGAAAGAGCACTTCTCAGAATCTGACATCACTCAACTGCGCAATCAGGGCTGTGTGGTCCGGCGTGTTGAGGGAGATGGTACAAAAATTGCATCATTATTAGCAGCAATATGAGATTGAATCTGATCATTAATTGCCCAGAGAATGGGTTTAAAGCAAGGAGAGACCACTATGTTTAACGATAATCTTTTAGATCAGAGGCTAAGAGACTGGGGAGAGGAAGCCCCTTATATGCCTGTAATAAAGGTCATGGGCTTGGGTGGAGGCGGCAGCAATGCCGTTGACCGAATGATCCATTTTGGATTATCCGGGGTCGATTTTATTATTGCCAATACGGATCGCCAGGCTATGGCTTTCAGCCATGCTCCAGTTAAACTGCAGCTTGGTCCGGAAATGACCCGCGGCCTGGGCGCTGGTGGAGATCCCAGTGTTGGAGAAGCCGCAGCCCTGGAAAGCAAAGGTGATATCGCTATGGCGCTGGAAGGCGCTGATATGGTCTTTCTCACCGCAGGTATGGGGGGCGGCACAGGTACTGGATCCATCCCAGTGGCAGCTCAGGTTGCTCAGGAGATGGGCATTATTACTATTGCCGTAGTCACTAAACCGTTTGGGTTTGAGGTTGGTGGCCGCCAGAAGAACGCTGCTGAAGGTCTCTCAAAATTGCAGCCCCATGTCAACACCTTGATCACTATTCCTAATGAACGCCTCTTGCAAACAGTTTCTGAAAAAGCGACTTTGTCTGAAGCATTCCATCTGGCAGATGATGTTTTACGCCAGGCAGTGCAAAGCATCACAGAGCTGATCACCATGCCCGGTGTGATCAATGTTGATTTTGCTCATATTGAGCGGGTTATGAAACTTGGCGGCGGCGCCCTGATGAGCATCGGCCAGGCCTCCGGCCAGGATAAGGCCCTCAATGCAGTCAAACAAGCTCTCTATCACCCGCTGTTGGAAGATATATCCCTTTCCAATGCCTCGGGATTAATTGTGAACTTCACATCTGGAACCGATCTGACCTTGATGGATATCAGTCATGCTTTGAACTATCTCCAGGAGCAGATCCCACCCGATGCTGAATTGATCTTTGGCACCACCCAGAACAGCCACTCGCAAGGGCAGGTGCAGGTTAACCTGATTGTCACTGGTTTGGGTGCGACGACCTTTGAAGATGTCTTCTCGACTTTTACACGCCAGGACCGGGATGTTCCTGCCCCGATCCAGCGCAAGGTTGTGAAGTCTGAGAAGGATGGAGAAGAAGAGAGTGAGGAACGTTTCGAGATGGGACGCGACCCCCTGGATGTGCCGGCTTTTATGCGCCGCAGGGCTTACGCCGATATCTCATTCGGAGATTGATCCCAAAAGGAGCACTAGCAGTGAAAGCCAAGCTGATTGACCACATTTCACAAGAAGTTTACCGGAAACACCCTGATCTCAAGGGCGTCAAACCGAAGATCACACCCCGCAAAGGAGATAGTTCATCCGATACGCTGCTGGTGTACTCGAAATCAGTCTCGGGTCCCGGTGGGAAGAAGATCAACCGCATTGTGCGGGCTGTAGCGGACGAAAACGGGAAGATCAAAAAGATCTCCACCTCAAAATAAACGGAGAATATTATGAAAGCTGTTCTAGAACGCATTGAATATAGCTGGTGGAATTTTCACATCAAGGTTTTGGATGAATCGCAATGGATCCGTGGGTTGCTGCCTAAACTTCAGCGCCTGTGGGAAAAACGGGAAGAGGCTATGCCCTATCTGGTTCTGTCGATTCTGGGTTTTCCTCTTGGTGTGCTGCTGGGATTAATCTCGATCTATGTGAAATAAGAAGATCAGTCTTTAAAGAAGAATTGGGCTGGGGATCCTCTCTATTGGGGAATCCAGTCCGATTTTTTTTTGCGTAATGGGGATATATTGGTTCAGGTAAATAGAAACCTATATAATCTCACTTTCTGAGCTGGTCTAAGATCGGACCCAGTAAACTGCTGTAATCTTCCAGTGCTTTTTTCCCTGCGGGAGTGATGCTGGCGATGGTTTTGGGAACCCGTTCAATGAATTTCTTTTCGATCTTGATATAGCCGGCTTCTTCCAGCTTTGTAAGATTGGCAGACAGGTTGCCGCGGGTCAAATCAGCAGCCCGGGACATAAAAGTGAAATCAGCCTCTTCCACGCTCATCAATACCATCAGGATCTTCAGTCTTGTGGGTGAGTGAATAACCTTGTCCAATCCCGAGATTTCACGCGGGTCGAAGGTTTGTTCTTTTGTCATAATAACTCATCCTCTTTTTCTGCTTCGAGGGGATACTTCTGCATGAAGGTCACAAAGAGGTAGATTCCCAGGGCCATCAGCACACCACCGGTCAGGATCACCAGGCCAGGGGTGAGTATGTTCAAACCAAATCCGGCGACAAAGAATACTGGAATGAAGATGGCATAGACGGTGATGCGATTGAAACCTTTATCAAGCACTGCAAGCAGGGCTATTCCAAGCAACCCAACGATGATCGGTGCTCTGGATCCCAGGTTCCCTAGAAAAGTGATCAGCAGTGTACCGACCAGGATCACAGCGCCGGCTCCGATCAGGATAGGGCGGGGGATACTAGCTGGCTTTGAGAATTTGGCATAACCGAAGCGAGGGATCACAAAGCGCTTTTTTAAGGGAGCTATCAGGAAAATTGGCATCCAGCCTGCAAAAGAAAAGATCGTTAAACTGGTCAGTATATAGATCCCGGCCGATACAATGGCCCAGCCGACAAAGAAATCAAGCAGGCCGTCATTATGGAAAGTGCGGGCATACTGTTTTCTCAATTCTTTGGTTTGTTCCGATAATTGGTCTTTCATTATTTCTCCAGTGTGAGATTAAGACATGTTTATGTTCATAACCTGATTCAATGATACTCGAAGATCTGTATTTGTGGATTCTCACGCCAGGTACATTTCAGAGCGCCTGAACTTTTTCGCTGCTAATATCATGATTGCCACGTCAATGACCAGGAAGATCGCACCCAGGATGATCTGAATCTGGTTGCCGGTCAGGACTTTGATCGCCCGTCCAATTTGTTCTTGAAAGAACAGGGGAACGATTTGCACTACCATCGCGGGAATGAGGATCAAGGTCATCAGCTTCTGAGTAGCTTCCTGAGCGGAAGAGGCACTCATAGAAGTCAGGATACCGCCGCCTGCCATCAGGCTGGCTGAGAGGAAGCTCAGGAAAACGATCCCCCCGCTGATTGAGGGTGAGTAGAGCAAAATCCCATTTTGACCGTGAGCCAGATTCACTACGATCAGACTTATCAAGTTAAGGATCAGGGCCGCGCCCCAGCCAATCAGCATTGGGAGGATAATTTTCCCAAACAGGATTGCCTCATCTGGCAGCCGGCTGGCGAGCATTGTATCGAGCGTATGCCGTTCGCGCTCTCCAGCAAAGGAATCCGGAATCATGATCCCGACAATCACGGCGGGTGTGATAAAAGCTATGATCAATGCCGGGAATTCGTTGACCCACTCCGGACCCCAGGTGATGGGGAATACTGCTGCCAGGACGATGGGTGCTAATAGCTGTCTGTTGTAGCTGGCTTTCTTTGTTTTGCCTCGAAACTGGACCTTTGCTTCTTTCCAGACCATGGTTTTAAGATCGTTAAACATTTTTTTCCTCCATCAGGTTGATGAATGCGTTTTCTAGACTATCATTTTCAGTGTGAACCCCATTTATTTGGGCTCCGTGCTGGACAAGCCAGCTGACTAGATCAGATCTATCGCGCTGACTTTGGGGTTCCAGGATCAGTTGATCTGATTCTTGCTTGATCAGCTTGATTTCTGGGCGTTTCTGGATCATGGAGATCAGGTCTTGGGAGAATCCGGATCCCTCGATCACGATTCGCTGCCCATTCTTCCTTGATCTTATTTCCGCAGGACTGCCCTGGGCGATCAGTTTTCCATTCTTGATCACAGCTACCTGGCTGCATAATTCTTCAACTTCGGCCATATTGTGGGTGGTCAGGAATACAGTGATCTTTTCCTGTTTTGCCAGGGTTTGAAGGTATTTCCGGATCTCTGCAGCAGATATCACATCCAGCCCTGCTGTTGGTTCATCCAGGAAGATCAGCTTTGGTTTATGGAACAGTGCCCGGGCCAGAGCCAGGCGCTGCTTCATGCCCCGGCTCCATTTTCCTGCCAGCTCATCTCGCCGTTCCCACAGATCCATTTGGGTCAAGAGCTCCTCGCTGCGGTAGTGTCGCTCGGAGGGGGACATCTGGTAGATGCGGCCATAGAATTCCAGGTTGTCCTCTGCGCTGAGCCTTTCGTAGATCCCAGTGTGTTCTAAAAGGGCGCCAGTATGGGCCCGGATCTGGTCAGCCTGTGTCTGTGTATCAAAACCCAGCACTTCGCCTTGACCGGATGATGGCGTTAGCAGACCCAGCAGAAGTCGGATAGTGGTCGTTTTTCCTGCACCGTTTGGGCCCAGGAAACCAAAAATGGTGCCTGGTTGCACTTCCAGTGATAGGTGATCTACAGCCTGTAGGTGTCCAAAACGCATGGAAAGGTCTTTGAGCTGGATAGCGAATGGATGGTTATTTTTAATTTTCATATGCACTCCGTCTTAGTAGGTTAGACATGTTTATAATCTAAACATGATTACATATTAGACTTTTTGGAAGGATTTGTCAATAAGCACTACTCATCTTTTTGGATGATTTTCTTTTCACTTCCCCTTACTGATTTATTTGGTTCGGTAATGAACGATCCCTCCTTTCTGGTGGTATCATTCAAAGCAGAGAGCGAAAAACTCCTAAACTGGCAGAAAAACTATTTTCAGCCGGGTTTTTCGCCTGAAAACTACCTGATATGAAGTCAAAACTGCTGCTGCTGATTTTTTTTGTATGTTTCGGCCTGTTCCTTTTCTTGGGGATCAGGGCCAGTCAGGCTGTTTTTGATGAGGATCGCCCTTATACGCGAGAAGCAAAGTCCACAAATGCTCCGGTTTTGATCGAGGAACAGGCTGGTGAACCAGCACCTCTCAACCCGTTCACTCTGATCATCCTGGTCGATGACCTGGAAACTCTCAATCCACTGCTGGAGGGAGTCTGGCTGCACCGCTCCACTGATAATGGTGCAGGTGCGATGTTCTTCCCGATCTTCCCCTCCCAGGCTGATGATGGGCTGAACAGGGACCTGAATCTCCGAGGAGCATTCTGGTTTGAGGATGACAAACAACCATCACAGCAGTTCCTGACCATCCTTTCAGACCGGAATTTGTCCTGGCACCAGCTTTTAATGCTGGATCATTCGGTTTTGAATGAGATCGGGTTGATCCTGGCTGAATTGGATCCGGCTTACCAGCCATTGAACTCCGTTGGCTTGGCCGGATTGTCGTATACTGTTGAAAATCGACTGATCGCGCAGTCCAATCAGGCTCTGTATATCCATGATCTCTGCCAGCTCCTTCCTTTGCCGGCTCATAATGAACTCCTACAGCGTTTCCTGGAAGGGTTTGCTGGACATATCCAGCTCAGCGGGACAACAGCGCTGGAATTCACCCGGCCCTGGGGGGCAGCATCCTACTGCCTCTTCCCAACAATTAGTCTGCCAACGGATTGAAAAATTATGAAATCAACTGCCAAAGCCGCGGCCCATCCAAATATTGCCTTCATAAAATACTGGGGAAACCAGGACAATGATTTGCGGATACCTGCTAATGGGTCACTCTCAATGAACCTGGATGGCCTCGAAACCCGGACTACAGTCAGTTTTGATACCGCTCTGGATCAGGACCAACTCATTCTCAATGGCGAACCTGCCAGGCAGGAAGCTCTGGATCGAGTCAGCTCTCTTCTGGATCGGGTTCGTGAGCTGGGGGAGATCAAAACCCGGGCCCTGGTCTCAAGCGAGAATAACTTTCCCACCGGAACCGGGATCGCATCCTCGGCTTCGGCTTTTGCTGCATTGACCCTGGCATCGGCTACTGCCCTGGGATTATGTCTTTCAGAAAGGGAATTATCACAGCTAGCCCGGACTGGATCAGGATCTGCAAGCCGCTCTATACCAGGTGGGTTTGTCGAATGGAAGGCTGGTACTGATCATGATTCTTCTTTTGCGGAGACAATCGCAGCTCCAGATCATTGGGATCTGGTGGATTTCATCGTGCTGGTCAGCCAGGAACATAAGAAGACTGGTTCAAGCCAGGGACACCGCTTGGCAGATTCCAGTCCTTTTCAGAAAACCAGAGTGGCAGACGCCAAACGCCGCCTGGATCTGTGCCGCAAAGCTCTTTTGGAAAGGGACTTCGCGTCATTTGCTGGGATAGTGGAGCTGGATTCGAATATGATGCACAGCGTGATGATGACATCAGATCCACCTCTATATTACTGGCAGCCTGGTACAGTTGAGATCATGGCCGCTGTGAGTGCCTGGCGTTCGGAAGGATTGCAGGTATGTTTTACGATTGATGCTGGGCCAAATTTACATTTGATCTGCCCGGCACAGGCGGCAGATGCCGTAAAAAGGAAATTGGGGTCCCTGGTAAATGTAAAATCGATATTAACAAGCTCTCCGGGAGGGCCAGCTCACCTTCTCGAACCAGAAATCACTGGTGTATAATTTGATACTTCAAAAGCATTACCTTTATTGGTTTTGAATTAGAATTGGAAATAACTATGATCTTAAATTTGATTCAGTTTATTGCTGTTCTGGCATCGATGATAATTCTCCACGAGGTGGGGCATTTTGCTGCCTGCCGGCTGTTTGGTGTGGAAGTGGAGGAATTTGGAATTGGTTTTCCGCCTCGCATCACCAAGTTATTCACAATGCGCGGGACCGAATACACTTTGAACTGGATTCCTTTAGGTGGGTTTGTCAAACCGCGAGGGGAGTCCCAGCCAGAAGTAGAAGGCGGCCTGGCTGCTTCTAAACCTCTGGTCCGGATCGGTGTCTATATTGCTGGCCCTTTGATGAACCTCCTGGCCGCAGTGATCATCTACGCGGTGATCATCAGCCAGCTGGGGGTTCCGGATGGAAGTGTGGTTCAGATCGGTGAGGTGGTACCCAATTCGCCAGCTGCCGAAGCGGGATTGATGGTTGGAGATACCATACTCAGTATAAATGGTGTGAAATCTGACAGCTACGATGCCTTGCGCGGCGAGATCTATGACAACCTCGGGGAAGAAATTACGATTTTAGTCGACCACGAAGGCGAGACCTCAGAGGTCTCTCTGGTTCCCCGGGAGAATCCGCCGGAAAATGAAGGTGCAATTGGAATATTGATGTCCAGCCCGGTTCAAGAGATCAGCTTGTTCCAGGCCTTACCCATGGCGACGGTTGCTACCGGTCAGCACAGCCTGGCAGTGATGAAGCTTCCCGGGCAGCTGATCCGTGGATCAGCTGATCCTTCAGGCCGTCCTGTTGGCTATAAGGGTATGTATGATATCTTTACCGGCGCAAAACAAGGTGCACTTTTGCCCAGCACACCGGCTTATATCAACGTGCTTCTTTTCCTGGTTTCGATCACTGTATCGTTGGGTGTGTTGAATTTGCTGCCGATCCCGGCCCTGGATGGAGGGCGGATCCTGTTTGTACTGCCGGAATTGATCACCGGCAGGAGAATATCCCAAAAAGTCCAGAATGTGGTCAATATGGTGGGGTTCTTTGCGGTGATCTTACTGTTAATTTATTTTAATGTTCTAGACTTCACTTCACCGGTACAATTACCTTAATGGAAGAACAGATATTTTCACCCCTTGATGAACTGCCCTTTGGCGAGGTCCTGACAGCTCTGCTGGATGTGGAGAATGTCCTGGATCCTCTCCATTTGTACCGGCTGTCTGATATCTCTCCTGATAATCTGGCGGAAGTGCAAAAGATCTGGACCAAGATTGATCTTGAAAGGCGCAGGGCATTAGTGGAGGATCTTGAGGATTTGACTGATACCAACCCGCTTTTATCCTTCGAACCCATCTTTCGTTTGGGCTTGAATGATGAAGATGAGCAGGTACGGTTTTTTTCTACCCGGGCTATTGAGATCTTCGATACGGATGACCTGATACCACATTTCCTGTCCGTACTCAAAGAAGAGGAATCAGTTGATCTGCGAGCGGTGACAGCTTCGGTCCTGGGGAAATATGTGTACAGGGGTGAATTGGACAAGATCAGTAAAAAGCTCAAGAAAAAGATCGAGGACCATCTCCTGGAGGTTCTGGAGGAAGATCATCCCCTGGAAATTCAGCGCCGTGCCCTGGAAGCTGTCAGTTATTCCTCCCGCGAAGAGGTTCGAAATTATATTCTCAACGCCTACAAGAGTGAGATGGATGAATGGGTCGCAAGCGCTCTATTTGCCATGGGTCGATCCTTTGACCATCAGTACAGCGAGCTGGTGTTTGAGAAGCTGCAGCACACTTCTCCAAAGGTGCGTCTGGAAGCCGTGCGGGCCTGTGGAGAACTGACTATAGAGGACGCTGTTCCAATTATCATCGATCTTTTATCTGATCTGCCTGATATCCGCGGAGCTGCTATCTGGGCATTATCACAGATCGGAGGAGAAGACGCCGGCCCGGCTATTCATGGACTGCTGGATGATGAGGTCACAAGCGATGAAGAGGAACTGATCCAGCAGGCCTTGGAACGCTTGGATTTCCTCGACGAAGGGATCAATATGTCCCTGTTCGACCTGCCGTACTCTGACGACGAGATCATCATGGATGATTATGATTATCAACAGGATGATTATGATGATTTCGATGAGGATGATATCGGCCTGGAGGATTTTGACATCGATGATGACCTCTGGCTGGAATGACCTCCTGTTTCCCAATAATGATCAAACCTCTGTAGCGAAAATATGAAAAAGTTTATCCCTTTCCTGTTAATAATAGTATCCCTGGTTTCGTTTGGATTGACCTCTGCTGTTCAGGCAGATGGTGTGGTAGAAGTCATAGATCAATCGGTTGAATACAGTTTCGGGGATGAGATCACCTTCCAGATCGCATATGAAAGTGAACAGCCGATCGAGAGCATAACCCTATCTATTCAAGCCCCAGGCCTGCCGACCTTCGTAGGTGCGGTATCAGTTCCTGCAGATGGAGAAGGATCTTTTGTTTACGCCGTATCTGATCGGCCGCTGCCGGCATTCTCCAACATTAGCTATGACTATCAGTTCATACTCACTGATGGAGAGATCGTCGAATCACCAGATTATGAATTCACTTATCTGGATAACCGCTATAATTGGCAGGAATTAATTGAAGAGCCATTCAAGATCTATTGGTATGAAGGGGAGATCACATTAGCCCAGGAAGTGCTTGATGCTGCAGTGGCTGGCAAAACCAAAACCCTGGAAATGTTGGAACAACCCGCTGATTCCCAACCAATTGTGATCTTTATTTACAGTTCGGCCGAGGAGCTGCAGTCTTCCCTGACCGCAATAGGACAGACCTGGGTCAGTGGGTATGCAGATCCAGCCCGGGGCTCTGTGGTCGTCGCTTTGCCTCCCGCTTTAGATCAGCCTCTTGAGATCCAGCGCTTGATCCCACACGAAGTGGCCCATATCTTACTGTATCGTTTTATGGGTGCTGAATTCCCTTATTTACCAGCCTGGCTGAACGAAGGTTTCGCTTCCCAGGTAGAGATCTACAGCCTGCCGGAGTATAAACTGATCCTGGAACGAGCGTACGAAAACCGCGATTTGATTCCATTCCTGCATCTCTGTCAGGCGTTCCCGGCTGATCCAGAGCTGGCCCGACTGGCGTATGCCCAGGCAGATGCTCTGGTGGAATACGTTCAGCGGGAATATGGACTGCCCGGATTGCAGTCCCTGATCTATGCCTACGATCAAGGTGTTGGCTGCGAGCGCGGGGTAGAGATGGCTTTTGGTATCACATTGCAGGAACTGGATCAGAATTGGCAGCGGGATACTTTTGCCCAGGGTACACTCAGGCTTTATATCTACTTGCTGGCTGGCTTATTGGTGATTCTCATTCTGGGATTGGGTGGATTTGTTTTCTATAAATCCAGGCAAGGCCAGGATAAAGGAGATTGGGACGAAGATGAACTCCTCTGATCATCAGCGGCTTCATGCCCGGGTTTACGGGCGAGTGCAAGGAGTCGGATTTCGCTATTTTGTGTTAAATACTGCGGCTGGTTTGGGCTTGGTGGGTTGGACCCGCAACCGAAGGGATGACTCGGTGGAAGTAGTTGCCGAAGGAGATCTGGAAGTGTTGAGGGAGCTGGTCCGGGCATTGCAGCGCGGCTCAAAATCTTCATCGGTGAGAGAAGTCAAAGCCAATATTCAGGAAGCCACAGGCGAATTTAACTCCTTTTTCATCCGTCCCACACTCTAGTCCTCTGAAAACCCCAACCCTCTTCTATTCAAGGAAATAAAACGTCCCTGGCCGATGATCAGGTGATCCAATACCTGAATATCGAGCAGTTTACCAGCGCTGATGATGGCCTTGGTAATGGCAACGTCGTCCGGGCTGGGGGATGGATCTCCACTGGGGTGATTGTGGATGACGATGATCGCTGCAGCATTTTCCCGAATGGCCGGCCTGAATAATTCACCAACGCGTACCTGGGAGGAGTTCAATGAGCCCTGGTAGATGGTCTTTATCCCCAGGACATGATTGCGGGTGTTGAGCGTGATCACCCTGAGCTGTTCCTGATCCAAAGCGCTCATTTCGTACTGGACCAGATCCGCCGCGTCCTCAGGACTGTGAATGACAGGCCGATCCTTTGTAGATTGTGAGGCTAAGCGCCTGCCCAGGTCAATCGCTGCTTTGATCACAGCTGCTTTGGCCTCCCCGATCCCATGCTGGGCTTTGATCTCCGTGTAGGTGGCTTTTTGCAGTCCAGCCAGCCCGTTAAAATCTCCCAACAATCGCTGTCCAACTTCAATGGCGTTCTCACCTTCCACTCCCACTCGCAGCAGGATGGCGAGAAGCTCGGCGGTGGATAAGACACTGGCGCCCATTTTCGCCAACCTCTCCCGAGGACGCTCCGCTATTTCCAGATCTTTGATCCCATATTTTGAGTTATTGCCTTCTTTGATCATTTTTCCCCCTTGGGGCTTGATAGCCCGTCCCATTCTGCGAACGCTAGAAAACCAAATCATCGAGCGGAGCCTGAGCGCAAGCGAAGGCGCAGACGAGATGTTCATCTGCGACCCGTTCGCCCGTCCCATTCTGCGAACGCTAGAAAGCCAAATCATCGAACGGAGCCTGAGCGT
>Ga0180435_10003890_pt1 | contig 14860 bp, 11 predicted proteins | sample SS_ome_3_FD_132467 | JGI IMG/M metagenome (GOLD analysis project Ga0180435, IMG submission 132467) | Hypersaline lake sediment archaeal communities from the Salton Sea, California, USA - SS_3_S_1 metaG | ecosystem: Environmental > Aquatic > Non-marine Saline and Alkaline > Hypersaline >... | reverse complement strand
TGGACAGCGCCTCGTTCCAGGCATAGCCCGCGTAGTCGAAGCCCTTGATGTCTTCCGGGTTCCCGATCCGGTCACGGATAATGTAGCGGCTCATCAGACCGCGCGCCTTCTTGGCGAAAATACCGATCATCTTGTAGCCGTCGTCACGCTTTTCCTTGAACTGTGGGGTGATCAGACGACCGCGCAGATTTTTTGGCCTGACCGATTTGAAGTATTCGTTGGACGCGAGGTTGACCAGCACATCGTCGCCTTGCGCAGCCAGTTGCTCGTTCAGTGCCGCGGTGATGATGTCTCCCCAGAACTCGTACAGGTTCCTGCCGCGCGGATTTACCAGCGCGGTGCCCATTTCGAGGCGATAGGGCAGCATCAGGTCGAGCGGGCGCAACAGCCCGTACAAACCTGAGAGCACGCGCAGATGTGCCTGGGCGAAATCGATATCGTCCTTACTCAGGCTGTCCGCATCCAGCCCCGCATAGACATCCCCCCTGAAAGCGAACAATGCCTGTTTGGCGTTGTCCTTGGTGATCCGCGGTGTCCATGCCTGGTAGCGGTCGTAATTGAGCTGTGCCAACTTGTCGCTGAGTTTCATCAGGTCCGCGATTTGCGCGACCGAGTAATCGCGCAGGATGTCGATCAGCAGCTGCGACTCCCCCAGCAGCGCCGGCAGGGTGGACTTCTCCACCGGCGCGGGGTTGTCGTAATCAAGTTTCTTGGCGGGCGAAATGACAATCAGCACAACAGTCTCCGACGCCTGTTCAGGCAGAACGTTTTTTCAGATGAATCAGCAGCAGCGAGAGGGCGGCAGGGGTCACGCCCGGTATCCGTCCGGCCTGACCGAGGGTTTCCGGCCTCAAGCGGGCCAACTTCTCGCTGACCTCGGCGGACAGCCCCTTCACGTTGGCGTAATCGAGGTCACCCGGCAGGCGCGTCGTTTCCGCGCGCCGCGCGCGGTCCACCTCGTCGCGCTGGCGTTCGATGTAACCGGAGTATTTGGCCTGAATCTCGACCTGTTCGGTGACCTGCTCGCGCAGGGTTTCAGACATATCGGCCGGCCCCACCATCGGTAGCGCACACACCCGCGCGTAATCGGTCTGTGGACGTGCGATCAGGTCGAGTGCCCGGGTCTCCTTGCGCAAAGCATCGCCCAGCAGGCGGGTGGCCAGCTCGACCTCGATCGCCTCCGGGCGTACCCAGGTGTCGCGCAGACGCTGCTGCTCGCGCTCGATGGCTTCGCGTTTGCGGCTGAAAAAGGCCCACTGACGATCATCCACCAGTCCCAGCTGGTGGCCCTTCTCGGTCAGACGGAGGTCCGCGTTGTCCTCGCGCAGCATCAGACGGTACTCGGCGCGCGAGGTGAACATGCGGTAGGGCTCCTGGGTACCGCGCGTGGTCAGGTCATCGACCAGCACCCCGAGGTAGGCCTCGTCGCGGCGCGGACTCCAGGGCTCGTGTTCGAGCACCTGCAGCGCGGCGTTGGCGCCCGCCAGCAGGCCCTGCGCAGCCGCCTCCTCATAGCCGGTGGTGCCATTGATCTGGCCGGCGAAGAACAATCCCTGGACGAAACGGGTCTCGAGCGAGGACTTGAGGTCGCGCGGGTCAAAGAAATCGTACTCGATCGCATATCCCGGACGCATGATGCGCGCATGTTCGAATCCCCGCATCGAACGCACCAGCTTCCACTGGACGTCGAATGGCAGCGAGGTGGATATGCCGTTGGGGTAGAGTTCGTTGCTGGTCAATCCCTCCGGTTCGATGAATATCTGGTGGGAATCCTTGTCCGCGAAACGCACCACCTTGTCCTCGATGGAGGGACAGTAGCGCGGACCCACACCCTCGATCACCCCGGTGTACATCGGCGAACGGGACATGCCCTCACGGATGATGTCGTGTGTCCGTTCGTTGGTACGGGTGATATGACAGGGCAACTGTCGCGGGTGCTGTTCACGCCGACCCATGAACGAGAACACCGGCGCCGGGTCGTCCCCGGGCTGTTCCTCGAGCACCCCGAAATCGACCGAGCGTCGGTCGATGCGTGGCGGCGTACCGGTCTTGAGGCGTTCCACAGTGAACGGCATCTCACGCAGGCGGTCAGCCAGCGCGTTGCTGGGGGGATCGCCGGCACGGCCGCCCTGGTAGTTTTCCAGCCCGATGTGGATGCGCCCACCCAGGAAGGTACCCACCGTGAGCACCACGGCCTTGCCACTGAACTTGAGCCCCATCTGGGTCACCACGCCGGTGACGCGGTTACCGCGCACGATGAGATCGTCGACGGCCTGCTGAAAGATGTCGAGGTTGCGCTGGTTCTCGAGGGCCTCTCTCACGGCGGCCTTGTACAACACCCGGTCCGCCTGGGCGCGGGTGGCACGCACCGCCGGGCCTTTGCGCGAATTCAGTATCCGGAACTGGATACCGGCACGGTCTGCGGCGCGTGCCATGAGGCCGCCCAGGGCATCGATTTCCTTCACCAGATGGCCCTTGCCTATACCTCCGATCGCAGGGTTGCAGCTCATCGCGCCGAGGGTGTCGACGTTATGGGTCAGCAGCAGCGTGCGCACCCCCATACGCGCGGACGCGAGCGCCGCCTCGGTGCCGGCATGGCCGCCACCGATGACTATGACCTCGTAGCTGTCCGCATGAAACATTCGCCTGTCCCCTCGTTAGGTCTCACATTTTAGCAATACCGGCCGTTACAAAGCCCTGATCTGTGAATTGATTGTGTACACTGTGGCAAGACTTGGCTGGCTGTGAGTCCTCGTGATCTTCGGTAGGTTCCGGTTTATCCCCGCTCAGGCTCAGGCCTTGAGACGCTCTTCCCTCCAGCAGGCCCCCTCTGGTTTCTCATCCACGCGCCGCCTGGCCAGCGCCAGTTCGGTTGCGCCGGTCCAGCCCGGGAGTTTCTCTTATGCATGATCCGCTGGAACTCGGCCGGCTCGGGGATGTCGTCGATGCACTCGACGAGGTCATCGTAGGCAAGCGTGAGACCGTTGAACTGGCGATTTGTTGTCTCCTGGCCAAAGGCCATCTGCTGATCGAGGATGTCCCCGGGGTTGGCAAAACCACGCTTGCGCATGCCCTCGCCAAAATCCTGGGACTGGATTATCAACGGGTCCAGTTCACCAGCGACATGCTCCCGGCGGACATCCTTGGGGTTTCCGTCTATGACCGCGAGGACGGCGCCTTCCACTTTCACAAAGGTCCGGTATTCACCCAGCTGCTGCTGGCGGACGAGATCAACCGCGCCACGCCCAAGACCCAGAGCGCTCTGCTGGAAGCCATGGAAGAAGGTCAGGTAACCGCCGAAGGCGAGACCTACCACCTGCCGCAGCCGTTCTTCGTGGTCGCCACACAGAATCCGCTGCATCAGATCGGAACCTATCCCCTGCCCGAGTCGCAACTGGATCGGTTTCTCATGCGGGTCGCCATCGGTTACCCCGACCAGGCCTCGGAAAGACGTCTGCTGATGGAGGGCGACCGACGTTCGCTCCTGGCACAGCTGGTGCCGCTAGCGGGCATCGAGCATCTGCACGCCTGGCAGGCGGCGGTCGAGCAGGTCCACTGCGCCCCGGCGCTGGTCGACTATGTCCAGGCCCTGCTTCAGCACAGCCGGCAGTCCGGCAACTGGCATACCGGCCTGTCGCCGCGCGCCGGCCTCGGCCTGATACGTGCTGCACGTGCCTGGGCGCTGTTGCATGATCGCAGCCAGGTCATTCCGGAGCACGTACAGGCGGTCCTGTCGGCAGTGGCGGGCCATCGGCTCGGCGATCACCAGGGCAGCGATCCTGTTCGCACCCTCCTGGAGGCGGTCGCGATACCGTGAACGCGCTGCGCCGGCGTTTCCATCGGTTATTGCGTCGCCAGCGTCTGACACCGACGGGACCCGCCCGTATCGATCGTCGCCACGTTTACATCCTGCCGACCCGTTATGGCTGGCTGTTCGCACTCCTGCTGGTGCTGATGCTGGTGGCCTCGCTCAACTACGACAACAACCCGGCCTATCTACTCACTTTTCTGCTGTTCAGTCTGGCTGCCAATGGGATGTACTTCACCTGGCGCAATCTCTACGGACTGGAACTGCGACTGCATTCACCTGAACCGGTCTTCGCCGGGGAGGACCTGGCAATACGGCTGCACCCTTCCCGGGGATCGCGCCCGGCGCTGGCCTTCTGCCTCGCCGAACAGGTATCCCTGAGTGACCTGGAACAGGAGAGCGCGGCCGTCGAGCTGCGCATCCCCACCCGGCAACGCGGCTGGATGCAGCCCGGTGAGCTCGAGATCACCACCAGCTATCCGCTGGGACTCTTCCGCGCCTGGTCGATTCTGGAGCTGGCCGAGGCGCTGGTCTATCCCCGCCCGGCGTCCGAGGCCGAACTGCCGCCGGGTGGGTCCGGTGAGCAGGACGACAAATCCTCGGAACGGGAAGGTGACGAGGAGTTCTATGCATTGCGTGACTTCAAACCCGGGGATCCCCTGTCGCACATCCATTGGAAGGGGGTGGCGCGTGAACGCGGGCTGATGACCAAGCAGTTCAGCGGGCCTGGCGTGGAGGAGCCGGTCGTTATCGATTGGGATACCTTTGCGCCCAACGATGCCGAAACCCGTCTGTCCCTGATGACCCGACTGGTCATTGATGCCGAGCAGGCCGGACGCGCCTATGGTCTCTCGCTTCCCGGAAGCGAGATCAGTCCCGCGCTCGGCACGCGCCAGTTCCATCGCTGCCTGAAAACACTGGCACTGTTTGGTAGCAAGGCCACATGAGTCTGAGCGACGCACTCAACGACATACCGCTGGGCTCGCGCCAGGTCGGCGGGCTTGTGCTGCTGCTGGGCGCGGCGATTCTCCCGCATGCCGCCAATCTGGGCGCCCCGTTCATCCTGTTCTTTCTGGTCACGGCGCTGTGGCGCCTCGGTAGCGTGCGCTGGGATACCGGTTTGCCCGGTAAATGGCTGCTGCTGCTGTTGATGCTGGTTGCCCTGGGGTTGGTTTTCAGCAATATCTCGCTGCGCGACGGCCGATTGGTGGGAACCGCTTTGCTGATCGTCATGCTCGGCCTGAAGCTGCTCGAGCTGAAAAGTCACCGCGATATGTACATCTGTATCTTTCTCGGCTATTTCGTGGTCCTGACCCAGTTTCTGTTCAACACCAGTCTGTGGCTGGCGCTGTACCTCTTCACCCTCTCACTGCTGTTCACCGCGCTGCTGGTCGGTGTGAACCGATGCCGTTTCGACCCGCGGGCCATCCTTGCCTCCGCCTCGATCCAGATCGCGTATGCCCTGCCGCTGGCTCTGCTGCTGTTTGTGCTTTTCCCGCGTCTCAACTCTCCCTTGTGGGCTATCAAGCTGCACGATGACACTGCATTTACCGGGATATCGGGAGACATTCGCCTCGGGGATATCGGGCGACTGAGCCAATCGGGAGCGTTGGCGTTTCGTGCGGATTTCGACAGCGAACCACCGCCGCCGGCGCATCTCTACTGGCGTGGGCCGGTGCTGTGGAAATTCGACGGCCGAACCTGGACATCAGGCGAGGACGTCAAGCCGACCCGATCGGTTGCGGTCGACCCCGAATCACAGATCGACTACGAGATCACCCTGGAACCGAGCGGACAGCACTGGGTTTTCGCACTCGACATTCCGACGGATTTCCCAGACAGCCTGAGCCTCAATGGCTACCGTCAACTGCTCAGCGCGGAACCGGTGGAAAAGCGTTCCCTGTATCGCCTCAGTTCGCATATCCGATACCGCCTGGACGACCTCAGCGCATTGCAGCGCGAACAGGGTCTGCAGCTTCCGCCAACTGTCGGCGAAAGGACCCGTGCGCTCGCCGCCAGCTGGCGGGTTCGCCACCCGCAGGATGACCGCGCCTTGCTCGCCGAGGCATTGCGTTTTTTCAACCAGGAAACGTTCGTCTACACCCTGTCACCGGGCGTGTTGGGAGACGATCCGGTCGAACAGTTCCTGTTTGAAAGCCGGCGTGGTTTCTGTGAGCACTACGCCAGCAGCTTCACCCTGCTGATGCGCCTCGCCGGAATTCCTGCGCGCGTCGTGGCGGGCTATCAAGGCGGTAGCCGCAATCCGATCGGTGGCAGCCTGAGTGTGTACCAGTCGGACGCACATGCCTGGTCCGAGGTCTGGCTTGACCAGGAGGGCTGGGTGCGGGTCGACCCAACCGCGGCGGTCGCCCCGGAACGGGTGGAGAACTCCATAGACCTGGCCGGCTCGACCGGTGGCGACCGAATCATTTTCGACTCCACTTCGGTCAGTTGGCTGAAACGCGTCGTTCGGGGTGGCGGCTGGATGGTGGATGCCATCGAGTTCAACTGGAACCGTTGGGTGCTGGGCTTCAACCCCGAGAGACAGAAAAGCCTGATGCAACGGGTCGGGCTGTCAGGACTCGGGCACTATGCCCCTGCTGTGGTGCTTTCGCTGCTGCTGGTTACCGGTCTGGTCGTGGTCTTTGTGCTCAGCCGACGTTACCGGGGCGTCGAGACCGATCCCCTCAAAAGGGATTGGAACCGTTTCCTCGCCAAGCTGCGCCGTGCGGGACTGGAACTGCCGCCCTGGTTGGGGCCCGAGGCGGTACTCCAACGAGCCCAGACCCGCTGGCCCGGGCAGGTGAAAGATCTGAGAGAGATCACCCGAAGGTACGTGCAGCTGCGCTACGGTACCCTCTCCAGCCCCGCATTTCGCAAACAACTGCGGGCCCAGATCAGGCAGTTGCGGATTCCCTGAAAGACTCTGCGGAGAGCTTCCCCCAGGCAAGATAGGCGCTCGCGAATTCGGCGAGGACAGCCGGATTCCCGGAACTGAAGAGGCTCAACTTCCCCCTGTCGTCGGCGGCCGTACCCGCTTGCGGCGGGCAACCCAGGCGGCGCGCCAATTCTTCGCTGACGGCCGCGCCGGGATCGATGACTCTTGCGGTCTCCCCCAATACCGATCTTAGCTGGTCAATGACTATTGGAAAGTGAGTACACGCTAATACCCAAGTGTCGACTCCCTGATCACGCAATGGGGCAAGGTCCTCGGCGATCTGGTCGAGGAAGCCCGGCTGCAAATGGCGGCCGGATTCGATCGCCTCGATCCAATGGTGGGGTGCGACTTCGTACAGCTCGATGCCGCCGGCATGGCGCTTGCGCAGGTCGGCGTAGCGACGACTGGCGAGTGTCGTCGCGGTTGCAAGCACAGCCACCCGTCCACTTTCACTGCCTGCTGCGGCCGGCTTGACCGCGGGCTCCATCGCAATCACCGGGATCGCGAGCTGTTCCCGAATCCTCTCTGCAGCGAGCGCGGTCGCGGTATTGCAGGCGATAACCAAAGCCTCGGCCCCCTGGCTCTGCAACCATCGCGCGATAAAGAGTGAGCGATCACTTACCCAGGAACGCTCTCTATCGCCGTAGGGAGCATGGGCAGAATCGGCGACATACAGGAAATCGGCTTGTGGCAGGCGTGTCAGCGCGTGGCGCAGCACGCTGAGGCCCCCCAAGCCGGAGTCGAAGAAGCCTATCGCGCTCATTTGCCGATACAGAAACTGGAGAAAATCTCTCCCAACAGATCATCCGCCGAGAAATCCCCGGTTATCTGACCGAGAGCCATCTGGGCCTGACGCAGGTCTTCCGCCAGCAACTCACCGGAAAGGCTTTGCTGCAGCGCTGTTTCACCTTCCTCCAGGTGAGCCCGGGTACGCTCCAGGGCCTCGAGGTGGCGACGGCGTGCCAGAAATTCGCCTTCACCACTCCGAGACAAGCCCATGCTGGAGCAAAGGTGATCACGCAGTTCGTCGATACCTGCACCGGTGCGGGCGCTGATGCGGACCTCGCTGGTATCGTCAACCTGATGCAACCCTGGGGCTGCGCCGCTGCAATCGACCTTGTTGTGGACGAAGGTTACCGGGATACCGGACGGCAGATGCGTTGGATCGAAAGCCCGGTGCTGCGGGTCTGCTTCGCCGTCATACACCCAAAGAATCCGATCAGCGATCTTGATCTCACTGTGCGCACGTTCCACCCCGATACGCTCGACCTGGTCCAGGGTATCGCGCAGACCCGCGGTGTCGACCAGGTGCACCGGCATGCCATTGATCTGGATATGTTCGCGCAACACATCACGCGTCGTGCCCGGTACCTCGGTGACAATCGCCCTTTCCGATCCTGCCAGCGCATTCAGCAGGCTCGACTTGCCGGCGTTCGGCAGACCGGCAATGACCAGGGTCATGCCATCCCGGATCACCCGACCCTGTTGAGCAGAATCCTGGAGTGATTGCAGTTCCGCAATGAGATCCTGGAGATCGCTTTGCACCCGACCATCCGCGAGGAAATCGATTTCCTCTTCCGGAAAATCGATCGCAGCCTCTACGTACATGCGAAGCCGAATCAGGCCTTCGAGCAGATGATGCACCCGATCGGAAAATTCCCCCTCGAGGGATCGGACCGCAAGCCGGGCGGCGGTGCGGGTTTCACTGTCGATCAGATCCGCGATCGCTTCGGCCTGAGCCAAGTCCAGCTTACCGTTGAGGAAGGCCCTCTCGCTGAATTCGCCGGGACGGGCAAGGCGGGCGCCGAGTTCGGTGCAGCGCTCCAGCAGCATATCCATGACCACCGGGCCGCCGTGGCCCTGTAACTCGACCACGTCCTCACCGGTAAAGGAATGCGGGGCCTTGAAGCCCAACAGCAGACCTTCATCGATGACACTGCCGTCGGCAGCGCGGAATCGTACCAGCTGCAACTCACGCACGATCGGATCGCGACCGCTGACAACGCCACCAATGTGCAAGGCGCGTGGACCGGAGATGCGAACGATGCCAATGCCACCTCGACCCGGCGGAGTGGCAATGGCCGCGATCGTGTCGACGACCGGCTGATTCAACTTCGGATCAGGCCTTGGCGCCCTGTTCGATCCGCCGGGTGATCACCCACTGCTGAGCTATCGAGAGAATGTTGTTCACCACCCAGTACAAAACCAGGCCTGCGGGGAAGAAAGCGAACATGATCCCGAACACGAGCGGGAGATAAAGCAGAATCTTGGCCTGCATCGGATCCGGCGGTGCCGGGTTGAGCTTCTGCTGGACGAACATGGAAGCCGCCATGATCACAGGCAGTACGAAGTAAGGATCCTTGATCGACAGGTCCTGGATCCACAGGATCCAGGGCGCCTGGCGCATCTCCACATTCTCGAGCAACACCCAGTAGAGTGCGATGAAGAAGGGGATCTGCACCAACATCGGGAGGCAGCCGCCGAGTGGATTTATCTTCTCCTTTTTATAGATGTCCATCATCGCCTGTTGCATGCGTTGCTTGTCGTCTCCGTAGCGGTCCTTGAGCGCCTGGATACGTGGGCCGAGTTTGCGCATATTGGCCATGGACCGGTAACTGGTCTCTGAGAGTTTGTAGAACGCCAATTTGATCAGCACGGTGAAGATGATGATCGTCCAGCCCCAGTTTCCGACATAGGCATTGATCTGTTCCAGGATCCAGTGGATCGGCTTGGCCAGGACCACCAGCCAGCCGTAGTCGACCGTCAGATCCAGGCCCTCGGCCAGGGGACGCAGTTCAGCGGTCAGCTTGGGGCCAATGAATCCGGTTCCCTGGAACACGCCCTGTTGACCGCTTTCGACCACCTTGCCCGGGGTGTAACTGCCAAGGAGGTAACGGCCATCACTGGACCCCTTGCCGTAGAAGTGCGCACTCTCACCACGGGGAGGAATGAAAGCGGCGAGGAAGTAATGCTGGATCATCGCAACCCAGCCGTCGGTGACATCCTCGTTGGGTTTGCCCTCGGCCAGTTCGTCAAACGAAAACTTGCGATATTTCTCCTGCGGTGAATAGGCCGTCCCGCCAGTGAAGGTGTACATGAACATATTGCCGGAGTCGACCGGCTCGCCACGCTTGATCTGACGATACTCGCGACCTGTCCAGGCAGTGGAGGAGCCGTTGTCGACAATATGCTGCAGGTCGAAGGAATGCACACCCCGGCGGAAGGTGTACCGTTTTGTCACCCGCACGCCATCAGGTGAAGTCCAGAGGAAATCCACCACCAGGGAGTCATCGTTTTCGCCCAAACGGTACTCGTCTGCAGCGCTGGCAAACAGCGCCTCATGAGTGGGCGCGCGTTCCTTGTCCGCGGACAACAGGCCACTCTGGGCAATGAAGTAGTCAGCAGGGTCCTGACTCATCAACCGGATCTTGTTGTCCGGCTGGTCAACGGCTACCGGATAGCGCACCAAACGAGCTTCTATGACCGTGCCGCCGCGCCGGTCGATGAGAAGATCGAGGGAATCGGTGCGAACACGAACCGGCGACGCGGAAGCGAGCGTGCTTTCTGCCGGCTCCGGGGATATCGCCAGGTCCTGCACCGGTACTGTCGGGGTGTCTGCCGCCGCTGGAACTTCAGAAACCTGGGATTGGCTTTGCACAGCTCGTTGTTGCGGGATGACATAGTCCTCCTGCCAGGCTTCCCACAGCAGGAGAGAGATGAAGGCCAAGGCCATGATCAGAATCAGACGAATATTATCCATGATCGGGGAGCTTCTGATTTGAGGTTCTGCGAATGTGTCCCGGCGATGGCGTTCGAACGGTATCGGCAGGAAAAGCGAAGGAGCGCGAAGTTTAAGGTACCGGTCGCCCAGTGTCATGCTCGCCGCAGGCTTGTTTCCGCAGACGGTCGAAATGGTCTGCCAGTGAGCGACGCAGGCGGCGGTTGGACTCCTGCTGAACGGCTGCGCGCGCCATGACCACGTAGTCCAGGTTCGCACCGCCGGCCAGCATCACCTCGGTACGGAAATATTCCCGCACCAGGCGCTTGATGCGATTGCGCTGCACCGCATGCCGAAGTTGTTTCTTGGCTATCGCCAGACCCAGCCTCGAGGGGTAGGAATCATCAACCCTGTTCCTGGCCAGGACCGTGAAGTAGCGATCCGACGAGCGAACCGCACCCTCGAAAACCCTCGAGAAATCGTTGGGACTCAGTAAGCGATGTACGCGTGAAAAGGCCTGGGAAGGTTTATCGCCATCCCCGGTCCTGGGCTCACTTTGAAGACGCTTTTTGTCAGGTGGTATCAGTGTCGATCAGGGCGCGAGACGGGCGCGGCCCTTGGCACGGCGTGCGTTGATGACCTTGCGACCATTTCGGGTAGCCATACGGGCACGGAACCCATGGGTACGAACCCGCTTGAGATTGCTCGGTTGGAACGTGCGTTTCATGATCTCTTCCCCGAAATTTCAGCGACAAGAAGAATTGTTTGAAGGCCCCGCCACGCGACAGGCGGGAAAGGGCGCGGACACTACCGCGTGCGGCCTTGTTTGTCAATCCAGCAGCTCAAATAACAAGAGGCGTATACCCGATCAGTGACACCTTCTCTGAGCAAACTGGGAACTAACGACGATTGAATAATAGTGTGCGCACACTTACATGAAAAATTCGGGTATAAGGCGTTTTTGGCTACCGGCAGAGCTGTGGATAACTTATGCTGTCGGGTCTAGAATCGCCGCTCGGCTAGCCTGAGCGGTCCAATGGTTGGGTCAATCGTTCGATCCTCGACTTGGAGTTCAATCGAACCGTTCTCATCAAGACCCTTGCGCTTGATCACGCCCGTCAAAGCGCTGAATTGAGTTAGGGCTTTGTTTCCCATCGCACTCCGAGATATCTGAACAAGCACGTGAACACGAATACCTGGGAATGTCTGCTCAAACACCTGGCACGCGATATACCGGAACAACAGTTCAACACCTGGATACGGCCGCTTCAATGCGTGCAATACGAGGACAGCCTGCGGCTCATGGCACCCAATGCATTTGTTCTCGACTGGGTGAAGAAGAATTACCTGGAAAGGCTGCGCGGCTACCTGAACGACAATGGTTGCGCAGGTGCCTCTTCGATCAGCCTGGAAATCGGTAGTGCACCGCGGGAAGCCGTCGCCGCTTCGAGCAGCGTTTCGAGTGAAGCAGCCGCCAGTCCGCACTCGGGTCGCGAGACTTCCCGGCCTCTTTCGTCCGATTCCCCAAGGCCGCTGCAACGGGCCAAAGCGACCCCTACGCCGGATGATTTTCCCTCCACCAACCAGGAATTCAATTTCGAAACCTTTGTGGAAGGCAAGTCCAACCAGTTGGCGCGCGCTGCAGGCATACAGGTCGGAGAAAATCCGGGACGGATGTACAACCCCCTGTTCATCTACGGCGGCGTCGGGCTTGGCAAGACACACCTGATGCATGCTGTGGGCAACCTGATCAAGCAGAACGATCCAGGTGCCCGGGTCATGTACATGCATTCCGAAAGTTTCGTCGCCGGAATGGTAAAGGCCCTGCAGCACGGTACCATCGAGAATTTCAAACGCCACGTTCGCAGCGTCAATGCCCTGCTGATAGACGATGTCCAGTTCTTCGCAGGGAAGGAACGCTCGCAGGAAGAATTCTTCCATACCTTCAATGCCCTGTTTGAAACGCGTCAACAGATCATTCTCACCAGCGACCGCTTTCCCAAGGAAGTGGAAGGCCTGGAAGACCGGCTGAAATCCCGCTTTGGCTGGGGTCTCACGGTGTCGATAGACCCGCCTGATCTCGAAACCCGGGTAGCCATCCTGATGAGTAAATCACTGCAGCTGTTCAATACCGAACTGCCCAGCGAGGTGGCTTTCTTCATCGGTAAACACGTGCGTTCCAATATTCGTGAACTGGAAGGCGCGTTGCGGCGGATAAACGCCAACGCCCAGTTCACCGGCACAGCGATCTCGGTCGATTTCGCGCGGGAGGCCCTGCGTGACATGATCGATGCCCAGGCCAGAATGGTCACCCTGGACAACATCCAGAAAACCGTGGCGGAGTACTTCAAGATCAGGGTATCCGACCTGCTGTCGAGCAAGCGCAATCGCACCATCGCCCGGCCTCGGCAGATAGCGATGGCGCTGTCGAAGGAACTCACCAACCACAGCCTCCCGGAAATTGGCGACTCCTTTGGGGGCAGAGACCACACCACGGTGCTGTATGCGACCCGTCGGGTAGCGGAACTTCGGGAGGCGGATGTGCGCGTCGCGGAGGACTACAACAACCTGTTGAGAACCCTGAGTAGCTGATGTTCAGAAACTGGGTAAAAAACGAGGCAGCCCAGAAGGCGTGTTTTTATCCACAGACTGATCACAACCCGCTGAACGCCCATACAGAGACTAGAAATTGAGCCAACTTCATGTATAAAAAGGGAAAACAACGAGTGATCGGAGTTATTCAGGTGCCTAATAACAACAATAAGTTTTTTAAATAAAAGATATATTTATTAAGAGGTAACGGAACTCACCAAGATGAAGATCTCCGCGAACAGAGACGATTTGCTTGCTCCCCTTCTGAGCGCCGGTAGCGTGGTCGAACGGAGGCAAACCCTGCCCATTCTTGCAAACATGCTCATCAAGGTCGGTGATGGCAAAGTGAGTTTTACCGCCACGGACCTGGAGGTCGAACTGACCACGATTACGCAGGTATCTGCAGACGGAGCGGTCGAATTCACTCTCCCGGCGCGCAAGTTGATAGATATCTGCAAGGCTCTCCCGGAAGGCGCAGATATCTCGCTGGACGTGGGTTCGGAAAAAGCGACGCTACGTTCGGGGCGAGGACGCTTCACCATGGGAATTCTGCCTGCCCAGGACTATCCGAGCATCGAGCCCTCAGCCGCCAGTGATGAATTCAACCTCCCCGAATCTGTATTGAAACGTCTGATCGAGAAGACGGCTTTCGCCATGGCCCAACAAGACGTGCGTTATTACCTCAACGGGCTCTTGTTGGAGATCTCCGGGCAGCGCATTCGGGCGGTGGCAACAGACGGACACCGGCTTGCCGTATGTGACAGTGCGTTTGACAACGAAGCTGGAGCGGACATTCAGGTGATCCTGCCGCGAAAAGCGGTGATCGAGCTCGGCCGTTTGCTCGGCGACAGGGAAGACCCATTGCATCTTGAAGTGAGCAACAGTCACGTACGGATACAGTTCGGTAACACGCTTTTTACGACCAAACTGATCGACGGACGCTTTCCCGATTACGAGCGAGTCATGCCAACGGGTGAGGTCCGAAACCTGCGGGCCGAGAAGGACCAGCTGAAGCAGTCTCTGGCCAGAACCGCCATTCTCTCGAACGAGAAGTATCGTGGAATTCGTTTTCGGCTCTCCAAAGGTTTGCTCCACCTTCAGGCCCACAACCCGGAGCAGGATGAGGCAGAGGAGGAACTTGAGGTCGATTACGAGGGTGAAGAGCTCAACATCGGTTTCAATGTCGGTTATCTGCTCGATGTGCTGAATGTCCTGGAAACCGAAAAGGTGAACATTGCGTTGATCGATTCGAATTCCAGCACCCTGGTTACGCCAATGGATTCCCAGGACTGTCGTTACGTGGTTATGCCGATGCGGCTCTGAGAGGTGAAAAAACAGCACCCGATTACCGTTAGAGGTGGCAATTGGAACCCAGGGGCGTCATAGAAACGTCCCTTTTTTTTGCATGTTTACCGATATCGAAATTGAAAATCTGAGAATCATCCACAACGCGCTGTTCCAGCCCACGCGAGGGATGAATGCCATTATCGGGTCCAATGGAGCTGGAAAAACGACGGTTCTGGAAGCCGCCTATCTGCTTGGCATTGGGCGTAGTTTCCGCAATCGTGAAATCACGCCTTTGATCCGTCAGGGTGCTGAATCTGTAAGGTTGGTCGGGAAGTTTCAGGATCTGAACGGAAGCCGGCACGTGATTGGAATGCAGAAAGATCGAACCAATCTGGTAGTTCGATTGGACGGGCGGAGTAGTGTGAAGCGCTCGCAGATAATGCAACTGCTACCGATACATTTCATCGGATCCGATCCCCAGGAGTTACTGACTGGCTCGCCTGAATTGCGTCGCTCT
>Ga0180435_10003889_pt1 | contig 14861 bp, 13 predicted proteins | sample SS_ome_3_FD_132467 | JGI IMG/M metagenome (GOLD analysis project Ga0180435, IMG submission 132467) | Hypersaline lake sediment archaeal communities from the Salton Sea, California, USA - SS_3_S_1 metaG | ecosystem: Environmental > Aquatic > Non-marine Saline and Alkaline > Hypersaline >... | reverse complement strand
GCTCGATCTGTATGGAAGTGAAGCAGAATAGATTTGTCGATCTTATTGAGGTCGATGCAGCCTCAAGAACCGGTGTGGATGACACCAGAGAACTATTGGATAACGCCCAATACCTGCCCACTCGGGGACGATACAAGGTCTATCTCATAGACGAAGTGCACATGCTCTCGACTGCGTCGTTTAACGCGCTGCTCAAAACCCTGGAAGAACCGCCGGAGCACGTTAAATTCCTGCTTGCGACCACAGACCCCAAGAAAGTGCCGGTCACTGTGCTTTCGCGCTGTCTTCAATTTCAATTGAAAAATCTGTCTAGAGAGGCCATATCCGATTATCTGCAGGATGTCCTTGAATCTGAAGACATATCTTTTGAACCTGAAGCGTTACAGGTTATCGCTCGAAGCGCAGCGGGCAGTATGCGGGATGCGCTGAGTTTAACCGATCAGGCCATCGCTTACGGACAGGGTTCACTGAAATCCAATGACGTAAGCGACATGTTGGGCGTGGTGGGGCGGGATGCGGTTACCAAGCTGCTGGAGGCTATTGCGGGTGGTGCAGCAGTTCAGGTCATGGCGCTGAGTGCTGATCTTGCAGAACGCAGTGCGGACTTTTCCGACGTCTTAAAAGGTCTGCTTGAAGCTCTGCATGACCTCGCTGTCAGAGGTGCGATAGAGGGGCCAGCAGCATCGGCGCCTTTCACACCTGAAGAGTTGCAGCTGTATTACCAGATCGCATTACTGGGTTCCCGCGATCTGGTTTATGCCCCGGATGAGCGTAGTGGTTTCGAAATGACGTTGTTGCGGATGTTGGCTTTTGCACCTGATCCAGCTTCGAACGTACCGCCACGCAGCCACCAGTCCGAAGAACCAGCAGACGCCGGTTCGCCGCAAGTGCTGCAGAGTGCGCCCCGCACTTCACCACAAGAGCCATCACAAGCGTCACAATCAAGCGCAGCTGACAGCGCGCATGCAGATATGTTGTTCTCGGTACCCTGGTTTGAGCTGGTTGAACAGCTCTCCATCAGCGGTGTCACACGTATGATTGCTGAGCACACCGTGGTGCATAGCGTTTCTCTACCGCAGGTAGAGCTGACTCTCGATGAAGGCCACGACACTTTACTGAATGCTGGTCAGACGGAAAGCTTAGGCCGAGCGTTGGCCCAGACCTTGGGTCAGCCTGTTAACTTATCTATTGTCCCCGGGCCGGTGCGGCAGGAAACGCCGGCCCAGAGACGCATCAGGATTGCGGACGAAAAGCAGGTACACGCTGAAGCGGTGATCAAACAGGACGCCAATGTTCAGAATCTGTTGGCAGAATTTGATGGCCGGGTTGATCAGATTCGTCCGGTTTGATTCCAGAACAAGGAGCAAGAATGAAAGGTATTGGCGATTTGATGAAACAAGCCCAGGAAATGCAGAGCAAAATGCAGGATGTCCAGGCAAAAATGGCAACCATAGAAGTCCAGGGCGAAAGTGGTGCTGGTATGGTTAAAGTGACCATGAACTGCCGGTACGAAGTAAAGCGTGTGGAAATCGATCCGTCTCTGCTGAGTGAAGATAAGGCTGTGCTGGAAGATCTGCTGGCAGCGGCCTGTAATGACACCGTACGCCGGGTGGAAAGAACACAAGCGGAACAGATGTCAGAATTAACCGGAGGGATCAATCTGCCTTTTGGTAATTTTCCAAGCTGATGTCGGTCATTGATAACCTTATATCCGGGCTCCAGGTGCTGCCTGGCGTTGGTCCTAAAAGCGCCCAGCGTATGGCGTTGCACCTGCTGTTGCGCGAGCGCGAAGGCGGTGAAGCGTTGGCCCATGCCATGCATGTGGCCATGCGAGACGTGCGGCAGTGTAATCTGTGCCGCAACCTGACTGAGCAGGACATCTGCGGTCTGTGTAAAGATGTCAAACGCGACTCGGGTTTACTCTGTGTTATCGAGTCACCCGCTGATGTACTGGCCATCGAGCAGGCGGGTGGCTACCGCGGTTTCTATTTTGTGCTCAATGGGCGCCTGTCACCATTGGATGGTATTGGGCCGGGACAGCTGGGCATTGATCAACTGTTACAGCGTATCGATCAGCTATCGCCTGGGGAGCTGATTCTGGCAACCAATCCGACCGTGGAAGGTGAAGCTACAGCCCATTATATTGCTCAACGTGTTGGCGACAAAGTACCTAACATTTCCAGGATTGCGCATGGCGTTCCGCTCGGCGGCGAAATTGAATACACCGATGGGGGTACGTTGACACATGCACTGCAAGGGCGGCGAACTATTGTTTGAGTGGATTTCTGATAATCAGCATCTCTCCCGGGCGGTAGCAGCCTGGGATGATCACATAGCCCTGGACACAGAGTTTATCCGTACTGACACCTACTACCCGGTGCCCGGCCTGTATCAGGTGGCCAGTGCTGGCCAGATATACTTAATTGATCCGTTGGCTATAACCGACTGGCAGCCTATGGCTGACTATCTGACTGATCCGGACTCGGTTATTGTGATGCATGCCTGCCAGGAAGATCTGGAGTTGTTGCATCATCATCTTGGTCTGATGCCTGCAAATGTGTTTGATACACAGTTAGCCAATGCGTTTGTTTCGAGCGACTATTCATTAAGTTATGCCGCCCTGGTAGAGCGCACGCTGGGCATCGCGCTTGAGAAGCATCAAACTCGCTCAAATTGGCTGCGTCGTCCGCTCAGCGACGATCAGATCAAGTACGCCATTGATGATGTGCTCTATCTGGGTGAGATCTATCAGCAGCTGCACGAGGCACTGCGGCAGCACAAACGCGTGCAGTGGTACCAGCAGGAAATGCTGGAGCGTGGGGCCTACGACCCCGTTGCACCGGATGATTATTTTCGTAATGTGAAGAAAGCCTGGCAGCTTTCGCGTCCACAGCTGGCTGCGCTGAAACTGCTGTGCAGCTGGCGAGAACGTACCGCCCGGCAGGAAAACGTGCCTCGTAACCGGGTGGTCTGGGATGAACATCTATTGGGCTTCGCTCGAATTGAAGAGCTGTCTGAAAAACATGTTTTCGATGCGCTACCGCGAGGTGTTGCAAATCGGTACGCAGCGCAACTGATTGCTCAACACACAATGGCTAAAGACGAAGATTTGCCTGCTGCATTGCCGCGGCCACTCAGCGCGGCGCAAAACGCGCAGGTGAAGGAGCTCAGAGCAACCGCACTGGGTGTGGTGGAAGACATGGCGCTGGCACCGGAACTGCTGGCGCGTAAACGCGATCTGGAAACCTGTTTGCGCCATTATCTTGCCCATCAGGAACTGTCCGAACCTTACCGGGCCTGGCGTGGGGAGCTACTGGCAAACAAATTTCTGCACCGTCTGCAAGGCGGTGACGAGGCGGTGGATTTTGACTGACCAGCAAGTACCGTTTTCCCGGAATACGTTCGCAAGTGTCGAGGTCAATGTTTACCGTAGCTCGAAAAAAACTCAGACGTATGTCTATCTGCCCTCTGATCAGGAATACGAAAGTCTGCCGGATGCATTTGTTGAACAGTTTGGCGATGCTGCTCTGTTCTTAACCTTTGAACTGCATGAGACTAAGAAGCTGGCTCAGGTTGACGCGAAAACCGTACTGGCAGCGTTGCACAACCAGGGCTTTTTCCTGCAGCTGCCGCCGCCTGCTCCAGAGTTTACAAATGGCTGAACAGGAACCATTCTGGCGCAATAGGTCGCTGGCTGAAATGACGGATCTACAGTGGGAGTCGTTGTGTGATGGCTGCGCCCGTTGTTGCATGATTAAACTGCAGGATGAAGACACGGATGAGGTGTTCTATACCGCGCTTGTGTGTGACTTATTGGATGAAGATACCTGCAGATGTACCCGTTACCCTCAACGTCATCAGTTGGTACCCGATTGTGTTGTGTTGACGCCGGAGCGGGCCTCGGAGTTTCATTGGTTGCCAAAAAGCTGTGCGTACCGGACGCTGGCTGAAGGTCGGGAACTGGCCTGGTGGCACCCATTGGTATCCGGTCGTGCGGAAACGGTTGTTGAAGCAGGCATTTCGGTGCGCGGTCGTGTGGTATCAGAATCCAGCGTGCATGAAGACGAACACGAAGACATGATTGTGACCTGGGTCGAGCGATGACAGGAGCGTGATATGAGTGGACAGACCATTGCCTGGACGATTATTGGGTCTGCGACACTGCTGGGGGCTATGGCCATGTGGGTGATTTTTTCACGCCACCAGATTGAGGGTCTGCTGCGGACATCGATTGTGGCGCTGCTGATTGCGCTTTTTTTAGTACCCGCGCCGGTACCCAATCATGAAACAGAATTAGCTCCTGCGTTTATCGTATTGATATTTGAGACATTTTTTCAAACTGAAGGGCAGCCACAAGGCAGCCTACGAAATCTGCTCATTGGTTTTGTGGTAGCCCTTGGCTTGTCTTTCTTTGCCCATTTTCTGTTTCAACGGTTCGCGCCCGCTGCTGCACAGGAGCAAGGTTCCGGATCAGAGCCTGATCCAGGCTGATTCCGGCAAAACTACCTGACGCTGCTAGACTGTATTAGATAAAACAGCGCAGTTAGGTCCGTGCGACATCTGAATGTATTTTCACTCTGCATCAGCCTGTGGTTGCTGGCATATAGTTCGGTAGGGCATGCAGCACCCGTTGACCTGAGATTGGTGGTTGATGTCAGTCAGGCAACCCACGACGCAGACCGTGCAAATGCCCGACGTACCGCGCTTGAATACTTCATCCGCACGCTTCCAGACGACGCTCATGCAGGCGTGTGGAGCTATGCACGATATGTCCGACAGGTTGCTAAACTCGATATCAGCGATGGCTTGTGGAAGCAGGTGGCGAGTATTCATGCCGCCAGCCTGCAACCTGAAGGTGGTCGGGCAATGCTCGAAGCTGCGCTTCTGGCCGCGACAAAATTGCCTGCCCGAGGCGATAACAGTCAGCCAGTGCATATGGTGCTTATCGGCAGCGGTGTGCTCAACAGCGGTTCTGGAGAAACAGCTGATAGTCAGGCGCGTCAACGCATTTTGACGCAGTGGCTGCCAGAACAGCAGTCACAGAACAGAAAAATCCATACCATTGCTATTGGACCGCCGGAAAGCAGTGATCATCTGCTGCTGCGGCAGCTTTCTGAATCTACTGGTGGACTGCACACGGTGGCCGGAGAGGCCGCTGTGCTGCGCGATGCGCTGGTCGATGTGCTGTCCCATGTTGAGCCACAACCACTGGTACAGGCTGATGAAGCCGGACGCTTTCAGGTAGCGCCAGGCGCGACGCGGCTGACCGTGACCTGGTTCGGTGCGCCGGAGTTATCTGCGGATCCCGGCATTCAGCTGCCGGATGGACAGACTTACAGCCGCAATGTCGCACTCACTGGTGGCCGCTGGTTGATCGATCAGAATTTTGAGATGCTGACGCTCGAAGATCCGATTCCCGGCTGGTGGACATTGCAGGGCAAGGTGCCGGATCAACTGGCGGTATTTGGCGAGTTAGAGGTCAGGATTGAAGGCGTCGACGCAACCGTCGTGCCCACTGATGAAAGCAGGGCAACAATCACTCTTTTTGACGGCGGACAATTGATCTCGTTGCCGAGTTTTCTGGATCTTCTGGAGATTAGAGCCTGGGTGCATTCAGGCGCTGACCGCAGTCCATTGCCGGTAGAGCGAGTTGGGACCCAGTACCTGGCCCACTTCGTGACATTAGATGATGGATTTCATGAGCTTGAGGTGGAAATAGTTGCGCCCACCTTTAAACGTCGGTTTTTCAGGCCTTTTACGGTGGCAAATCCGATGTTGGTCGATATTCTTGCTGACGAAAGCGGGCAGGCCACTGCCTGGTTTCAGTTTTCCCATCCGAAAGTGGATTACGCGACGCTCAAAGCAACCGGGATGGTCCGCAAACCCCCACAAATCGCCTCGCTCATACCGGGTCAGGCGCTGCCGGCGGGCGTCTGGCGGATCCCTCTGGATCAGAACAACGGTATTGTTGAGGTCTCATTTTCCGCAGCAGGTAATTATCTGGATGGCAGCGGCCTGTTCATCAAAACAAAACCTCACGCCATCAGCTTGCCTTTGTTGGCCGGTGAACGACTCAGACTGCGTTACGATGCTCAAGGTAAAATGGTTGAACTACCTTTGCCCGAGGCTGCCTTGTCCGACGAAGCGATGGCTCTCCGGGCTGAAACCGGCGGAACACCTGAAGCCACCTCATCGGCTGCAGAGCCCATTGCAGCGGTCCCGGAAGCACCTGAGCTACCGCTTATTCCCCTCTGGTTTGTGGCACTGATCAGCCTGTTGAACTTCGTGCTTGCGGCTGGAATCTGGTGGTTGAATAAACCTAAACCCCTCAAGTTGGCAATAGACTGACCGTTTAGTCTTGCGCAAACACTTGCACGCCTCCAGAGGCGTCTTTAAAGTACCTGGCTTTGCATTCTCTTTATGTGTGCAGTGCTGGACGACTGCTCTGGTTCTGCCAGCATAGATTGATCCACTTAATCGAGCGGAAACTAATAAATGATCTTTGAAAGCACCGATGAGTATATCTCCACTGATGAATTGAGCATGGCTGTGGATGCGGCTGTGAAACTTGAGCGGCCTCTCCTGATCAAGGGTGAGCCCGGCACCGGTAAAACGATGTTAGCGGAGCAGGTGGCAGAATCTCTGAACATGCCTCTCATCGAATGGCATATCAAGTCGTCCACCAAGGCAATCAACGGCCTTTACGAATATGACGCAGTTTCTCGTTTGCGCGACTCTCAACTGGGTGATGAGCGGGTCAAAGACATCCGCAATTACATAAAGAAAGGCAAATTGTGGGAAGCCTTTGAAGCTGAAGAACGTGTTGTGCTGTTGATTGATGAGATCGACAAAGCGGATATCGAGTTTCCTAACGATCTGCTGCAGGAAATTGATCGCATGGAGTTTTTTGTCTACGAACTCGGCGAGACCATCAAAGCCAAACAGCGACCGATAGTGATCATTACATCGAACAACGAAAAAGAGTTGCCCGATGCGTTTTTGCGCCGCTGCTTCTTCCACTACATCAACTTCCCGGATCGGGAAACCATGCAGCAGATTGTCGACGTGCACTTTCCTGCGCTCAAAGGTGACCTGGTTAAAGAAGCCATGGAAATTTTCTTCGATGTACGCAAAGTGCCCGGCCTGAAGAAAAAACCTTCCACTTCAGAACTCATAGACTGGCTGAAACTGCTGATGGCGGACGATATTCCTGATGAGATTCTGACCAATCGGGATGCCAGCAAAGCGATCCCGCCACTGTACGGTGCGCTTGTTAAAAATGAACAGGATGTGCATCTCCTGGAACGCCTGGCGTTCATGAACCGAAGAGACAGTCGAGGGTAAATTGTGCTCATCAATTTCTTCTTAACTCTAAGAAAGTACAAAGTTCCGGTCACCATTCGCGAACTGTTGGACTTATTGAATGGTCTGAAACATCAACTGGTATATGCCAACGTTGACGATTTTTACCTGCTCAGCCGCACGGCGTTAGTCAAAGACGAGAAGAACTACGATAAGTTTGACCGCGCCTTCAGCGCCTATTTCAAGGGCCTGGAAGATCTGCATGGCCTGCTTGAATCGCTGATTCCGGATGAGTGGTTGCGACGCGAGTTCGAGCAATCCCTGACCAAGGAAGAGCTTGAGCAGATTGAAGGCCTCGGCGGGCTCGAAAAATTAATCGAGGCCTTTAAAGAAGCCAAAGAAGCCGCGGAAAAAGAAGCGCAACAAGGCAAGGATGGCGAAGAAGGGGAAGAGGGGGATGCCGACAAAGAGGGTAAAAACGGCCCTGGCGGTAAAGGTAGAGGTAAAAAGAAGAAAGCCAAAAAAGTATGGGATGACCGTCAGTACAAAAACCTGGATGACTCGGTAGAGCTGGGCACCCGTAACATTAAGATGGCGTTACGCCGGTTACGTAAATTTGCGCGTTCAGGCACTGAAGAAGAACTGGACATGTCCGGCACGATTAAGTCTACCGCTCACAATGGTGGCATGTTGGATATCAAGATGCAGCCGCTGCGTAAGAACACGGTCAAAGTGCTGTTGTTTCTCGACATCGGCGGTTCTATGGATGCTCACGTGAAAATCTGTGAAGAGCTCTTTTCAGCAACAAGAACTGAGTTTAAGCATATCGAAAGTTTCTACTTCCATAACTTCATCTATGAGTCGGTATGGAAAGATAATCGCCGTCGCATGAGCGAGCGTATTCCAACCTGGGAAGTGCTCAACAAGTACTCGCATGATTACAAAGTTGTTTTTGTTGGTGATGCAACCATGGCACCGTATGAAATAACCCACGCAGGCGGTAGCGTTGAACACTGGAACGAAGAGCCAGGCGCTGCGTGGATGGAGCGCCTGGGCAACATCTATGACAAGCTTATCTGGTTGAACCCCACGCCACAGGAAACCTGGGAGTACTCCTCCTCGGTGACCATGACCCAGAATCTGGTTGATGGCAAAATGTATCCACTGACCGTTCGCGGGCTCGAAGAGGGTATGAGCGAACTGTCCAAGTAGGAACTCAATCGGCAACGCCATGCCGTTGCCTTCACGCAAGGTTATAGCTCGCGCAGCACCATGTCCTCGCGCCGAAACAAAACGTCTGGTTTAGTCGCACCTCGTCCCCTGGCTGATGATGTGCCGCGCGCTCAAGTTATGCGCAGGGATTATTTTTCACTAAGGCGTGAGCAGGATGCAGAGCGCCGAGCTGCGGCCGTAGCTCGATCCCAAGGCGTCCGTACTCAACGCCATGATGCCTGCGCCAGCTTGAACCTTGCTGTTGCTGAAAATCTGCCAGTGGCAGATCATGCCGATGAAATCCGAGCTCTTTTAAGCGATCACCAGGTCGTAGTTGTCGCTGGTGAAACGGGTTCAGGTAAAACAACACAGTTACCAAAGTTGTGTATGCAGCTGGGTTTTGGTGTGGGCGGCATGATTGCTCATACCCAACCCAGGCGGTTAGCTGCGCGCACCGTGGCAAAACGTATTTCTGAAGAAATTGAAGCGGACCTGGGTAACCAGGTGGGATACGCCGTCAGATTTGCAGATCAGGTCAGTGAGCAGACCCTGTTGAAGGTAATGACTGATGGTTTGCTGTTGACGGAAATTCGCAGTGACCGTTTTCTGGATGCCTACGACGTAGTCATTATAGATGAAGCTCATGAGCGCAGTCTCAACATAGACTTTCTGTTGGGTTACTTGAAGCGTCTGATGGGTAAACGCAAAGACCTTAAAGTGATTGTCACTAGCGCGACCATCGATGTGGAGCGATTTTCGAAGTTTTTCAATGACGCGCCAGTGGTGTCAGTTAGCGGCAGATCGTTTCCGGTAGAAGTGCGATACCTCGAAGTTGATCAGGAAGCTCAGGATGCGAACGAATCCATTGTGCAGGTTCTGCATGAAATCGAACGTCATGGATCTTCCCAGGCTCGTGATGTACTGGTTTTCTTTGCCGGCGAGCGTGAGATTTTTGATGCCGCAAAGCTGTTGCGACAGACGTTTGCAGATCAGTTAGAGGTTTTACCGCTGTATGCCCGCTTATCATTCGCCGAACAGAAGAAAATATTCGAGCCTGGAGGCCATAAACGGCGTGTAATCCTGTCTACAAACGTGGCAGAGACGTCATTAACGGTTCCGAATATAGGTTATGTCATCGATCCTGGTTTTGCTCGTATCAATCGATACAGCTACCGTTCCAAATTGCAGCGATTACCTGTCGAGCCCATTTCTCAAGCCAGTGCGGATCAGCGTAAAGGCCGATGCGGTCGTATTGCCCCAGGCATCTGCTATCGTCTGTACGCAGAACAGGATTATCTCTCCCGCCCGGAATTCAGTGATGCTGAGATACATCGAGTAAACCTGGCATCAGTTGTTCTGCAGATGCTGGCCTTCAAGCTGGGTGATATCAGTAAGTTCCCATTTATCGATTTGCCAGATGGCCGGGCCATAAAAGACGCAATGCGCCTGTTGGAAGAGTTGCAGGCACTCGAGTCCGGAAAGATCACCAAACTCGGTCAGCAGATGGCGAGAATGCCTCTGGATCCACGCTTAGCGCGAATGCTGCTGGCCGCGGGGCAACACGGTGCGTTGAGCGAGGTGTTGAGTATTGTGTCTGTTCTGGCAGCTCAAGACCCGCGTGAACGCCCCTTGAACAAAGCGCAAGCCGCCGATCAGGCGCACGCAGCCTTCGCAGATGAGCGCAGCGATTTCATGTCGTTGGTAGTGATGTGGCAGTGGCTGGAAGAGCAGCGCCAGCAGCTGACCAGAGGGCGCTTTGAGAAGTTACTGCGCAAGCAATATCTGAATGTTGCACGTGTGCGTGAATGGCGTGAGTTACATCGGCAGTTGCGCTTAAGTGCACGTCAGATTGGTTTGACTGAAAATTCCGCACCAGCGCAATATCAGGCGATCCACGAATCTATTCTGGCAGGCAGTCTGAGTTTAATCGGACAGCATGACGAACGAGGTGTTTATCTGGGCGCGCGTAATCTGAAGTTGCGCATCTTCCCAGGCTCGTCGCTGGCAAAGCGTACACCCAAATGGATTGTCGCTGGAGAGATTGCAGAAACGTCGCGTATTTACGCGCGTCAGGTTGCAGCGGTGGAGCCTGCCTGGATAGAGCGCCAGGGAGAGCACCTGCTGAAGACGCAATACAGCGAACCCTTCTGGAGTGTCAGTCGTGGCGAGGCCATGGTGTACAAGCGGGTGAGTCTTTACGGTTTGCTGCTGGCGGAGCGGAAAGAAGTGCGGTTTGGGCCCATTGATGCAGTGCACGCTCGCGATCTGTTCATCCGTGAAGGATTAGTGCAGGGACGGGTCAAACTTAAACCCGATTTTTTGGTCCACAATCTTCGTGAAGTAGCCGAGATAGAAGAGCTGGAAGCGAAGGGTCGGCGTCGGGACTTGTTGGTCAGTGAAGATGAAATTTTTGCTTTTTACGCTGATCGGCTGCCAACCGCCATAGCGTCACTCACTGATCTCAATCGATGGTTAAAGCGTGGTTCGGGCGAGCGTCATCAGAGCTTGATCCTCAGTGCGGGGGATCTGCTCCAGCAACAGGATGCCGGCCTGACCACGGATTTATTCCCGAATGAGATCAGCATTAATTCATTTAACTTTGCGGTGAAATACAGATTTGCACCGGGGGAGATTGATGACGGCGTGAATGTAGAGGTGCCCGTTGGTCTTCTCGCAGGCATAGGTGCCGAGCCTTTTGAGTGGTCGGTGCCCGGATTTTTACCTAACGTAGTGGATCAGTGGTTGCGGAGTCTGCCGAAAGCGAAACGTCGTCACCTCGTGCCCCTGCCTGATACAGTTGAAGAGCTGAGCCGGTGGTTGACAGAGTCCCAGCACTTTCGCAAAGGTCGATTGCTTGCTGCGTTGGCCAGATTGTTGAAAGACAGATTCAGGCTCGAGGTCGTAGAAGCGGACTGGCATCGTGAGCGCGTTGATACTCACCTGCTGGCTAACATACGTGTACTGGATGAGAACGGTAATCTGTTGGGGCAGGGGCGTGATGTCCGTGAGCTGAAGGAAAAGTTCAGTGCCGCGGGTGCTGAGGCAACCGCGGATAACGTTGCACAATCTGAGCTGCAGAATTTAGACGTACTCCCGGATGGGTACCTGGCTGAACACAAAATTATCGGCCGGAACAACGCGCCTGTGATCAAGTATCCGGGTCTGATCGATCGTGGTGATAGTGTTGATCTGTTGCTGTTTGATAGTGAACAGTCGCGTGACAGTGCGCATCGACAGGGCTTGTGTCGCCTGGCACTGTCTAAACTGGGTAAGGTTGGCAGTTATTTCCGGCGTGAGCTGGACAAACACAAGCAGCTGGGTCTGCATTTTGCACCTTTGGGTAATGCGCAGGAACTGAAAGACGAATTACTGTTGAATACGCTCTGGTACTGTTTTTTTGAAGGACGTCCATTACCCACAAGCGATGCAGAATTCACCGCAACCCTGGCCGCTAATAAAGGTCGGTTAGGGGATATGTTTGACAAGGTTGTCGGACAATTTGCGCATATCCTGGCACTTCGTTTTGAAATCAGCCGGCACCTTGAGCAGCTGTCATCCAAAGCCTATGCGGCAAGTGTTGCAGATATCCAGCTGCAGCTTGCAGCTCTGGTGCCCAGGAATGTTCTTGCCATTACGCCGTTTGACTATCTGCAGCAGCTGCCGAGATATCTGGCGGGTATCTCGCGAAGACTCGAAACCTTGCCTGGTCATGTTCCAAAAGACCTTAAACTAATCAACGAGATACAGCCGCTTTTACAACGCTATGCAGCCTTGCAGGAGGCAGAATTAGCGATTCCAGAGCGTCTGGAAGCGTTGAAATTCTACCTCGAGGAGTTGCGTCTGCAGCTGTTTGCAGAATCCATAAGTAGGCAGAAAGTGTTAGATCATCCACTGGATCGTAGTTTTTTGGGCGAACGCTGGAAGGTTTCAAGTAAGCGCGTCGCCGCAACTTTGCGGGCTGAGGAGCAGCGGGTCGGACTGGCGTAACGGATTCAGTGAGTTAAGATCAGGCTGGACCTGATGGAACCTTTTGTTATGGCATCAGGTCATAGACCCACGACGCACGATGAAAAGGCGTTTAGATCGATAACTGAAGGGCACGTCCACGAGGGGGAGCCCGAGACTCAAAACTATTGGAGATAATCTTAATGTTGAAGCAGAAAATGAAACCTATTGCAGCGGCCGTTGGCACCGCCTTCGTAGCCTCTCTGGCAACAGCCAGTGTTGCGCAAGCCGATGACAATTTGTTTGTCGCTGAGGGCATGGAGCGTGGCTATGATTTGCTCGCACAAGCTGAAGGTAAGTGCGGCGAAGGTAAATGTGGCGAGGGTAAGTGCGGCGAAGCTGACGAGAAAGAAGGCGAAGGCAAGTGCGGCGAAGGCAAGTGCGGTGAAGCCGAAGACAAAGATGGTGAAGGTAAGTGCGGCGAAGGCAAGTGTGGTGAAGCCGAAGATAAAGATGGTGAAGGCAAGTGCGGCGAAGGCAAGTGCGGAGGCGCAGCTTAATCCGCGTTAGAAGCAATGCCGGAAAATGGAGCCATAAAAATCAGTGGTGCTGGTTTGGGGTTAAGGCGGGGTATGTTACCCATGCTGGAAAATCTCGACGCGCACGATGTGGATTTTTTTGAAGTAGCCCCAGAAAACTGGATTGGTGTTGGCGGCCGTTACGGCCGCCAATTCCATGATCTCACCGAAAAATTCGACTTTGCCTGCCACGGTTTGTCGTTATCGTTGGGTGGTCCGGCACCGCTGGACGTGGAATTCTTAAGAGCTGTTCGCGAGTTCAATGACGTCTTTAACATCAAGGCTTATTCAGAGCACTTGAGTTTCTGTAGCGATGAGAAAGGTCATCTTTATGACCTTATGCCCATTCCGTTCACTCCCGAGGCAGCCAGTTACGTTGCCGGTCGGATAAAACAAACCCAGGATATCTTAGGCTGTCAGATCGCGGTTGAAAACGTCAGCTATTATGCCGCTCCTGGCCAACAGATGGCTGAAGCCGAGTTCATTAATCAGGTATTGGCAGAGGCAGATTGTCTGCTGCTGCTTGATGTGAACAACATTTATGTGAACAGCATTAACTTTGATTACGATCCCTTGGCATTTATGCTGGCCCTTGATCTGAACAGGGTAGGGTATCTGCATGTTGCGGGACATTATGTTGAAGCGCCTGACTTAAGGATCGATACGCATGGTAGTGATGTCATTGAACCCGTCTGGGACTTATTGAGTGAAGCCTATCGCCGCGTTGGCCCACTGCCTACCCTGGTTGAACGAGATTTTAATTTCCCCAAACGCTCGAGTCTGTTAGATGAAGTGAAACAGGTTCGGCAGTTGCAAAGTACTGCTCAACAAGCCGCACTGGCAGGTTAACGTGATGTCTGATTCGGGTCGGAATTTACCTGACTTCAGAGCGGTGCAGCTTGATTTTGCAGCTCATATCCGTAATCCGGAACTCAACCCCGCACCAGGAGACGTCGAAGCACGGCGGATGAAAATTTACGCGGATCTGTTTTTTAACAACATCAAAAGTTTTCTGGATAGCGCTTTTCCTGTCGCGGCAGAGGTTGTTGGGGTAGCTCGGTGGCGTCAGATTGTGCGTGATTTTGTCCACCTGCATCCAAGTGAGTCGCCGTTTTTCCTGCAGATTTCAGAGGAATTCCTGACTTTTCTGCACCATAAGAAATATGCAGACCTGCCAGGCTTTCTCCTTGAGTTGTGCCATTATGAGTGGGTCGAGCTATCTCTGGACGTCGCAACAGAGCCTGAGCAACCGCCACATCTGGTCGCCAAAGATTCCGCTGACCCAGACTATCTGATGGGTCGTCTGGCGGCTTCTCAATTGGTACGTGCCCTGGTGTACGAATATCCCGTACATGAAATCGGCAGGTCTAATCAGCCTTCAGCACCTCCCCCTTCACCTACCTATCTGCTTGTTTATCGCAACAATGACAATGAGGTGAGATTTTTACAGTCAAATCCTGTAACTCACCGTTTACTTGAGCTACTGGCTGAAGAAGACGCTGCTTCAGCGTTGCAGATAATACACTCGGAACTGACTGCCGCAGGGCGCTCTATCCGCGCGGACAAGTTTATGGATCAAGGTAGACAAACTCTGGCGCACCTTTGCGACTTGGGTATCATACAAGGCGAAATTTCCAGTGAGACTTAAATGTTCAAAGCTCGTTTGAACCCGTGCGCCGCGTTTCTGGTTCTTGTTGCATTTATGCCAACCCTGGTTTTTGCGGCCAGTGACCCGCTGGAACCGATCAATCGAGGCGTGTATGCATTTAACGACGTTACGGATCGCTGGGTGCTCAGGCCAACTGCAAAAGCTTACGATAAAGT
>Ga0180435_10003888_pt1 | contig 14863 bp, 13 predicted proteins | sample SS_ome_3_FD_132467 | JGI IMG/M metagenome (GOLD analysis project Ga0180435, IMG submission 132467) | Hypersaline lake sediment archaeal communities from the Salton Sea, California, USA - SS_3_S_1 metaG | ecosystem: Environmental > Aquatic > Non-marine Saline and Alkaline > Hypersaline >... | reverse complement strand
TATTTTGGATGAGCCCAGTATTGGATTGCATCAGCGGGATAACCGAAAACTCATTGCCTCCCTGCAAAGCCTGAGAGATCAGGGAAATTCAGTCATTGTGGTGGAACACGATAAGGACATGATCCTTTCGGCCGACCATATTGTGGATCTGGGACCAGGGGCAGGACGCCTGGGAGGAGAATTGGTGGCCAGCGGATCTCCCAAGCAAATCCTCAAAGGAAAGACGCTTACGGCTGACTACCTGAATCACAGCAGGGAGATTGCCATTCCCGAGGAGCGAAGAAAGGGTTCAGGAGAAGCTTTATGCCTGAAAGGGGCAACCGGCAATAACCTGAAAAATGTGAGTGTAAAGTTCCCCCTGGGAAAGTTCATTTGCGTTACCGGGGTCAGCGGAAGCGGAAAATCGACCCTCATCAACGAAACCCTGCAGCCCATCATCAGTCAGAAATTGTACAGATCCAACAGGGAACCCCTGGCTTATAAATCGTTGGAAGGCCTTGAACTGGTTGACAAAGTGATCGAAGTGGATCAGAGTCCTCTGGGTCGGACTCCCAGGTCCAATCCGGTTACCTATACAGGTGTATTCGGCGATATAAGAAAGTTGTACGAACAAACACCGGATGCGAAAATTAGGGGTTATAAAGCCAGCAGGTTTTCATTCAATGTAAAGGGGGGGCGTTGTGAAAGCTGTGGAGGTGCAGGAGTTCAGACCATTGAAATGAATTTTCTTCCCGATGTGTATGTTCGGTGTAAGGAATGCAATGGCCGCAGATATAACAGGGAGACTTTGGAAGTCAGGTACAAAGACAAGAACATCAATGATGTGCTGAAGATGACCATCAACCAGGCCGTCGAATTCTTTTCCAGCATTCCATCCATCCTCAGGAAACTAAAAACCCTGCAGGAGGTGGGATTGGGATACATCCGGCTTGGTCAGCCTTCCACCACTCTTTCGGGAGGCGAATCCCAGCGGGTCAAGCTATCGGCAGAACTGGCTAAAAAGGACACGGGCAAAACCCTCTACATTCTTGACGAACCAACCACCGGTCTGCATTTCGAAGATGTAAGAGTGCTGCTCGAGGTGATTGCCCGATTGGTGAATCGCGGAAATAGCGTAATCATGATTGAACATAACATGGATGTGATCAAGGTGGCGGACCACATCATAGACCTGGGCAAGGAAGGCGGAAGGATGGGTGGCAGCATTCTGGCAGAAGGCACCCCGGAAGAAGTGGCCAGGATTGGAAACAGCCATACGGGTAATTTTCTTCTGGAAGAGCTGTCCTTGAAAGAAATTGACTAAATTGTATAGGACTAAATAAAACACTCTGAAAAATGGTAAGCAGTGAAGAGAAAATAATTAAGGCTTTCAAGCAAAAGACCTGGAACGAAATTAAAACCTCAGATTCCTGGCAGATCTTTAAGATCATGGCCGAGTTTGTGGAGGGTTTCGAAAAGATGGCTTCCATTGGTCCCTGTGTTTCCCTGTTCGGTTCTGCCCGCACAAAGCCGGAAAACCGCTATTACCAGCTAGCCGAGGAGATCGCATTCAAGCTTACTCAGAATGGTTACGGAGTTATTACCGGTGGTGGTCCGGGTATCATGGAAGCGGCCAATAAGGGGGCACAGAGAGGTAAAGGAATTAGTGTGGGTTTGAATATCCATCTTCCCTTCGAGCAGAGCTCAAATCCATACATCGATGCAGACAAGCTCATAACCTTTAAGCACTTCTTTGTTCGCAAGGTGGTATTTCAGAAGTATGCCCAGGGCTTCATTGTACTGCCTGGAGGCTTTGGAACCTTTGATGAGTTTTTTGAATCAGCCACCCTGATCCAGACCGGTAAAATCGGAAAATTCCCCATCGTTCTGGTAGGGACAGAATTCTGGAAGGGTATGGTCGACTGGATAGAAGATGTGGTGCAGGAAGAGGAGAAGAACATCAGTCCGGAGGATCTGGATCTTTTTAAGGTGGTAGATACCGCCGATGAGGCAGTTGCAGTGATCAATGATTTTTATGCAAAATACCTGTTGAGCCCGAATTTCTAAGGGACGTGACTCTCTCAGTGTTAGTAATTACGGAGATTACTTGAAAAATTATTTTGTACATTGTATCGAAATTAAGCCCTTGTATGATGAAGTACCTTATCTCTTGTCTAGCCATTTCCATCTTCAGTCTTACCTCCTTGGTAAGCGGGCAGGAGGTGGAGATTTCCGTGGATCATCCAAGCCGGGTAAACGCAGGTGAGGAATTTACTGTATCTGTGACCATCAGTAAAGGCTCTCTTACAGACTATTCACGCTTCTCACAAGATCTGCCCCTGGGTCTGACTGCCACCAATGTAAGTTCACCAAATGCAGATTTCAGCTTTGATAATCAAAGAGTTCGGGTCATCTGGCTAAGAATGCCAGATGCGAACCAGTTCACCATTTCGTATCGCATCCTGGTGGATCCCAGGCTAAAGGGATCCTTTGTGCTCGGAGGAGTCTTTGCCTATGTGGTAGATGATGAACGTAAGTTCCTGAATTTTGAAAACAACAAATTGATTTCCATCATACCCAATGCATCCGTTGACCCTTCTCTGCTGGTCGATATAGAAGATTTTGAAGGAGGAGAGGACCTTTCAGTTACTCCCCCCTCAGGTGAGGTATTTGCTATGGCTGTCCGTCAGAAGCCTGAATTGACAAGCAATGGCAGTTATTTGGTCCGCTTACTGGTAAATAATCCCTCGGGCAGTAAATATGCCAAGATTGAGGAAACTGTTCCATTCGGATATATGGTTGAAGAGGTTAGCTCCAGTGACGGGATTGCCTCACATACAGCATCTACCGTAAAGTTTATCTGGATGAAGCTTCCTGAAACCAGCGAATTTGACGTGGTCTACAGGCTGGTACCCAAGCAAAACGAGACACAGGGAGACATGATCATAGACGGGATGCTGACCTATACGGCGGGAAATGAAAACAAAATTGTGGAAATCAAGGAGATGGATGTCTATCTTCAGGAAATGACACAGGTGCAAAAGCGAAATCTTCTTGCCAGGGGTACGGTTCCTCCCAGAACCGGTCGAACAACGGCAAGGACAGAGCCCGAACCCGAACCGGTCCGCACACAGCAGACAGTGACCCCTCCGGCCAATCCGGGAAGAGCCTCAGGTGACATGATCATGAATACAAAGGTTCTGGATTACGGAAGTGGTTCCTATTACCGTGTACAGCTATCGGCGAACAGGACTCCCGTGGATGCAACTACCCATTACAGGGAGATAGGGGTGAGCCGGGAAGTACTTGTGGAACAACACCAGGGATATTACAAGTATACCATAGGATCCTTTACTACCTATGAGCAGGCCGTGGCCTACAAGGAAGAGGTAGAAAGACTTCCCGATATTCAAGGTGCTTTTGTGGTAGCCTACCGGGATGGCAGAAGGGTCAGCTCGGTATATTAAAGAAATCAGGAAAGTGAGAAATTCCTTGTTGCGATCTCGAACATACAGATACATTTTGCTCTTGATTGCAATGGTACCATTTGTGGTGCAGGCTCAGGAACCTGACTACGATTCTCTTCTTCAAAGAATCGATACGGTGGAGAACCCGGTTTACAAACCGGTGGTTTCTTTTGCATACGGGGTTATCAATTTCATGGGCGATGTGAACAATAGCTATAGTTCTGCGGCCATCGGAAAGAGCGCCTTCCAGGTAAACCTGGCCACATTTGTTGACCGGAAAAATTACTTTACAGCCAATTTCTATTACCTGACCGGCAAGCTGAGTGGATCCTCCTACTCCCATACCGATTTGGATCGCAATCTGAATTTTCAGAGCGAAGTTTCCGTTTTCGGGGCCAATCTGGAATACAGATTTGGCCACCTGCTGGGGAAGGAGGCTTTGGTAAGGCCCTATGTATCAATTGGAGTCGGGAACCTGAATTTCAATGCAAAAGGAGATCTTTCCGATGCCATCGGCCGGGACTATTATTACTGGTCGGACGGTAGCATCCGTGATGTGGATGAGGCGATTGCCGGGCCCAATAATCTCCTGTTTCGCGACTACGAATACGAGACCGATCTTCGCTTGTACGAAGAACAGGAATATGGACTGGGTAAATACACGCAACGTACAGTGGTTCTACCTGTGAGTGTTGGAGCTTTTTTCAGGATCAGCCAGCGTGCCTTTTTTGGACTGGGAGTTTCCTACTATTACACATTTACCGATCTGCTTGACAATGTGGCCTTTGAGGGAACCAGCATACAAGGAGCCAAAGGCAACGACAGTTTCCTGTATACGAATCTTTCCCTGCATTTCGACCTTTTCTCAGATCCCACCACACGTACGGTCGACCTGATGTTTGCCGATACAGAGTTTGACCCCATCATGTTTGACGATGAAGATGGCGACTTTGTACTGGATGTCAGCGATCGTTGTCCGGGTACACCTTTTGGAGTCGCTGTGGATACCCTGGGTTGTCCGCTGGATGGCGACAGGGATGGGGTACCCGATTATCTGGATCAGGAACCTGCCACAGCAGAGCGGGCCTGGGTAGATGAAAATGGTGTTACCGTAACAAGAAGTGAATTTGCAGAATCCCTGGAATTGAGGGATAATGCCATGGATCGAACTCAGGTGGAAGACTACATGGCCATGATACGTGGCGAGTACAGGCTCGATTCAGCAGTGGATATTCCGGAGAACTTTATTTCCATCGATATTGACGGAGACGGATACCTGTCCTTCGATGAACTTATCCTGGTCATCGACCGATACTTTGATTCTCAGATTGATATGGATCTGGATGATTTGAGGGATCTGAACGAATTCTTCTTTGCCCAGTAAGTAGAGGGCCTATTTGATTTTTTGGAGGCGATCCAGCTGACGCTGAGCGTCCTTTCGTTTGATGGTTTCCCGTTTATCGTATTCCTTCTTTCCCCTGGCCAATCCTATTTCGAGCTTGGCATAACCCGAATCTGAGATGAAAATCTTCAGGGCAACCAGGGTCAAACCGCTTTCGCGGGTTTTACGTTGAAGCTTTTTCAGTTCGTGTCGTGTCAGCAGGAGTTTTCTGTCACGTCCGGGCACATGTTTGTTATAGCTGCTCCAGGCATAATCAGCAATCTGCATGCCTCTTACATAGAGTTCATTCTTTTCAAACAAACAATAAGATTCGCCGAGACTCACCTTTCCCATTCGAATGGACTTGATTTCGGTCCCCTGCAATTGAATTCCAGCCACGTACTTCTCAAGGATCTCGTAATCGTGGTATGCTTTCTTATTTCTTATGTTTATTCGTGCTCCCATAGCTAATCCGCCCCAAAGGTATAAAATTCGGTATATTTGATTTTCTAGAAAACAACATGGTAAATCTGCTTACGGTTCTCGGGCATACAGCAGCAGGTAAAACTGCCTTTGCAGCACAACTGGCTCACCGATTGGGAGGGGAGATAATCAGTGCGGATTCCAGACAGGTATACCGGGGAATGGACATTGGCACCGGGAAGGACTACGAGGATTATCAGGTGGGCAAGACAAGGGTGCCTGTCCATCTCATCGATATCCTGGATGCGGGATATGAGTACAACGTGTACCTGTTTAAACAGGACTTTCTAAAGGTATTTACAGACATAAGCGAAAGGAATCTTCTGCCCGTCATGTGCGGTGGCAGCGGTCTTTACCTGGAATCTGTGCTTCGTAATTACAAGTTACTGAATGTGCCCATTAACGAAGAGCTCAGAGAGGGATTGAAAGATAAGAGCCCTGGAGAACTGGAGGCAATGCTCAAATTATACGGCCCTTTGCATAACATTAGCGATACTGTTAGTTCCAAGAGAATGATAAGGGCCATTGAAATTGCCGTATTCCAGGCCACCAGCGATGAAGATTCCGGTGAGGAAAGAGAACTGAATTCCCTGGTGCTGGGTATCAGGTTTGAAAGGGAGCACAGAAGGCGCCGCATCACTCAAAGGCTAAATACACGTTTAAAAGAGGGTTTGATAGAGGAAGTGGATCAACTGATGGCGCAGGGCATCAGCCCGGAAAAGCTTGATTATTATGGTCTCGAATACCGATATGTTAGCAAGTATCTGCTCAATGAACTGAGCAGGGAGGAAATGTTCCGGAAATTGAATACGGCCATTCACCAGTTTGCCAAAAGGCAGATGACTTATTTTCGTGGCATGGAAAAAAGGGGCATCGCCATACACTGGCTTCAGGGGGAAGACAGCATGGAAGAAAAAATTCAGCAAGCTCTGGCCCTTCTCAATTCCTAGCTCCTGAACTGCCAGGGTAAGTCCATGATGAACCAGATCATACCCAGGGCTATGATGAGATTCAGGGCCGAAACAATGTAATTGTAGCTAACCCTCCAAGTGCTGATCCTGCGGCGAATCATAATGCCGATATTGGGAATGAAAAAGGCAAATATACTGAAGACAGTCAGAGCATTAAGCACCTGTTCTTCATCCACCTCTTCGGTGGGTTCCGAAGAGGCTGAGAAGAATAGGATCAGGTAGGCCATCAACAGAAAGCAGGCCAGATAAATCAGGTAAGTGGATTTTATAAAAATAGTTGAGACAGGTCTTTTGCGATGAATCCTGAAGGGTTTCAGGATAATTATCGCAATGATGTAAATAAGAAGAAATGCGGCAATAAATATGAAATGCAGCAAAAAGTTCATGATTACTCGCTTCCTTGAATGCTCGCTTTAATCTTTTGCTCGATTTCTTCCGACAATTCCGGATTGTCTCTAAGTAGATTTTTCACAGCATCCCGACCCTGTCCCAGCCTGGTCTCCCCGTAGGAGAACCATGAACCACTCTTCTTCAGGATTTCCAAATCCACACCCAGGTCTATCAATTCACCCGACTTGGAGATGCCTTCTCCGTAAATAATGTCAAATTCAGCCTTGCGGAAGGGTGGGGCCAGCTTGTTCTTAACCACTTTTACCCTGGTCCTGTTCCCCTGGATATCTTCACCTTCTTTGATTTGTCCAATTCGTCTTATGTCGATCCTTACCGAGGCATAAAACTTCAGTGCATTGCCACCGGTAGTGGTTTCCGGGTTGCCAAACATAACTCCGATCTTCTCGCGCAACTGGTTGATGAAGAAACAGGTTGTATTGGTGCGATTGATATTGGCAGTGAGCTTACGTAGCGCCTGTGACATGAGCCTGGCCTGAAGTCCCATCTTTGAATCGCCCATTTCTCCCTCAATCTCAGATTTGGGGGTCAGCGCTGCCACAGAATCTATGACTACGATGTCAATGGCTCCCGAACGTATCAGGTGATCTGCTATCTCCAGTGCCTGTTCGCCATTGTCGGGTTGGGAAATATAGAGGTTCTCGATATCCACTCCCAGTTTCTTGGCGTAGAAGCGATCAAAAGCATGCTCTGCATCAATGAAGGCAGCAATGCCACCTGCCTTCTGCGCCTCTGCTATAGCATGGATGGCCAGAGTGGTTTTCCCGGACGATTCAGGCCCGTAAATCTCAATTACCCTTCCGCGCGGATATCCACCCACACCCAAAGCAATGTCCACACCAATGGAGCCCGAAGGAATCACCTGAACATCCTCAATGGCATTGTCGCCCATTTTCATGATGGTCCCCTTGCCGTAGCCTTTCTCTATCTTATCGAGGGTCAGCTGAAGTGCTTTCAGCTTTTCCTGATTATTGCCATTTTCCTTACTCATATGATTTTACTGCTTAATGTGATCAATCTAAAAATATCTGTGCACTATGCTCCTTGGTCTTCACCTTTTCAATTATTTTTTCAACATGCCCATCTTCGCCGATTATATATGTTTTGCGAAGGATTCCCATATAGGTCTTACCGTACATTTTTTTCTCCCCCCAGGCATCATAGTCCTCAAGGACCTTTCGTTCAGGATCGGAGATTAGTCGGAAAGGAAGCTGATGTTTGGCAATGAAGTTCTGATGGGATTTTTCACTGTCAGCACTAACTCCGACAATTTCATAGCCCTCTTTCTGGAAGCGTGAGTAGTTGTCCCTCAGATCACAGGCCTCTGCTGTACAGCCTGGTGTATTGTCTTTCGGGTAGAAAAAAAGCACGACCTTCTTCCCTTTATATTCCTCCAGGGTGATTAGTTCCCCATTCTGATCTCTTGCTGTGATAGCAGGAGCCAGGTCTCCTTCTTTCAGTTTCGACATGTCATTTTTTAAAGTATAAATGTACAAAGATTGACTTAAACAGGGGTGGATTGAGCGATAGTCTTTATTAACAATCGGGGCATCTCTGAAGCCATCTATTATTACTATTTTTACGGCCAACTGATCGAACCCAACTATGATGAAAGGTATACACAAAACATTCCTATTCCTCGCTCTGACAGGCTTGTTTTCTTCTGTTTCCGTGCTATATGCCCAGGAGGCTCAATCGAACGTCAAACAGCTGTATGATAGCTCGCTGAGCCATTTTGAAGATGGCGATTACAGTAAGGCTTTACAGGGTTTCAGGAAACTGATGGATCAGGAGAAGGGAAATGCCCTGCACCGTTACTATACGGGCAGGTGCCTGGTCGAATTGAATGAGGATATTGACGAGGCCATCGAGTTACTCTATGGAGTCCAGCAGCAAAATGTACCCGGCGATGTAAGCTTTTATCTCGGGCTGGCCTATCACAGGTACTATAATTTCCAGGAAGCCCGGAAGTATTACGAAAGGTTTGGAATTTCAGCCAGCCGGCAAGAAAAAAAGGAGTATAAGATCAAGCACCTGACAGCCACCACCAGAAGTGCCGGAGAAATCACCTCGTTTTACAATCCCTTTGAGGTAATGAATGTGACTTTCCTGGATCTTCATGATTCACTGCAATTTTCACAGGTGAAAATGAAAGGGGGGCAATTGAGCCGGAAACCTGAGGAGTATGTTTTGGGCGAAGAAGATCCTGAGGACCTCACCGGCTTAATGTTTATCCCCTCCACATCGCAAAGGGGAGACTACAGGTATTTTTCGGGATATGCCAAAAACGGAAAGAATGGTTCACAGTTATTCAGAGTGAAAAAGCTGGCAGGCAGAGCCTGGAGCGCACCGGAAGAAGTTTCTTCCTTAAATACCGAAGGAAATGAGATTCTGCCTTATTTCGATCCCATCGAGGATGACCTGTATTTTGCTTCCGATGGCCACCTGGGTATCGGCGGATTTGACCTGTATCGTTCCCATTACGACAGAGAACGGGACCAGTGGAGTGAACCCATGAATCTGGGATTCCCGGTAAATTCCGCCATGGATGAATATCTTTTACTACCGGGGACTGATCTGGGCATGGTATTGTTCTTTTCCACCCGTCAGGGCACAGATAGTACAGTTACAGTCTACAGGGTTCATCTATCCGAGCCTAAGAAAAAAACTGCTGCCAATGACGATAAAATGCTTCGTGACATTGCCCATCTGGGTGGAGTGGCCGGGGATATCCTGGCTGAGATACAAAACCTGGAGCGTCCTCCCAAAGTGGAGAAAAAAGAAACATTGGCGCAGAATGCTGTACCTGCTGCTACGCGTCCTGAAACTGCGCCAACCCGGGTCACTGCAGGATCGACTGTCACGGCCACCACTCCAGGCACCACACCCGTGGCCAATCCCTCAGTGACGAAAACGGAAACTGAATCTCAATCAGCCTATCAATTCTACCTTTCAGAAGCCCTCACGCATCAGGCACTCTCAGATTCTCTGAAGGATCTGGCAGACGATGCACGCAGACGTGTACGGGAATCTGACGATCCCAACGACAAATGGGTATGGCAGAAGCAAATAATGGTATGGGAAAAAAGGGCCCGCGACGAAGAAACCATGGCCGATTTTCTTTACTCAAAGATGGAAGCGCAGAAACCACCTAAAACCTCCAATCAAGCAGGCGATTACCCCCAAACCCTCGAGGTGGATAAAGTGATTAATGATTTGACGGTATACCGTTATACCAACCGGGATTCTGATCAGGAAAGTGAAGCTGGTAATGCAGTAAAATCCTCGGTCGATGCATCGGTTGAGAAGCCCGGCTCAATGCCCGCTAAGGTGCCGGTAAACCGCTTTGATATACTTGCACAATCGCCTTACAGCGCCAGCAATCCTATTCCCATGGATGTGAATATACCCAGAGGCACCTTCTACCGAATACAACTTGGGGCTTTTGGAAGCGTGGTGGATCCGGGTGAGTTCGGGGGTATCAGCCCCATCACCGCAGAGCGCCTGAAGGAGAGAGGCGTGATCAAGTATTATGCCGGTAAGTTTACCCGCTACCAGGATGCTTCTGTGGTATTGCCCAGGATTCAGTCCCAGGGTTACGAAGATGCCTTTATTGTGGCATGGTACAACGGGATACAGGTTAGTACCCAGAAGGCAAAACAATTGGAGTAAGTCCCATTTGACGTAGATTTTTTTTATATTTGAGCACAGTGAAAGCACTGGATCATGGATAGTAATTTTACAAGCAGGCCGCAAAAACTGGATTCCGGAGATGTAAACAAGCAAAGCCGGGCCAGGCTAGTACTCCATAACGATGAGGTGAATACCTTCGATTACGTGATGGAAACACTGGTTGATATTTGCGACCATTCCATGACACAGGCCGAGCAATGCGCTACAATCACCCACTATAAGGGAAAATGTGAAGTCCGTTCCGGGTCCTTATCCGAGATGAAAGAGCTTCGCTACAAGCTTATTTCCCGTGGACTGAAAGCGTCAGTGGACAACTAATCCTGTTATGGCAGTAATCATCATTTTAATCGTTCTGGGAATCCTCCTTTTTGTGATCGAATTCCTGCTTGTACCCGGCGTTACAGTTGCCGGTATCGGAGGACTTATTCTCACCGTGTTTGGAGTCTACAAGGCCTTTAACGATTTTGGAGCTAGCACGGGTGTATGGGTACTGGTCGGAACGCTTATGCTGAGTGTTTTTGTGATTATCATGTCCCTCAGGGCAAGAACCTGGGACCGCCTTATGTTGAAGACCAATGTGGACGGTACGGTCGATTCAGCCCCTGTGGAAGATCAGATCAAGACCGGCGATCAGGGCACCACCCTTACACGCCTGGCACCCATGGGAAAGGTTCAAGTCAACAATATTGTAAGGGAAGCCAAATCCATAGAAGGCTTTATCGATGAACATTCTGATATAGAAGTGGTCTCTGTGGAAGGCACCCGAGTTAGTGTAAAACCTGTAATAGATAAATAGATATGGAATTTACGTATACCTGGATCATCATAGTTGTGGCCAGTATCATTGGCCTCTGGATTATTTTGTACTTCATCCCCATCGGATTGTGGTTTACCGCACTGCTTTCGGGGGTCAGGATTTCGCTCCTGCAGCTGATTCTGATGCGCTGGAGAAAGGTTCCGCCTACCATTATTGTGCGATCCATGATTGAAGCCCATAAAGCCGGACTGGCTACTATTAAACGGGATGAACTGGAAGCACACTACCTGGCTGGTGGACATGTGGAACAGGTTATACATGCATTGGTTTCTGCCAGTAAAGCCAATATTGATTTACCTTTCCAGATGGCTACAGCCATCGACCTGGCCGGTAGGGAAGTTCTTGAGGCTGTTCAGATGTCGGTAAATCCCAAGGTGATCAATACACCCCCGGTTACCGCCGTAGCTAAGGACGGTATTCAGTTAATTGCCAAAGCAAGGGTAACGGTGAGGGCAAATATCAAGCAGTTGGTAGGTGGTGCAGGCGAAGAGACTGTTCTTGCCCGTGTGGGTGAGGGTATTGTTTCTTCCATTGGTTCTTCCAAATCCCACAAAGAAGTTCTTGAAAATCCCGACTTCATTTCCAGAATTGTGCTTGATAAGGGACTGGATGCCGGTACGGCCTTTGAGATCCTCTCCATTGATGTGGCTGATATTGATATTGGTAAGAATATCGGAGCTGTGCTTCAGATGGACCAGGCCAATGCGGACAAAAATATTGCCCAGGCCAAGGCTGAGGAGCGCAGGGCCATGGCTGTGGCAACCGAGCAGGAAATGAAGGCCAAGGCACAGGAAGCCAGGGCGAAAGTAATCGAGGCCGAGGTGGAAATTCCCCTGGCCATGGCAGAAGCTTTCAGAAGCGGCAACCTGGGTATCATGGACTACTATAAGCTCAAGAACATTGAAGCCGATACCACCATGCGGGATTCCATTTCAAAGGGAACTCAACGTCCTGGTGGAAAAGATAGTTCCAAGGACAAGGATAAGTAGGAACTATTTCTTTTTGTAATATCCGCCGGTCGGGAATCCGCCCTTAACTCCTCTGGAGACAGCGCCTTCTTCATCGCTTTCCTCAGGAACTATCCACTTTTTCAGGTCTGCAATCAGTTCCTGGTCAAGGGGAGGCTGATTGCTTAATAGAAATCCCCCTGTGAGATAGGCAAAGGGATATTCATCCTTGAAGGCGTGGAGATGGTCTTCTGCATGAACCTGCAAGTTGGAGCCTTCCATACGTGTCATCTGCAGGGAAGTCTGACCGGCTTCAGTGATGGACTTCAGCGTGTAGCTCAGCAAAAAATCCTCCCCCGCTTTAATCCACTGGGTACTGCTGTTCGGAGTAAATTCCATTTTAATGAGAACGGGATCCGAGAATGGATCCTCCCCATTTAGAAATCTGGATATTTCGGCGATGTTAAAGCCAAACCATCCTTCCTGATCACTCTGCGTTACCGAAGAGAATTCAAATAAGGTTTCGGACCCAGATGCCCTTAAGAGTTCTACCCTTAAGTCAAAACTCTCGTTAACCACCCTCTGGCCTTCGATGTCTGATAGCAAACCTTGAAAATTCAGATCATAAACAGTCTGGCCCATCACTGTTCCAAAAGTGCCGCCAAGAAGCACACTCAGCAGGCAGATAAGGTTCTTTTTCAGAGTCATAACAAATGATTTTGTACAAATAAATGTACGAATTTTCTGAAAACAGGGCGATTGACCTCATCTCCCCGGGCCTTATTAGCTTCCTTTCGGTATTAACAAATTGTTAATAACCTATGTGCATGAAATGTGAATAGAGTTCAGGCCCATCTGCTTGACTTGCTTGGGGTGATGGTCTATTTTTGGTAAGACCGAGTGAGAGATAACAGGCCGCTCGAAGGATCGTCCGGTGTAGTGAGCCAGACCGCCACGGCGGATTTGGATTAGCGAACCGGCTGGGAAAGAGTAAATTCCTTCCAGAGATTCATCCAGAGCCAGGCATGTGCCGCGAGACAGTGTTTCCTGGCACATTTTACCGCAGATCCTCTCATAGACGATCTTTCTTAGGTTGATCAGGAAGGCTGAAGAGCCAAAAAGAATCCCCTGGGGTTCCGCTAAGCTTTTTCACTCTGGCCTCAGGCAGTTCATCAGCACTGGCTGAAGCAGGGGCCTTCAGGAGCCAGTCCTGGAAATCCGGCAATTGCCGGGTGAACGGACGGTTGCAAGTCAATCCGCCATTGGCGGATGGGCCGAGAACCCGGGCATTTGGGTTTAGTCCCTTGGGGACTGCCTGGAATGCCGGCCATAATAACTGTAACTCGGCACTGGTTGGTGGCTATGGGTACCTGTCAGTGAAATGGGAGCAAACCAAAAGTTTGCTCCCATTTTGTTTTTCCGCTAGTTGGTGGATGGATACTTATTTGCTAACGGCCTTTCTAATGGCTGTGATAATAATGCCTATCACCACTCCCCCCAGGCAGGCAGCAAAGGCCCACATGACCAATTGCTCAGATATGCCAAAGATAATGGCCGGGACGATGACACCTACCAGGCATAACAAGATGGCCAGCCACACACTAAGGCGGTTTATTTTAGGATATATCCATAACACCAACACCAGCAGACCCAGCGACATGGTGAGTGATACAAAGAAGAAGGTGGCATCCACTATATCCCTCAAAATCAGGGCCATGGCCACACCAAGGATCATCAGTACCAGCATACTCCATCGCATGGTGGTCCTGAGTTTATCCTGTTTGGTGAGGCCGGTATTTTCCAGGAAGTCCTGAGTGACAGAGGCAGAAGCGGTAAACATGTAGGTGTCTGCAGAAGAGGATACAGATGAATATATAATCACCACCGATAATCCGGCCAGACCCACAGGTAATAATCTGCTAAAACCTACTATCAATGAAGTATCGGGTGCAATGTCGGGAATATCAGCACGTATGACCAGACCTATCAGCAGCAGAATAAAGCCAACAATGATGTAAAATAGCGAGGACATGATAATGCTTCGCCGAAAGTTTTTCTTGTCTTTTATGGCATACACACGCTGCCACAATTCGGGCGAGGCCATGGGTATAAAAAAGCCTGCCAGGAAGAAGCTTATCAGTTGCATGAGCGGTATGCTGAAGAGGTCCATAAACACCAATCCGGGCTTGGTATTGGTGGTAGTCAGCAGGTACATCATTAGAACAAATAGGAGAAAGATGCCAAAAGTTTGCACAATATCGGTCTTGACTACTGCATCAAAACCCCCAGCCACCAGGTAAATCAGGATGATCGATCCTACGATAATCACCGATAGGCCGTAGGAGATGGGTGTATATTCCGAAACCAGTTTGGCTCCTGCGGTAAAGTTAAGTACCACCCATCCAAACATGATGATGATGGTTACCAGGGTAGCCAGGTAGCCTGCGGTCTTCCCCTTTAAAAAGAAGAAAAAGTCCGGCATGGTATAGAATTTCTCCTTGTCCGCAATCTTTTTGACTTTCAAGCCAAAGAAATAAAATACGAATAGTCCGAATACCGATCCCACAAAATACCAAAGGGCCCCCATTCCATACATATATACCAGGGCCGTATAGGTTAGCAGGATAGCTGCGCCAATACGGCTGGAGAATATGGTGGTGGTAGCCTGTAGGGAAGTGAGTTTTCGTCCTGAGATCAAAAATTCCTCCTTCTCCTGC
>Ga0180435_10003886_pt1 | contig 14864 bp, 11 predicted proteins | sample SS_ome_3_FD_132467 | JGI IMG/M metagenome (GOLD analysis project Ga0180435, IMG submission 132467) | Hypersaline lake sediment archaeal communities from the Salton Sea, California, USA - SS_3_S_1 metaG | ecosystem: Environmental > Aquatic > Non-marine Saline and Alkaline > Hypersaline >... | reverse complement strand
CGGCTGGACACACGATCTGCTCAACTGGCTCCAGGCCAACCCGGCCTGGGGCTCCATGATCGTTCTGCTCGTCGCGTTTTTCGAGTCGCTGGTCCTGATCGGAATCCTACTGCCCGGAATGCTGATCCTGTTCGGTATCGGGGCACTGATCGGCCTGGGCGTGCTTGAAATGACGCCGATCTGGATAGCGGCCAGTATCGGGGCGCTGCTGGGTGATTCTTTTTCCTATTATCTCGGCCGGCGCTACCGGGAGGCGCTGGTGGATGTCTGGCCCTTTTCGCGTTACCCGGGATTGATCGAGCGCGGTACCGAGTTCTTTCAGCGCCACGGGGCCAAGAGCGTGATGACCGGCCGGTTTATCGGGCCGCTGCGGCCTGTCATACCGGCGGTGGGCGGCATGATGGGCATGGCGCCCGCGCGGTTCGCGGCCGTCGACCTGCCGGCCTGTTTTCTCTGGGCGCCCGCGTTTTTGCTGCCGGGCGTGCTGTTCGGCACATCCCTTGAAGTGGCTTCGCAGTACACGGGACGCCTGGCCGCCATCCTGATCATCCTGCTGGTCCTGCTGTGGCTGACCTGGTGGGCCATTCGGTCCATCTATGAGCCGTTGGCGAGCCGCTCGGCGCGCTGGGTGCGCCACGCGATCCGCTGGAACCGCCGGCACCCGGTACTCGGTCGGATAACCGGTCCCCTGATCGATCCGTCCCGGCCGGAAGCCGTCTCGGTAGCCATGACCGGAATCCTGCTGGTGCTCGTTTTCTGGGCGTTCTTGATGCTGCTGTTCCTGTCGCCGTTTTCGGCCCAGCCCGAGTCGCTGGACCTCGCGGTACGCGAACTGGCTCTGTCGCTCAGGAACCACCTGGCCGATCCCGTGATGGTCGCGCTTTCCCAGCTGTCACGCTGGCAGGTTTCGGTATTTTCCGCCCTGGCGCTGCTGCTGTGGCTGCTGGGAGCGGGTCGGATCAAGGTGGCCCTGCACTGGCTGGTCGCGATGGCCGGTGGCGCCCTGCTTCACCTGATTCTCTCCTGGGGTTTGCGCCGGGCGCCCGAAGTGCTCGAACTCCAGGGAGAGGTTCTGGGCAGTCCGAGTGCAGCAATGGGCCTGGTCACCGTCGTGCTGACATTCTTCGCGGTCATGGAGGCCGGTGAATTGCGCCGCAGGCACCGGCAGTGGCCTTACCTGGCCGCGGCGGTGCTGATACTTCTGCTGGGCACTGCGCGCCTCTACCTCGGGCTCGAATGGCTGAGCGGAGCCCTGGTCGGGATCGTGTCCGGCCTGGCCTGGGTCGCGGTTGTTGGATTCGCCTATCGCCAGCGCGCTACCCGGCATTTTTCCGGCGGCATGGCCAGCCTGGTTTTCTACGGGGCTTTCACGGCGCTGTTTTTCTGGCAGGTGAACGAGCATGCACAGACCGACACCGATGCGCTGCAATCCACCACCGTGCTGCGCGAGATCAGCGCCGAGGGCTGGTGGCAAAGTGAATGGCGCACGTTGTCTTCGAAACGTTCACGCGTATCGTCCATTGCCGAGGTCCGTTTCAACCTGCAGGTTGCCGCGGAGCCCGGCGAATTGGCAGCCCTGTTATCGAAAAGCGGCTGGCAGCAGGTGCCGGATACCGATTGGCGCTGGGTGCTGCAAGCCCTGAACCCGGAAGCCAGTTCATTGACGCTGCCGCTTCTGGGCCGTGCCTACCAGGGCGCTCCCGAGGATTTGTTGCTCAAGAAGGTGATCGGCAAGCAGGAACTCGTAACCCTTCGCCTGTGGGACTCCGGCGTGCGGCTAGCGCCGGAAGGCAACGTGCTGTACCTGGGGCAAATGGTCGAGGAAGTCCTGGTGCAACGCTTCGGGCTGTTCAGTTTCTGGCGTGCGGTTGCCGTGCGGGAACCGCTGGTCACGTCTTTGCAGCAGGCGCTGCCCGGGCTGGAGCGGAAGGTCGTGGACGATGGCCTGCTGCTGATCCGCTGAGCGCGCAGGCAGCCATTTCAGTCTTCGCCGTCGAGCGCCTTGCAGAATCGTGACGGCACGGCGTCGAAACCGCCGTTGCTCATGAACACCACGTGGTCGCCGGGCCGCACCGCATCGAGCATTTGTTCCAGCAGGTCGTCGCTGTTGCTGACCACGCGGGCTGAACCTTCCAGTGAACTCAGAACGACGCTCGGGTCCCAGTCGATTCCACCGCCGGTACGCAGCCAGACCCGGTCTGCTGCAGTCAGTGCGGGTCCGAGTTCGTCCGCGTGCGCGCCGGATCGCATGGTGTTGCTGCGCGGCTCCATTCCGACCAGGATGCGGGCGTTCCCGACGTTCCGCCTCAGCCCCTCGAGCGTCAGGCGGATGGCGGTCGGGTGGTGGGCGAAATCGTTGTACACGCGGATATCGCCCGCCGAGTGAATGAGTTCCATCCGCCGCTTGACGCCCTCGTAGCGAGCCAGCGCGCGGACCGCGTGTGCCGGTTCGACACCGGCCGCCACGCAGGCGGCGACAGCAGCGACGGCGTTCATCGCGTTATGCCGCCCGAGCTGACCCCACGTCATCGAGCCTACCGGGGTGTCACGGTAGAAAAAAGCGAGTTCGCTGCCATCCGGTTTGACCTGCTCGATCCGCCAGTCCGAACCTTCGCGGTCCGAGAAACGTTCGAGCCGGCTCCAGCATCCCATGTCGAGAACCGCCTCCAGGCGGGCGTCCGCGCCGTTGCTGATGATCGTTCCCTTGCCGGGAATCGTGCGCACGAAATGGTGGAACTGGGTCTGGATCGCACGGATATCCGGGTAGATGTCGGCGTGATCGAATTCCAGGTTGTTCAGCGTCGCCACGATGGGCCGGTAATGAACCAGCTTGGCCCGCTTGTCGAAAAACGCCGTATCGTACTCGTCCGCCTCGACGACGAAAAATTCTTCGCCGTCGCGCGCCGAGTAGCCGAAGTTGGACGGGATACCGCCGATCAGGAAACCGGGCTTCAGCCCTGCGTCTTCGAGAATCCAGGCGATCATGGCGGAAGTGGAGGTTTTGCCGTGCGTTCCCGAAACGGCGATGACCTTCTTGCCCCTGAGGTAGTTTCGGCCCAGCCAGCGCGGCCCGGAAACGTATTCCACGCCGCTGTCCAGTACATGCTCGATTGCGGGATTGCCCCGGCTAAGCGCATTGCCGATGACAACGAGATCGGGTGGGCACTCCTGCATGAAGTCCGGTTCGTAACCTTCGATCAGCTCGATACCTTCTGATTCGAGCTGCGTGCTCATCGGTGGGTAGGTGTGCTCGTCCTGGCCGGACACACGGTGGCCCGCGCGCTTGGCGAGCAGGGCGACCCCGCCCATGAACGTGCCGCAAGCGCCGAGAATGTGAATATGCATGTTATTTATCCAAAAAGCGCCTTGAGAACAAACAGGTTAATGGCGAACACCGCTACGGCAAGCAAAACACCGGTCCCCAGCTTGATGGACAGCGCATTCCGGTAAATGTGCCCGTCCACCGCAAGGCTCCACAAAAACAGCCCGAGATAGGAAACGGCGAGGCCGGCCTGGGGCTGTTGCGGGTTGATCCAGCTGAGAATGGCGATCGATGCGAGCCCGAACAACAAGCCGGTGCCCGCCAGCGCAGCCACGGTCTGCAGCAATCGCGACTGCAGGCCGCGCATGTTCAGCAGGATTCCCGCCACGATGAACTGCAGTCCGACCGCTACGAGTGTGCGCTGTCCGTAGTCGGCCTCGTTGAGCACACCGCCGGCGACAAAACCACTGATAATGTACAGCGCGGCGAGCAGCAGCGTGATTCCCAGGCTCGCCGGCAGGTCCTGCGGCCCCGAGCGCAGCCGCATCATTTCCAGCAGGGGGAGCAATTGCCGGCCCATCAGTGCCGGTCCGGGCGGTAGCGCACGGGACAGCCGTCAGGATTCCGGGCTGATTTGCAGGACTGCCCTGATGCGCTGGAAGACTTCCTCGATCGTTCCGTCACCGAGTACGCGTGAAAGAATGCCTTTTTGAGCATAGTAGTCGACCACCGGGGCCGTCAGTTCGCCGTAAACCTTCAAACGGTTGCGCACGGTCTCCTCGGTGTCGTCGCTGCGGCCCTCAAGGGCGGCGCGTTTCGCGATCCGCTCGACGACCTGCTCCTCGTCGACATCGATCTGCAGCGCTTCGTCGACCGGTTTGCCGATCCGCTCGAGGAGTTCGTCCAGTGCGCTCGCCTGGGCCAGGTTGCGGGGAAACCCGTCGAGAATGAAGCCGGCTTCGTTTTCGGTCCCGGTCAGGCGCTCTTCGAGCAGGCCCAGTACGATTTGGTCCGAAACCAGCTCGCCCCGGTCCATGACTTCCTTGGCTTTTTTGCCGAGTTCACTGCCCGAGGCGACGGCCGCGCGAAGCAGGTCTCCGGTTGAAACGTGATCCAGCCCAAGCTCCTTGACGATGAGCGCGGCCTGGGTCCCCTTGCCCGAACCGGGCGCGCCCATGATTACAATTCGCATTCGATGCTTCCTGTCCACTAGAATATTGCGCTAACGCTAACCGCTCGGAATCGGCAAGTCAACGCGCTAACCGCCTGTTTGACCGCCACGGGCGGTGTGTATTTTTGCGCCGGAAAGGCGGATAGACGAAACTTCAGCCATCGAGCCCAGCAAGGAGCTTCAAGTGACCAAGAAAAACCTGTTGTACGCGCAGTCCGGCGGCGTCACGCCGGTAATCAACGCCACGGCCTGTGGCGTCATCGAAAAAGCCCGCGAGCACAAAGATCGCATCGGCAAGGTTTACGCCGGAAAAGACGGCATCCTGGGTGTCCTGCGCGAGGAACTGATCGATACGTCGAAAGAAACCAGTGCCCGTATTGCCGGCCTGCGGCACACGCCGGGCGGCGCATTCGGATCCTGCCGCTACAAGCTCAAGGGGCTGGAGGAGAACGAGCGAGAGTACGAACGACTGATCGAGGTCTTCAAGGCGCATGACATCGGCTATTTCCTCTACAACGGCGGTGGTGACTCCTCGGATACCGCGCACAAGGTTTCCCAGATCGGCAAGAAGCTGGGCTTCCCGGTGCAGTGCATCGGTGTGCCGAAGACGATCGACAACGACCTGCCCGTGACCGATAACAGTCCGGGCTTCGGTTCGGTTGCAAAGTATGTGGCGGTGTCTACCATGGAAGCCAGCCTCGACGTGGAGTCGATGGCGTCGAGTTCGACCAAGGTGTTCATCCTCGAGGTCATGGGCCGTCACGCCGGCTGGATCGCGGCTGCGGCCGGGCTGGCCCAGCGCGAGGAAGGCGATCCGCCCCACATCATTCTGTTCCCGGAGGTGCCGTTCAGGCAGCGTGAGTTCCTGCGCAAGGTCAAGCAGTCCGTCGAGAACTACGGTTACTGCACGGTCGTCGTCTCGGAAGGCGTGCGCGACGGGCGCGGCCGCTTCCTGGCGGACGCAGGCACGCGCGATGCCTTCGGGCATGCACAGCTCGGCGGAGTGGCCCCGGTGGTCGCGTCCATCGTGCGCGAGAAGCTCGGCTACAAGTATCACTGGGCGGTGTCGGACTACCTGCAGCGCGCAGCCCGACATATCGCCTCGAAGACGGATGCCGAGCAGGCCTACGCGGTCGGCGCGGCGGCGGTTGAGTTGGCGATGGAAGGCAAGAGCGGCGTGATGCCGGTCATCAAGCGGGTCTCAAACAATCCTTACCGCTGGAAGATCGGGGAGACGACACTGGGCCGCGTCGCCAACGTGGAGAAAATGATTCCCAAGAGCTACATCACGAAGGACGGTTTCGGTATCACGGCAGCCGCCCGCCGCTACCTGGCGCCGCTGATCCAGGGTGAAGATTACCCGCCTTACGACAAGGACGGTCTGCCGAAATACGTGCGCATGAAGAAAGTCCTGGCTGCGAAAAAGCTGGACAACTTCGAAGTCTGAGTCGCAATTTCATTCGCGGGGGCATTTTTTGCCCCCGCAATTTTTCATACCGCGATCCGCAGCGCCTTTCTTGACCCATGCTAGGTGGCGCCGGATTGTTCTCTGGTAAAATCCCCCGGATTTTTGGTGTTCACCCCTTTGAACTTTGAGGAGTAATTGTTATATGACTACCGAAACAGCGCTTTGGCTGGCGCTCGGATCGGCCATCTTGGCCATTCTTTACGGTCTCGTAACCACCAAGTGGATCCTCGGCAAACCTGCCGGTAACGAGAAGATGCAGAACATCGCCGCCGCCGTGCAGGAAGGCGCGAGCGCCTACATGAACCGCCAGTACTCGACCATTGCCGTCGTCGGCGTCATTCTGTTCGTCGTGGTCGGTTTCTTCCTGGACTGGGCTACCGCGGTCGGTTTCGCGATCGGTGCGGTTTTCTCGGCGCTAGCCGGCTACATCGGAATGTTCGTGTCGGTACGCGCCAACGTGCGCACGGCGGACGCCGCGCAGCAGGGCCTGCAGCCCGCACTGAAGATCGCGTTCCGTGGCGGCGCCATCACCGGCATGCTGGTCGTGGGTCTCGGTCTGCTCGGCGTCGCCGGGTATTTCTACATCCTGAAATCCATGGGCGCCAGCGAGGACGACACGCTGCACGCCCTGGTCGGCCTGGCGTTTGGCGGCTCGCTGATTTCGATCTTCGCGCGTCTCGGTGGCGGTATCTTCACCAAGGGCGCCGACGTGGGTGCTGACCTGGTCGGCAAGGTCGAGGCCGGTATCCCGGAAGACGATCCGCGCAACCCGGCCGTGATTGCCGACAACGTGGGTGACAACGTGGGTGACTGCGCCGGCATGGCCGCCGACCTGTTTGAGACCTACGCGGTCACGCTGGTCGCCACCATGCTGCTCGGCGCCCTGACGGCTTCAACGCTGGGCGCGAACGCGGTCATCTACCCGATGGTGCTCGGCGGTGTCTCGATCATTGCCTCTGTGCTCGGCACCTTCGTCGTCAGCACCAAGGAAGGCGGCAAGATCATGACCGCGCTGTACAAGGGCGTTATCGCCTCCGGTGTGCTGGCAGCGATCGCCTTTTATCCCATCACCACGACGATGATGGGTGAGGGTGCGACCAACCTGTACTTTGCCGCCCTGATCGGCCTGGCGCTGACCGCTGCCATGGTAGTCATTACCGAGTACTACACCGGCACCGAGTTCAGCCCGGTCAAGAAGATCGCCGAGGCTTCCACGCTGGGTCACGCGACCAACATCATCGCGGGCCTCGGCGTGTCCATGAAAGCCACGGCCCTGCCCGTGCTGGCCGTCTGCGCATCCATCTGGGGCGCCCATGAACTGGCCGGCCTCTACGGTATCGCGATCGCCGCGACCACCATGTTGTCCATGACCGGCATGATCGTGGCGCTCGATGCCTTCGGGCCGATCACGGACAACGCCGGCGGCATCGCCGAGATGGCCGAGCTTCCTCCGGAAGTGCGCAAGACCACCGACGCGCTGGATGCCGTGGGCAATACGACCAAGGCCGTGACCAAGGGCTACGCCATCGGCTCCGCCGGACTGGCCGCGCTGGTGCTGTTCGCCGATTACACGCACAGCCTGAGCAAGATGCCGGAATATGCGGGCCTGACTTTTGACCTTTCGAACCACCTGGTCATCATCGGCCTGTTCATCGGCGGCCTGGTGCCGTTCCTGTTCGGCTCCATGGCGATGGAAGCCGTTGGACGCGCGGCCGGTGCGATCATCACCGAGGTGCGCCGCCAGTTCCGCGAGATCGACGGCATCATGGAAGGCACGACCAAGCCGGACTACGCCAGGTCCGTGGACCTGCTGACCAAGGCGGCGATCAAGGAGATGATCATTCCATCGTTGCTGCCGCTGCTGGTCCCGATCATCGTCGGCGTCGTGCTGGGCCCGCAGGCCCTGGGCGGCCTGCTGATCGGCACCATCGTCACCGGCCTGTTCGTCGCCATCTCGATGACGACGGGCGGCGGGGCCTGGGACAATGCCAAGAAGTACATCGAGGACGGCAACTTCGGTGGAAAAGGCACCGAGGCGCATGCCGCGGCGGTCACGGGCGACACCGTGGGCGACCCGTACAAGGATACGGCCGGTCCAGCGATTAACCCGCTGATCAAAATCATCAACATCGTGGCGCTGTTGATTGTCACGCTGATCTGACCAGCTGCAAGACCGGGGTCAGAGTAGCTCAGCTACTCTGACCCCATTTTTTCATGGCTCGAAAACGTAGCCGAAGCGCTCGATGTCTTCCTCGAACCAGCGCGTGACACGTTCTTTGCTGCCGGAGTCGTAGTAGCTGCCGTAAGCGGCGCGGGCCGACGCGTTCAGGTGCCGCAGGCCGGCGCCCGGCGCGATTTTATTCGCGATGTTTGCGAAATCCCCCGCGATGTTCTCGAAGCGGCCGACGAAATCGATATCGATTTCGCCGCGGTCGTCCCGCAGCCATTCACTCTGCGTCTGGAAAGACTTCGGGTTGTTGTGGAAAACCGGATCAGGGTCTTCGCAGAATACCCTCTGCGTCCAAGCGGAGAAGGACAGGTCCCGGGTAGCGATGCCGGTACGGTCTTTTCCCCGCCGGTACTCGTAAAGCGAAACGGCCCGGTCCCAGGGGTTGCGCACGAAGGTGAACTTCCACGCGGAAACCCATTTTTCACGACCGATGCGCTCGATAATTTCACGAGCCGTCAGGTGCTGCTTGACGTGCAGCCCGACCGCCTTGCCGATACTCGTGCCCGCGGTCTTGTTGATGTGCAGGAAGATGAAGGGCGTTTCGTTGCCAAAACGCAGCGGCGAGGGCCTGATGCGCAGCAGCCGGTACAGCATTTTCTCCGCGAGCGGGCTTCGAGTCATCGTTTCGTTATCCGTGGATGGCCATGTACTCCCGGGCCTCGCGGGCCAGGCGCTCCTCGTCGAGATCCAGCGCCCGGCTCAACCGACGCAGGAGTTCCGGGTACTGGCGCCGGTCTGTCAGGTTCAGGCAATCCAGCCCGCAGAGTTCCTTGACCAGTTCGGCGGCGGCGCTGGTGTTGGCAGCCGGGCCGGAAACGACGTCCGCGCGCAGTTTCGGGCCAAAGGCGGTTTGCACGCCCAGCACGGCATAGGGGTCGGACGCGCAGAGCACGGTAAAACGGGTGTTGTCGCCCAGCTGGTTTACCACGGTTGCTCCATTATAGGGCTCGAGCGGCGAAGCGCCCGACTCGGCGACCAGTATTTCGGCGTCACAGCCGGCGATTTGCGAGATCATGTGATCGAATGCTTTGCGGTATTGTTTTTCCTCGCATACCGTCGAAGGCAGGCCGGCATCGACAAAGTCAATCACGTGAGCAGCTCCGGCATCCCGGAATTGCAGAATGTCCCGATAGCGGGCGGAGCCGGTCAGCTTGGCTGCGGCAACGCTGAGACCCATGTACTTCAGCGCCCGAATGATCAGCCGTCCGGCGGTCGTTTTTCCCGACGACATCGACGTGCCGATCAGGAGAATGACCGGAATTTCGAGTTTGCGCCGCGGCGCCGGTTCCACGAAATCGCCCATCGTGACCTTGTCTCCGCCGCGCGTCACGTGCCCCTCGTACTCCATCTGCATCAGGTTCGGGAACATCGGGGAAACGGAAGTGGAGCAGCCCAGCAGGCCCGCGCTGGTCAATGCCTCCAGGCGCAAATCATCGCCGATCGCGCGCCAGTCGCCAACGCCTTCCAGCGTCGCCGCGCGCCGTCCCAGGGCGCCGATCATCAGGTCGCCGCGCACCATGTCCGTCATGCGGCCGGATTTCGTTTCGCAGCGGTAGAGCCGGTTATGTTCGCCGGATATTCTTCCGACAACGAAATCACCCGTCGCCCACTTTTTTCTGTCAAGCGGTTCTACGTCGAATGGTTTTTGCCAAAGGTCCGAGCAGCGCGAGACGGATGAAAAAAAATAATGCGGTTTCATGTCGTGTCCGTTGCAGTTGCATTGAGGGGCGGCGCCGCCAGCAACAGGGCAAGCAGTGCGGCGCGTTCGATCGTGGGCGGCAGGCGCAGGTGCTCGTGGCGCGCATGGGCGCCGTCGCCGACGGCGCCCATGCCGTCCAGGGTAGCGGTGTACAGGCTGGTGAAGTTTCCGTCAGAACCGCCGCCGGCAGACGCCTCTCCGAGCGCGATGCCCAGTTCGCCGCCGAGACGGCAGGCCATGCGCCAGAGGCTCCGGTTTTGGGGGGTATGCTCCATCGCCGGACGGCCGAACAGGCCGTCCACCTCGATTCTGGTGCCCGGCGTGACCGGTTCGAGGCCGCGAATCGACGCTTCGACGTGTTTTGCGTCCTCGGCCGTGGCAACCCGGACGTCGACCACCGCCTCACTGGTCGGAGCGACCACGTTGGGCCGCAGGCCCCCGTCGATGGTGCCGACGTTCACGGTGACGCCCCGGTCCAGGTCGTTGAGAGCAAACAGTTCCTGGATCACGTGTGACAGTTCAAGGATGGCGCTGGCGCCGGCGCCCGGGTCCAGGCCGGCGTGCGCCGCTTCGCCGCGCACCCGGATGGTGAAGCGCCCGATCCCCTTGCGGGATGTTTTCAGGTCACCGGCCGGTCCGAGCGAAGGCTCCAGTACGAATACCCGGTCCATGCCGGCCGCCAGCTTCTCGATATAGCGGCGACTGTCGCGGCTGCCGATTTCTTCGTCCGAGTTGAAAAAGAGGTGCGGCGTAACGACCGGTCGCAAGTCGAAGTGACGCAGCGCATCGAGCGCGAGTAGCGCTTGGGCCACGCCGCCTTTCATGTCGTAGACACCCGGGCCCCTGACGGTATCGCCGTCACGTTCGAAAGGCATGTCGGCCAGCGTGCCGACCGGCCAGACGGTGTCGTAGTGCCCGAGAATCATCTGCGCCGGGGCTCCGGACCGGCGCTTTACCGGGCGCGCGTGCAGCATCCCGCCGCTCGTTTTTCCGGGAACCCGGATGACCCGGTAATCCCGTGCCTCCAGTTCACCCGCGATGATTTCCCGGACTGCCTGCTGGGCTTCGGGGACGTCCGATGGCGACTCGGCGAGGGTCATTCGCCTGAGCAGGTCGACCATGTCATCGCTTCGCCCCCGCAGGTATTCGAGGACTTTCGTCGCTTCGGGCAGATGTTCCGTGGTCACTTTTTCATGCCCGCCGGAAACGGAAACGAGTTGCTGTCCTCGATTGTGGCGAAGCGATCGGGGTACAGGTAAGCGAGCATGGGGGAGGCGTGCACCAGCGCCTGGTCGTCACCGTCCTGCACGCGCGCCGCGTTTCTCGCCACGCGGGCGGCGACGATACGGCCCACGATCAGGCTGTTTTCGCCGAAACCGTCCACGATCCGGTCGAGTTCGCATTCCAGAAAAGCGCTGGCGCCCTCGAGCAGCACGCCCTTGACGCTGCTCGCCGAAAATGCCCCGAGTGCAGACAGGGAAGGTTTTTCGCTCTCATCGCAGCGCGGCGCTGCCGCCAGGCTGGTCTGCACGAGCTGGGACGGCCGCGGGAAACTGACCGTGAAGGCTTTTTCGCGCCGAATATTGGAATAGGTACCGTGGCGCGGGGTGCAGACGAAGCCGAACCAGTTGTCCCAGCCCATCGGCAGGGCCATGTGCTTGGGTGCGAAGTCGTGAGCACCTGAAGGGTCGATGGTCCCGATCAGCACCAAGGGCGCGACCCAGTAGAACCGGTCCCAGACCGGAAGCGATGTATCCAGTTCCACCAGCGACTGCGTGCTGTCCGATTCCCGCATGACCATCTCCCGCCCGGTTGGCCGCGTCCAATATCCCATTCAGACACTAACCCGACGTCGAAAGCAACGCTTTGATCTGGGACAAGCCTCGACAGTGAATGATTTCCGGTAAAATCCGCCCATGAATTCGACTCTCGTGCTTTTATGTACCTGCCCCGATGAGAACGTGGCGCGCACGCTGGCCGGCCGACTGGTCGAAGAACGACTGGCCGCCTGTGTGAACGTCCTGCCCTCGGTCCGGTCTATCTACCGTTGGCAAGGAGCGCTTCAGGAAGATTCGGAAGCACTGATGGTGATCAAGACCGGCGCCTGCCGTTACCGTGAGGCCGAAGACTGGCTGCAGCGCAACCACCCTTACGACGTGCCGGAAATCATCGCGCTCCCGGTTGAACAGGGTCTGCCGGCTTACCTCGAGTGGGTCGTCCAGGAAACAAAATTATGAACGTGACAAAAAATCCATTGATGGCTCTCCTCGCTGCGCTGCTGGCTGCCGCTTTTCCGGCCCCGGCCGCTTTTGCCATAGACGCCGGCTCGGTGCGCGACTTCGACGATGTGTTCGTGATTTCCGCCGAGGCGAACGGGCGGGAGAGCGTCCGCGTGCGCTGGAACATCGAGGAAGGTTATTACCTGTACAACAACCAGTTCCTGGGTTTCAGCACAGAAACCGGCGGTGTCGTGCTGGGCGAGCCACGGCTTCCGACGGGTAAAACCGGGTATGACGAACTGCTGGGCCAGGAAGTCGAAAAGTATTATGGCGAGGTGACGGTGGAAGTGCCGCTGGAGTCCGTCGCGCCGTCGGTGAACACGCTGCAGCTGAAAGTGCGCTCCCAGGGCTGTCTCGAAGACGAACTCTGTTACCCGCCGACGACCCAGGTCGTCGGCCTGGCGCTGCCGGCTGCGTCCGGGGAAAGTGCCGGCGCCTCGCTGCTGTCGGGCTACGAACCGCCTCCGCTGACTGCCGAAGAGGCTTTCAGCTACGAGTCCATCGGCTACGACGCCGGGACGGCGCTGGTTCGTTTCACCATGCCGTCCGACCATTACCTTTACGCGGACAAGCTGGAATTCCGGGTCGTTTCGGGAGACGGGTTTTCAGTCGCCGGCGTGGATCTTCCGGAGGGCGTGATCAAGGACGATCCCGAGTTCGGGCCGGTCCCGGTCTACTTCGGCCAGGTCGAAGTGCCGGTAAGGCTGGCGCGGCCCGCGGGTCCGGCCACCGCGGTCGAGCTGGAAGCCAGCTTCCAGGGATGCCGCGACGGTGATATCTGTTACCCGCCGATGAAGCGCACCGCCGCCTTTGAAATGCCGGCCTCGAAGAACGCTGTTTCAGCCGGGCCGCCACGTGAACCTTCACTGGAGCCGGCTGCCGTTCCGCAGGCGGAGCAGGATCGCCTGGCCCAGCTGCTGACCAGCAGCCCGCTGCGCGCCGTGGCCGCGTTTTTCATCGCGGGCCTGCTGCTCGCGTTTACACCCTGCGTGCTGCCGATGATTCCGATCCTGTCCGGCATCATCATCGGCCAGGGCAAGGAACTGACCACCGCCCGGGCCTTCTGGCTGTCACTGGTTTACGTGCTGGCGATGGCGGTCACCTATACCGTGGCCGGCGTGCTGGCGGGGCTGTTTGGCCAGAACCTGCAGGCGGCGTTCCAGAACCCGTGGATCATCAGCGGTTTTGTCGCCATTTTCGTTCTGCTGGCCCTGTCCATGTTCGGTTTCTACGAATTGCAGCTGCCGGCCCGGCTGCAGACCCGGCTTACCGAGGCGAGCAATCAGCAAAAAGGCGGAAGCCTGACGGGCGTGGCCGTGATGGGTTTTCTATCCGCCCTGATTGTCGGCCCCTGCGTGGCGCCTCCGCTGATGGCCGCGCTGATCGTCATCGGCAGCTCCGGTGACGCGCTGCTGGGCGGCACCGCGCTGTTCGCCCTGGCCATGGGCATGGGCCTGCCGCTGATCCTGTTCGGTGTTTCCGCGGGCAAGCTCGTGCCCCGGGCCGGCGCATGGATGAACGCCGTCAAGGCGGTGTTCGGCGTGGCCATGCTCGGCCTGTCCGTGTGGATGCTCGAACGCATTTTGCCCGGCGGCATCATCATGGTGCTGTGGGGGCTGCTGGCCATCGGCTGCGCGGTTTATCTCGGGGCGCTCGAGCCGGCAAGGGAAGGTTCGGGGTGGCGCAAGCTGTGGAAATCCCTTGGGGTCTTTCTGCTCGTGCTGGGTGTGCTCGAACTCATCGGCGCCGCCGCCGGCGGCAGCGACTGGACCCGGCCGCTGGCCGGCCTGGAGCGGGGCTCCGGGAGTACGGCCGTCGCCGAAACGCATGCGCCGTTTCAGCGCATCAAGTCACTCGCGGATCTCGACAGCGCAATCGACACGCGGGCCGCGGGCCGCGGCACGATCCTGGACTACTACGCGGACTGGTGCGTGGAATGCAAACGCATGGAGCGCAACACGTTTCCGGAGGTCGGGGTGGCGCAGCGCATGGACCGTTTCCAGCTGCTGCAGGCCGACGTGACGGCCAATGACGAGACGGACCAGGCCCTGATGCGCGAGTTCGGGATCATCGGCCCCCCGGCCATCCTGTTTTTTGACCGCGCAGGGCGCGAGATGAAAAGTTTCCGGCTCGTGGGCTACTTCGGCCCCGAGGAGTTTGCCGATCATCTCGACCGGGTGATGGCCGCCTGGTGATGGACAGCGCCTGAAGCCCGCCCGGCTGCAGAGAGGTCAGAATCAGGAAATATTACGATCTTGCCGCCAATTGCATCGATCGGTAGACAAAAAACACCGTATGATGCAGACTTGCTCTCGCTGACGGAGGGCAAGCGCATGGCGAAAATACTGGTACTCAACGGACCCAACCTCAATCTTCTCGGAAGCCGCGAGCCGGAACTGTACGGTCACCGAACGTTGGCTGAAATCATGGAAGAGCTGGACCGCTTTGCCGGCGCCTGCGGTCACGAGTTCGACTGGAGACAGGAAAACAGCGAAGGCGTGCTCGTCGAGGCCATCCACCGGGCGGCCGCTGAAGGCGTGGATTACATCCTGTTCAACCCCGCCGGGTATACGCATACCAGTGTTGCCCTGCGCGACGCGATGCTCGCGGTGCAGATTCCTTTCGTGGAAGTTCACCTGACGCCGACCGCCGCCCGCGAGCCTTTCCGGCAGATTTCCTATTTTTCCGACATCGCGATCGGCGTGATCACGGGCTTTCGGGGGGAAAGCTACATGCTGGCCCTGCAGGCCATCAT
>Ga0180435_10003885_pt1 | contig 14866 bp, 12 predicted proteins | sample SS_ome_3_FD_132467 | JGI IMG/M metagenome (GOLD analysis project Ga0180435, IMG submission 132467) | Hypersaline lake sediment archaeal communities from the Salton Sea, California, USA - SS_3_S_1 metaG | ecosystem: Environmental > Aquatic > Non-marine Saline and Alkaline > Hypersaline >... | reverse complement strand
TTCCCGGAATCCGGGATCGCTGCCGATTCCAATCACAAAGGGCCGCAGGATGATACCCTTGCGTTGCAGATCCAGGGATACGCTGCAGGGATCGCCATCACAGGCTTCGATTCCGTCTGTGATAAGTACAATGATGTTCCGGCAGGTCCCGCAAAGGGGAAAATCTTCGGGAGCCAGTGCCAACGAACGGGCAATGGGGGTAGTACCCTTGGGTTGAATCTCATTGAGCGTTTGTCTGATCTGAGGCACATTACCGCTTCCAAAAGGTACTTCCAGTTTGGTGTCGCTGCAATCCTGGGGTGGGACAGGGCTCTGGTGACCGTATACCCTGAGAGCCAATTCCACCTTGTTCATCTGTTCCAGAGTATCCAGCATCTCAAAAAGTACTTCGCGGGCCAGATCGATTTTGCGTTCTCCGTCCCACTGACCAGCCATGCTGTTGGAGGCATCGAAAATAAACAGGATACGAGAAGTAGGTGCCTCACCGGCAGTCACCCCGTTCTGGGCATGTAGGCCTGGGGAGAAGGGAAGAAAGAATAGCAAACTTATCAGTCCGGAGACTAAAAACAAAGGAAGCTTGGTATTCCTGAGAAGACTTATCATCATAGAATATAACGGCGTATAAGGCTTAAAAGTACGAAATCCGCTGTAGGAAGTTATAGAAGGGAGCAATTATATGGATAATTTTTAGGGATCGACCAGGAGGAGTCTGTGCACGATGCTAAAGGATTGAGTGGAGACCTTTACGAAGTAAATACCACTTTGCATCTGTCCCAGGTCAGCTTCCAGGCTTTGTCCATGCCAGCTCAGTCTTTGGATCATCTGCACTTTTCCATCCAGGGAATGGATGGTCAGCAGCAATTCACCTTCAGGCACGTGAGCGAGTTCCAGGTATATCTTCCCGGTGGATGGATTTGGATAGAGGCGGAAGTCTGGAGTTTGTTTCTCTTCTATGTCTGCAGGCCAGGATGCCAGCTCCACATCCAGGAGGGTAGCCTGGTAGTCGGTGACGGAAACCCCGTTAATAATTTTATCATAGTACCCGTTGGCTGATACCTGTAAATCGTATACCCCTTCCTTGATCAGTCGGTAGTAATCGCCATAATCGGCCGAACTGTATATCCATGAGCGATCTTGTTCTGTGTCATGGTTGAGAACCTGGATTTTTGCAAGCAGTGGATCACCGCTGTCCTGATCGGTCACGGTACCTCTGATCCCATAAGTACTTTGAGCTATGTAGTTGATCAGGGAACGTTGGTTGATATTCCAGTGCTGTTCCAGCTCGTCTGAAGGCAGGAGGAATTCCATGGATAGCTCAAGCGTCACTTCCCTGCCTCCCAGGTAGTAATTTACGTAATCCTGCCTGGTTCCTGCTGCCTGGTACCAGGAATATCCGTGGGTAATACCTCCTTCGGGCCATCCGAACATATAATCCGGGTCCACTGCCATGGCCTCATCGGCATATTCTCCGGATACAAACCGGTACCAATCTGCATCAATATGAGGATAGGTACGATTGTCCCAGGGATAATTCACCACCTCCTCACCGCTGTGTATGTTAGCCGATAGAGTGAAGCCATGCTTGTTAAGGAATTCCATCATGTGACGGGTTTCCTTTTCCCTGCCGACGGGATCGTTGGGATGATTTTTATTTGGAATGGGGAAGTCCCGGTTCAGGTCCACATCGTTTAAGTTGCGTCGGATGGAATGACGGAGAGAGAGGTTCTGGTCGGCCGAGTAGCTTCCATCGGGATTGGACAGGGGATTGATCCAGATTTGCAGATTGTTTACCAGATTGGTTATTTCCGTATCGTTCCCGTATTCCTTCAGCAGATGATCAGCGAGCCTGAGAAGCAATACGTAACCTACAATTTCATTACCGTGCATGGTGGAGGAATAGAAGAAATTGGCTTCTTTTTCATCTACATCCACCTGATCACTGATTTTCAGGGCCAGAAGCAAGCGCCCCTCCACGGAGGTGCCGAAGGTGTCGAGCAAACAAATGGACGGATAATCAGAGGCAAAATCCTGCATCATCTGCACATACTGATCGTAGGTGGGGTATTTCTGAAAGGTCTTTGCTTCAGTCAGATCCAGCGCCATGTCGCTGCCGTCAAACTGCACCTGTTGAACCTGCTGTGCGCTAAGGTTTGCTGTCAGCAGCATGGAGCTCACGGTGAAGAGCATGGTCAGCAAAACTCTATGGATAGCTTTTACCTTAAGCATGGGGCAAAATACGTATTCCTTTCTGGGAAAACGTTATTTATACGTTAAAACGTATGTGAAGGATATTGGCCTCATCGACCACATAATTCTTTCCTTCCACCGACAATTTTCCCTTATCCTTACAGGCCTGTTCCGAGCCCAGTTCCACAAAGTCGTCGTATTTCATCACTTCGGCACGGATAAAACCTCGCTGAAGGTCGGAATGAATGGCTCCGGCTGCTTCGGGAGCAGTGGCTCCCTTTCGAATGGTCCAGGCCCGGATTTCCTTGGGACCAACGGTAAAGAAAGAAATCAGATTCAACATGGAATAGGCCGAACGAACCAGTTTGCTTACTCCCGGTTCTTCCAGTCCTGCATCGGCCAGGAATTCCTTCCGGTCCTCTTCGTCTTCCAGCTCGGCAATTTCAGATTCCAGCCGGGCTGCCAGTATGAGGAGCTCGGAGACCTGACCGGATTCCCCTGCTTCCTCGGCCAGGTAGTCCTTCACCTGGTTCACGTAGTTATTCCCATCTATGGCTGCCTCATCCTCCACATTGCATACATACATCACCGGCTTGCTGGTAAGCAGGAACAAATCCTCCACGTGTTTGTGGTCGGCCTCACTGACTTCCAGGGTGCGTGCATTTTTAAAATCTTCAAAATGGGCTTTGTATAGGGCCAGGACCTCCAGTCCCCGCTTGGCATCCTTGTCGCCCGACTTGGCAATCTTGGCCAGGCGTTCCATCTTTTTTTCCACCGATTCCAGGTCCTTTACCTGAAGTTCGAGATTCAGGGTCTCAATGTCCCGTACCGGATTCACCGATCCGTCAATGTGAGGAAGCTGTTCGTCGTCGAAACAGCGAAGAACCTGGATCAGAGCATCGGTGTTGCGAATATCTGACAGGAATTTGTTGCCCACACCTTCGCCCTGACTGGCTCCTTTGGCCAGGCCGGGTATGTCCACAATATCCACAGTGGCCGGAATTACCTTTTCGGTTGGCTGAAAGTTTTCCAGGTTATACAGCCTGGGATCCGGTACATTCACCACCCCCATATTCGACTTGTTGGAAGTGAAGGCGAAACTGGATGTTTCCACCTTTGTATTGGACATGCAATTAAAGAGGGTGGATTTGCCCACATTCGCCACCCCGACGATCCCGCATTTTAGTGCCATATTGTGTAAAATTTGGGCCAAAATTACTAAAAAAGAAGCACGGGCTGGTGAGCTGTTTTAAATATTAATGGGTAATTTTGGGCTTCATTTTCTAACAGACACTTCATGGACCCTAAGATTCACACAAGAGCAGCAGACAACATTCGTATATTATCGGCCGCCATGGTCGAAAAAGCCAAATCGGGACACCCGGGTGGCGCCATGGGAGGAGCCGATTTTGTGGAGCTTCTTTATTCCCGTTTTTTGATGTTTGATCCCGACGATGCTGCCTGGCCCCAGCGCGATCGTTTCTTCCTGGATCCGGGTCATATGTCACCCATGCTCTATAGCGTATTGTCGCTGATCGGGAATTATTCCATGGAGGAACTCAGTGAGTTCAGGCAGTGGGGAAGCCCCACACCCGGTCATCCCGAAGTGGATCCAAAACGAGGTGTGGAGAATACTTCCGGTCCGCTTGGACAGGGGCACACCATGGCCGTGGGAGCAGCCATTGCGGAACGTTTTTTGGCGGCCCGTTTTGGAGAGTGGATGGCCCATACCACCTATGCCTTTATTTCCGATGGTGGCATTCAGGAGGAGATCAGTCAGGGAGCAGGCCGGATTGCCGGATTCCTGGGACTGTCCAATCTGGTAATGTTCTACGATTCCAACGACATACAGCTCTCCACCACCACCGATGAGGTTAGCACGGAAGACACAGCAGCCAAATATGAGGCCTGGAACTGGAAGGTGCTCACCATCGATGGAAACGACCCTAAAGAGATCTTCAAGGCCCTGGAAGCGGCCAATGAAGAGAAGGAGAAGCCTACCCTTATCATTGGTAAAACTATTATGGGCAAAGGGGCAGTGACAGAAAGTGGTGAAAGTTACGAAAGGAAAACTGCCACCCATGGCATGCCCCTTTCGGATGCAGGTGCCTCCTTTGAAAAGTCGATCAGCAATCTGGGTGGCGATCCGGCCAAACCTTTTGTGATCTTCCCGGAGGTACAGGAGGCTTATCAGGAAATGTTGGATAAGAAGCGTAAACTGGTAGCGGAAAAGAAAGCAGCCCAGGCCGCGTGGGAGAAAGCAAATCCTGCCCTGGCGAAAAAATACCAGGCCTTTTTATCGGGAGAATTGCCCGACATTGATTTTTCAGCCATAGAACAGAAGGCCAATGCACCTACGCGAGGAGCCTCAGGTGCAGTACTGGCTCATCTGGCCGGACTGGTAGATAACCTGATCGTTTCTTCGGCCGACCTGTCCAACAGCGACAAGACCGATGCTTACCTGAAAAAAACCACAGCTTTTGTGAAAGGCGATTTTTCAGGATCCTTTTTACAGGCAGGTGTCAGTGAACTTACCATGGCCGCTGTGGCAAACGGCATGGCCCTGCACGGGGGAGTGATTCCGGTGATTGGAACCTTTTTTGTGTTCAGCGACTACATGAAACCTGCCGTCCGTATGGCGGCCCTCATGCAGCTTCCGGTAAAGTATGTATGGACCCACGATGCTTTCCGGGTGGGAGAAGACGGACCTACCCATCAGCCCGTAGAGCAGGAAGCACAGATCAGGTTGCTGGAGCATCTGAAGAACCACCATGGCAAACGATCCATGCTGGTGCTTCGCCCGGCCGATGCCCTGGAAACCAATGCCGCCTGGAAGATGGCTTTTGAAAATATTGATTCTCCCACTGGTTTGATTCTCTCCAGACAGGGAGTGGCTGATCTTCCGGCCCTGAGCGGATCGGACCGTATGAAGGATGCTCTGGAGGCAGAGAAAGGAGCCTATGTGGTAAAGGATTGCGAAGGCTCAGCCCAGGTAATTTTGTTGGCTTCAGGATCTGAAGTAGCCACACTTATGGCAGGAACCGACCTGCTTGAAGAAAGAAAGGGCATGAAAGTGCGGGTAGTTTCCGTTATATCGGAGGGAGTGTTCCGTAATCAGGATGCTGCCTACCAGGAGGAAGTTCTACCTGAAGGGGTGCCGGTATTCGGCCTGACTGCAGGACTGCCAGTAACTTTGCAGGGTCTGGTGGGGCCCACGGGAAAGGTTTTCGGATTGGATAGTTTCGGGTATTCTGCACCCTATAAAGTTCTGGATGAAAAACTGGGCTTCACTGGTGAAAATGTGTACCAGCAGGTTATTGAGATGTTGGGAGTATAGCTGAACCAGGGATATTATTTGAGTCTAACTAAAGAAAAATGCAAAAGGGTATGAGGCAAAGGCGAAGGATTTGGGGAATGATAGCTATGTTGATCGCTTCTGCTGGCCTTTCTGTCAGTCTCCGGGCTCAGAGGATCCCACCCGAAAATCCCAAGCTGATTGTGGGGATCACCGTTTCGGGCATGCGTTACGATTACCTGTCGGTCTACTGGAACAAATTCGGTGAGGGAGGATTTAAAAAGATGGCCACCAACGGGGCCAATTGCAAAAATGCCCGCTACAGCTACCTGATTACGGAGCCTTCGGTAGGCTTTGCTTCCATTGCCACCGGAGCCAGACCCAGTGAACACGGAGTCGTGTCGGATTTCTGGTATCGCCGGACGACCAACGAAGTGGTTGGCAGCCTGGACGATCCTGAACAAACTTCTGTAGGAGGTTCCTACGGGACGGGGCCCATTTCACCCAGGGCGCTTCACAGCCGGACCTTATCGGACGAAATGCGGGTAAAAAGCCGCTTCCAGTCCAAATCCATCGGGATTTCCATGAATCCCCAGGCTGCTGTGATGATGGCCGGTCATACTGCCAATGGTGCCTACTGGCTTGATCCTGCTCGTGCTTCCTGGGTCACCAGTTCCTTCTACATGGATTCTCTGCCCGACTGGGTGGAAGAATTTAACACCAAGAATTACAGGGATCTGTACCTCGACCGCAGCTGGGAAACGCTCAGGCCCATTGCCGAATATGAGGAGAGCATGCTCGACAATAATCCCTATGAAACAGGATTTAATGGTCAGATCACCTTTCCCTACGACCTGTCCAGGATAAGCAGTTTGGGAAGAGATGGGAAGGACTACGAGGTTCTGATGTCTACTCCCTGGGGTAATACCTACACCAAAGACATGGCCATTGCGGCCATAGTGAACGAAGAACTGGGTCAGCGTGAGGTCAGTGACATCATCCACATTGGTTTTAATACCACCGAATACCTGGCCGAAAAGTACAGCACCTGGTCGGTCGAAACCCAGGATACCTATCTGAGACTGGACCAGGACATTGAACACTTGCTGACTTTTTTGGACGAACAACTGGGTATGGAGAACGTAGTGGTTTATCTGACTGCCGAAAACGCCGCGGCTGTGGATCCCCGTTACCTTTCGGAGAGCCGGATTCCAGCCGGATTTTTTAATTACCGTACCAGCGTTTCCCTGCTGAAATCCTATCTGAATGCCATTTACGGCAGGGGCGAATGGGTCACTTTTTATTACGCCCAGCAGATCTATTTGAATCACCAGCTCATTGAAGATTCCAACCTGAGCTTAAAAGAGGTACAGGACCAGGTGGCACGCTTTATGGTTCAGATGGGGGGTGTGAGTAATGCGGTTCAGTCCTATGTGCTACAGCAGAATCACTTCACCGACGGGGTATTGCACCGGATCCAGAACTCCTATTATCAGAAGCGCTCGGGCGATGTGATCCTTTACCTTACTCCAGGATGGGTAGAACACAGCAATGTGGGATCTACCTTTAGTGAATTTAAATTCGGGCCTCATGTGCCCATGATCTTTTACGGTTGGAAAATAAACCGGGTAAGCATTCCCTATCGGGTGAGTCCCACCGATGTGGCCACCTCCCTGGCCTCCTTCCTGGAATTGTCCATGCCGGATAACGCCACGGGCAGGGTTATCACTGATCTGATAAAATAGGCAAAATCTGGCTGTTGAGGCTGATCTTTAGCTGTTGAAGCTGTTGCGAACATCGCAGAAGTCCTTGAGGAGTTTTGGATCCTTCTCGATGGCATTGCCCACCACGATTAAATCTGCTCCTGCCTCATAGACTTCCCTGGCTGTTTCCGGAGTACCTATACCTCCACCTACCATCAGTGGCAGGGAGAGGTGCTTCCGGATGGCAGAAATCATTTCCACCGATACGGTATGAGCTGCCCCACTGCCCGCCTCCAGGTATATGGACTTCAGTCCAAGCATCTCACCCGCCATGGCTGTGGCCACAGCAATTTCCGGCTTATTCCCGGGAATGGGGGTGGAGTTGCTCATGTATTCCACAGAGGTCGATTTTCCGTTTTCTATGAGCATATAGCCAGTGGGAATTACTTCTATGCCTGCACGGTGCAGGTGAGGTGCTGCCAGTACATGGTTCCCAATAAGAAATTCAGGATTCCGGCCCGAGATCAGGGAAAGAAAGAGAATTCCGTCAGCACGGTCAGACAACTGAAAGGCGTTCCCCGGGAAAAGAAAGACCGGCAGACTGGTGCCCAGTTTCAGGGCAGTGATGCTTATCTCAATGGGTTTAAATAATAGGCTCCCACCCACCAGTATCAGGTCGGGAGGATTCATATTGATGTATCCAATCAGATTGTCCAGTCCCGCATCGTCGTATCCATCCGGGTCAACCAGCAATGCTATTCGCTTCTGGCTTCTGTCGCTGAGCTTTTCGTAGAAGCTTTTCATTCTTTCACGCACCAAACCAGTGCATAATTATCGTGTTGCAGGTATTCCAGTTCAAAATCTTCCTTGCCGTTTCCGTTCATGGCATAACCGTCCATGTAACCATGTTCTTCAGGTGTAAAGGGTTTGATGGTGATGCCATCCCTGAAATTGATGTCCTGCTTGTCCAGGATTTTATACAGGGCCTCCTTGGCACACCAGTGCAGGTACATGTGGAACTTTTCCAATTCGGGATCGGTGGTAATGGTTTCGTTATCGTTGAGAAACTTGTTGGCCACCTTCCCAATCTTACCCGACATGTATTCCAGGTCGATGCCCACACGCTTATCCGAGCTGATCAGTACAGCAGTTAGGTTGTTGGAATGGGAAATGCTGATGTTGTGGGTGTTACCTCTTACAAAAGGTTTGTTTTCTGAATTATAGAGTATGCGTGTATCCTTACCAATCATGGTTTTCACCAGTGCCCGGACACTAAGCCATTCAACCTTCCTGCTGATGTTCTTGAAGCTGTCGAGTTTTGCTTTCTCTACAGCTACCAGGTTTACCATGCTGTACAGCGAATCAAAATCCTCTGTAATCTCCCACACACCTAAATGGCAATCAGGTAATATTTCTGTTTTCAAAAATACTCCCACGATATCTCTTTTCAGAATCCCTGGAACAGGGGTGTCAAAGTTAAGCAATTTTGATCAATACTTCCACTGGGTGGTTTCGATCAGATGCATGATGTCCTCCCTTAGAAAATCGATGACCGGATTCAGAGAATCGCGGTTGGGACGAACATTAAAATAGAGGGATCCCCTGAGAAAATGATCGGTGCTGTCGGTTATAAAGAATTGTACGGCAGAGGCCACTTCTCCCTTCAGGTCATAAACCATTCCGAAGCGCTTTTGCTCCCTGTGTATAAAAGGCGTCTCATCAATTTCCTGTGCCTTTACCGTATGCTTATACACCAGCTCACGGCAGTCGGTGATATAAGCTGTCAGATCATTTCCTACAGGTTTGTAGCTGAGATGGATTTTACCATTCAGCTGCGGAACGGCTATATTGATCCATCCTTCATGTCCTCGCGGCCCGCTGTCGATCTCCACCTTTGCATAGTCGGGAATCTCAAAGTTGAAGTACTCCAGATCCTCATACAGGTGATAGGCTTTCTCTGGATAATCGATTCGAAGGTAGCCGGTTGGTTTGGGGGTAAAACCCTGCTTGCAGGAGCTTAGAGCCAGCACCAGAAATAGTGCTAGGATCCTGAGCATCCGGTTTTTGCCGGGCAGATGCAGTTTTATGAGACTGTAAACATTCCTGTCTCTCATTTCCTGAAATTACATTATTACTTCTATCAGAACGGAAGATCGTCCGGTCCATTGTCTCCTCCGTCAAAAGGATCGCTGGAAGGAGTGCTGCCTGCATCGCCTGACTGGTTCTGAGAAGGTGCCTGTCCTCCGCCTGTGGCGGCCTGTCCTCCCTGTGGCGCCTGACCATCCTGTGGCGCCTGGGCTCCTCCGCCTGTGGCAGAGGGTGCAGCTCCTGCAGCGGATTGTGCCTGTCCTCCACTGCCTGTGGCGGACTGCATGCCATCGTCGTCGGGTCTTCTGCCAAGCAGTGTCATCTGGTCACCAACAATTTCGGTGATGTATTTTTTATTTCCGTCTGCATCATCGTAGGAGCGGGTTTTGATCCGGCCCTCAATGTAGATCTGGGTACCTTTCTTTACATATTTTTCGGCCACCTGGGCCAGTCCTCTCCACAATACTATGTTGTGCCATTCGGTGGTGCTTACCCTCTCCCCCTGGCGGTTTTTATAGGTCTCACTGGTGGCCATGGGGAACTTGGTGATGGCAGTTGATTCGTCGAGGTACCTTGTCTCGGGATCTTTTCCCACATTACCCACAAGGATTACTTTGTTTACAGACATAAGAAGTGTATTGAATGAGGCTCAAAGATACTAAAATTTGAATGATTCCAGGTAGCGCGAAATGAGCCTGGGAACCGGGTAGCTATCCAGATTCTGACGCTCTACAGGCAGCCATCCTTCCGGCAGGGAAGAGGGTAGGGAGCCGACTTCTGTATGAATGAACCTGGCATGAATGGTGCGGTGACTGAGCTGGTGAGGGATGGTGGGAGAAAGACTGGTTTTTTTCACGCTGGCAGTCAGTCCCGCCGGCATCAGGCGGCCCAGGAGCTCTTCCTCCGGCAGGGCTTTCAGGGATTCAACTACCGGAAACTGATACAAGGATTTCCAGATATCCTGATCGCCCCTTTTTGTGAGTATCACACGATCATTGTGGCTTATTATATAGAAGTAAAACCACCTGAGCTGAGCCTTGCGGGAGGGAGTTTTGACAGGAAGCAGTTCCACTTTCCCATGGAGATATGCATAACAGGCTTCCGACAGGGGACAACTAGCGCACTTTGGGGAGGAAGGGGTGCATTGCAGGGCTCCGAAATCGATCATGGCCTGGTTGTGATTCCCCGGATCGTCGCGATCCAGCAAAGCCTGTGCCAGCGCTTCGATTTGCCTGGAGCCGGTAGTGGAATTTACGGGGTCTTCCACCCCGTAGAGACGGGCGATCACCCGTGCCACATTTCCATCCACTGCCGCAATGGCTTCATTATAACAAAAGGAAGCTATGGCAGCAGCCGTATATCTGCCCACTCCCTTCAGCTTTATCAGGCCTTCGAAATCCCCCGGCATGACCCCTCCCAACTGCTCCATGATGTAGCGCGCAGACCATTGCAGATTGCGTGCACGGTTGTAGTAACCCAGTCCCTGCCACTTCAAAAGCACTTCATCTTCGCTTGCACCTGCCAGCGATGCCACATCGGGGAAGGCCTCGATGAAGCTCAGGTAGTAGGGAAGGCCCTGATTCATACGGGTTTGCTGAAGAACAATTTCGGAAATCCAAATCATATAAGGATCCCGCGTCTGCCGCATGGGAAGTTCTCTGACGTTTTTTTTATACCACTCCCGGATTATTGTTCCAAATTTCATTATCTTCGCCCCGCTAATTCGATAATCGACTAATATTTAGCGGACTAAAATAAAAATTAATTCAAATCAATTTCATATTCACACAAAAGTATTTATATTTGCAATTCCCAACTGAGGAACTAATGTAAATCATTGATAATTAAAGGTTTTTTAAAATGACTAAAGCAGATATCGTAAACGAGATTTCCAAGAACACGGGAATAGAAAAGGTAACTGTCCAGAAGACTGTTGAAGCTTTCATGGAGACAGTGAAGGACTCACTTAGCAATGACAAAAATGTATACCTGAGAGGTTTTGGAAGTTTCATCGTGAAGAAGAGGGCCAAGAAAACTGCCCGTAACATTTCCAAGAATACTACCATCATCATTCCCGAGCATTCCATTCCTGCTTTCAAGCCAGCTAAGACTTTTGTCAGCAAAGTAAAGACCAACGTGAAGTAAGAGTAAAGTAACTTATTATGCCAAGCGGAAAGAAAAGAAAAAGACATAAGATGGCTACCCACAAACGCAAGAAGCGTTTGAGGAAGAATAGACATAAGAAGAGGAAATAGACTTCCTGACCTCTTAACGAATTAAACCTAAAGCACCTCATATGGGCTTTAGGTTTATTTCTGTTTAATAAATAGCTTAATCTTCAAAAATGCGGATATTGTGAGCAGTGAACTGGTAATCAACTCAACCAAAGAGAGGGTTTCTATTGCACTACTTGAAGAAGGTAAGCTCGTTGAATTAAATGAATCATCGCTTAACAAGCAGCAGTTTTCGGTAGGAGACATCTACCTGGCCAGGGTGAAGAAGATCATGCCCGGCTTAAATGCTGCCTTTATTGATGTGGGCTACGAGAAGGATGCTTTCCTTCATTATTTAGACCTGGGCCCACAATTTAGTTCCCTGAACAAATATCTGGGACAGGCCATTTCCAAAAAAGGAAGGCCCATGTCCATCAGTAAGTTCAAGCGTCTTCCGGACATTAATAAGCACGGGAAGATTAACGAGATTCTCAAGCAGGGGCAATATATCCTTGTACAGATCGCCAAAGAGCCCATTTCAACCAAGGGCCCGAGGCTAAGTTCTGAGATTTCTATTGCCGGAAGGAACATCGTTCTGATGCCCTTTTCCGACAAAATATCAATCTCTTCCAAGATCTCCTCCCAGGAGGAAAAAGATCGTCTAAAAAATCTATTGCAGGCTATCAGGCCACAAAACTTCGGAATTATCGTACGTACCGTAGCCGAAGGAAAAAAGGTGGCAGAACTTGACAACGAATTACGCACCCTGGTAAAAAAGTGGGAAAAATCCTTTGAAAATCTTACCAACAAAGGTTTGCCCAAACTGGTGCTCAGTGAACTCAGCCGTGAATCGGCGGTGGTTCGCGACCTGCTGAACGGTAACTTCGATGGAATCCACATCAGCGACGAAAAAGTTTACGGCGAGATGAAGGATTACATCAGGGAAGTGGCCCCTGAAAAGGAAAAGATTGTAAAACTCTATTCGGGCAAGGAACCCATCTTTGATAAGATGGGCATTGTCAAGCAGATTAAAGCGGCCTTTGGAAAGACCGTCTCATTTAAGCAGGGTGCCTACCTGATCATTGAGCATACCGAGGCGCTTCATGTAATCGATGTGAACAGCGGGAACCGTTCCCGTTCCGCCAGCGACCAGGAAACCAATGCCCTGGAAGTGAACCTGAGTGCAGCCGATGAGGTGGCACGACAGCTACGGCTGCGGGATATGGGCGGCATCATTGTGGTCGATTTTATCGATATGCACAGGGCGGAAAACCGGCAGAAACTCTTTGATCGAATGAAAGAGTCCATGTCGGTGGATAAAACCAAGCATAACATCCTTCCCCTGAGTAAATTCGGCCTTATGCAGATTACCCGTCAGAGGGTTCGGCCGGAGATGCATATCGAGACTGCTGAAAACTGCCCGACTTGTGCGGGAAGCGGGAAGGCACAGCCTCCCATTCTTTTCCCGGAACTGGTGAAGAATGAGCTCTCGCTGCTGATTAATGAGCACAAGCCTTCAAAACTGGAAGTGGTACTGCATCCCTATATTGCTACCCATCTGAAAAAAGGCTTTAATTCTGAAGAGCGCAAATGGCGTAAGGAACTGGGTTGCAAGATCAGTATTCAGCCCAAAGATTCGCTGCATTTCCTGGAATTCAGGATTTATAATGCAGAAGGAGAAGAGCTTCGAAGGAAGCGGCATTAGGACTCTTAGCTCATTTGTGCATGTAAGGAACTTATTGCATAGAAGACAAACTATCCATGAAAAACAGAATCGTATTATCGCTGGCGGCTTTCCTGATAGCAGCCGCTGCATTTGCACAGGTCCAGAATCCTGTGAAATGGACCTTTTCCGTTGACAATGTACAGGGACAGGAAGCCGAACTGGTATTCAAGGCCGATGTGGATCAGCCCTGGCACCTGTATTCAGCCAATCTGCCGGCTGGCGGCCCCATAGCTACCAAGCCTTATTACAACGAATCTGAGGCCTTTGAACTGGTGGGCGATATTGTTGAGGTGACCAAGCCCAAGATCAAGTTTGACGAAGGATTCCAGATGGATGTGGGAACCCTGGAAAAGAAAGCTGAACTAAGGCAGAAGGTAAGATTCACCGGTGGTGGGACACAGACCATCAGTGGAGAAATTGAATTCCAGGTGTGCGACGATGTGGTTTGCCTGCCTCCGCAAACCGAAGAATTTACCTTCACCGTAAATCTGGGTGGAGAATCCGCCACAGGGGCTGATGTATCTGCTGCGGGTGAAGAAACAACTGAGGATCAGGAGGCCCTGATAACGGTTGAGGAGTATGGCGCCGAGGAGTCTGTTGAAGAGTCCGTTGTTGCCGCCGATAAGACTGTGGCGGGTGTCCCTGCCCTGGAGGACGAAAGGTCGCTGTGGAGATTTTTCTGGTTGTCTTTTGGCCTGGGACTTCTGGCTCTGCTGACACCCTGCGTTTTCCCCATGATCCCCATGACGGTCTCCTTCTTTATGCAGGGGAGCGAAAGCAAGGCACGGGGGATTTTCCGCGGACTGATCTTCGGGATTTCCATCATGGGCATTTATACCCTGCTGGGAGTGATCGTAAGTGTAAGTAATGTGGGACCCAATGCAGCCAATGCCCTGAGTACACACTGGATTCCCAACCTGATCTTTTTTGCACTCTTTATTGTTTTTGCCTTTTCCTTCTTTGGCATGTTCGAACTGGTCCTGCCTTCCAGCTGGACCAACAAGGCAGACAGCCAGGTGGACAAGGGCGGACTGGGAGGAGTATTCTTCCTGGCCGTAACCACCGTTCTGGTTTCCTTCTCCTGCACCGGTCCCATCGTGGGAGCCCTGCTGGTTGAGGCTGCGGGCGGACTGGCCCTGAAACCCATCCTGGGAATGTTTGGATTCGGACTGGCCTTTGCCATACCCTTTACCCTCTTTGCCATTTTCCCATCCTGGCTGAAGGGACTGCCCAAGTCGGGTGGCTGGCTGAATGCCGTAAAGGTGGTATTGGGATTCATTGTACTGGCCTTCAGTATGAAATTTCTGCTGGCCCTGGATCCCACCAATAAGATATTAACCCGTGAACTCTACCTGGCCGTATGGATCGTACTCTTCTTCCTCCTGGGAATGTACCTGCTGGGCAAGATCAAGTTCTCCCACGACAGCGATCTGCCGCATGTAAGTGTACCCAGATTGCTACTAAGCGTGGCATCCTTCAGCTTCGTGGTATTCCTCTTCCTGGGACTGTTTGGTTACGAACTGAAGACCATCGCTCCCCTCTTGCCACCCAAATCGCCCAATGGACTGGATCTGACCCAGAGAGCTGTGTACAGCGCAGGGCCTGTGTCTGCAGCGGATGAGTTCGAGGAATGTACTCCGGAGAAGTATACGGA
>Ga0180435_10003884_pt1 | contig 14866 bp, 15 predicted proteins | sample SS_ome_3_FD_132467 | JGI IMG/M metagenome (GOLD analysis project Ga0180435, IMG submission 132467) | Hypersaline lake sediment archaeal communities from the Salton Sea, California, USA - SS_3_S_1 metaG | ecosystem: Environmental > Aquatic > Non-marine Saline and Alkaline > Hypersaline >... | reverse complement strand
CGCGGGGCACCGCGCCGCGCGGCGCCACGCTCAGGGCCGGTCGACCAGCAGCGGCAGCGGGTCGATCGCGATCCAGGCGCAGGGGTCCTCGTCGCTGCCGTCGTACACCCCCAGATGCAGGTGCGGCGGGGTGCCGGCGGCGTTGCCCGAGTCGCCCACGAAGCCGATCACCGTGTCGACCCCGACCCGCTGGCCCTCGACCAGATCGTCGGGTACCGCGTCGAAGTGCGTGTAATAGTAGCGCCGGCCCCCCTGGCCGACGATCGTCACCGACAGGCCACCGAGGCTGAGGTCGTCGATCCGGTAGACGAAGCCGGGCGTGGCCGAGCGCACCGGTGTGCCGCGCGGCGCGAAGAGGTCCTGGCCCTCGTGGCGCCGCCCGCCGCTGCGGGGGGCGCCCCAGGTGTCGGCCACCCCATCGACCCGCAGTCCGTCGACGGGCATGAGCAGGAACGCATCGAGCCCGTCGCCAACGCGCGCCAAGAACGCGGGCAAGTACTCCCGGTAGCGGGCGCGCATCTCGAAGCGGGCGCGCTCGGCCTCGTTGCGGGCGACCGGCGGATCGCCGGCCTCGCAGACGAAACCCACGAACGCCGGGCGGACGATGGGGAAGCCGGCGTCGGGCAGCGCCTGCGCCGCGGCGGGACCCCACGGTACGGCGGCGAGCGCGGTGAGCGCGGCCATCCAGCCACCGCGCGGCAAGAGACGAGGTCGACGCAGCGGCATTCGGCACGCTACCCGGCGGGGCGCGCCGGTCTCCGTCCGGCAGGCCACGGTCGCGCGCCGGGCCCCGGCGTCGGTCAAACGGACGACCGACGCGCGGTCCTGCGTCACCGGATGGTGGGGTCGGAGGTTCCACCATGCCCAGATTCCCCCGCCGCCGCACGCTCCTCGTCCTCGCCGCCGCGCTCGTCGCCACCCTCGTCGCCGCCCAGGCGATGACGGGCGACCACCGGCCGGAGTACGCCGACTGGACGCGCCTGAACCCGCAGAAGAACTTCATCACCAGCGCGCACCCGACGGCCAAGGACGTCTACGTGAACGACGCCGGCGCCGAGGCCGCGCTCACGCGCAGCTTCCCCTTTCCCGAAGGGAGCGAGCTGGTGAAGGAGAGCATCGACACGGAGACGCTCACGGTGACCGTCATCACCGCGATGCGCAAGGTCGCCGGCTTCGACCCCGCGAACGGCGACTGGCAGTACGGCATGTTCGAGCGCATGGACGACGGCAGCTTCGGCGGCACGTGGATCGAGGCCGGCAGCGACATGCACGCGATGTGCGTGACCTGCCACACCGGCGCGGCCGACAACGACTACGCCTTCCTGACGTACACCGGCAACTGAGCGATCCGTCGACGGCCGCCGCGCGAAGCCGCCCGGGCCCACGCGGCGGCCGCCGTCGTGGAGGGGCCACGGCGGTGGCTTGACGCGCTACTGCTCGGCCAGCCGCTCGCGATCGATCATCAGCGGCAGCGGGTCGAAGGCCCGGTGGCGGCAGGTCTCGGCATCGAAGGCGTAAGCGCCGAAGTGGAGGTGGGGCGGCGTCCCCCCGGCGTTGCCGTCCGTGCCCACGTAGCCGAGGATGGTGTCGGGCGTGACCGCCATCCCCTCGCGCAGGCCCTCGGCGTAGGCGTCGAAATGGGTGTAGAAGTAGCGCACGCCGCCGGCGCCGAGCACCATGACGCCGCGCCCACCGGTGAAGCGGTCGCTGACCTCGAACACGATCCCGTGGGTGGCCGAGCGGATCGGCGTGCCCCGCGCCGCGAACACGTCCTGGCCCTCGTGGCGGCGGCCGCCGCCACGGGGCGCGCCCCAGGTGTCGGCGATCTGGGCCACCCGCACGCCGTCGACCGGCATGGCCAGGACGTCGTCCGGCTCGGCCGGCAGACGCGCGAGGTACTCGGGCAGCAGCGCCCGAAAGGCGTCGCGTCGGGATGCCGCGAGGCGCTGGGCCTCCGTCGGCGGCTGCGACCAGGTCCGCTCCGGGCAGGTGAGGGCGAGCAGCTCGGGCCGGAGGAGCTGCAGGTCCGCATCGGGGGCGCGCTGCGCGGACGCGATCCCGAGCGACGCGACCAGGCCGACGAGGAGGCCGCGAAGGGCGTGGCGGGGGCGCATGCACGAAGGTAGCGCGCGAGGCCGACCGAGAACGTGAGCCACCGCCCCCTGGTCCGCGGGGCCGCAGGTCGCCACGCTCGGCACCGCGGGCGCCGGCCGCCTCAGCCCGGTAGTTCCTCCGCCACGGCCTCGATTCCCTCGAGGTGCAGCCGGTAGCGCCCGCGTGTCCCCTCGAGCACGCCATCGGCCCGCAGGCTGGCGATCGCCGACGTCACCGACACGCGGGTGGCCGGCACCATGCCGGCGAGGTCGTCGTGGCGCAGCTCGGTGTCGAGCGCCCACCAGCCGTTGCCCTCGTCGTGCCCGTAGCGCTGCGCCTGATCGAGCAGGAGCGTGGCCAGGCGGGTGCGGATGGGCGCCTCGATGCGGGCCAGCTGGTCGCGGCAGCCGAACAGCTTGCCGGCCAGGATCTGCGTGAACGCCAGGACGAAGCCCGGCGCGTGCAGCGACAGCCGCCGGTAGTCCTCCTGGCTCATCGGGCAGGTGGCAACGTCGGTCAGGGCCACCGCATCGACCCGGTAGACGTCGCCGTCGTCGACGAAGGCCTCCCCGAAGAAGTCGCCCGGACCGCACACGGCGAGGATCCGCTCGCGGCCGTCCGCGGTGGGCGCCACGAGCTTGACGCGCCCCTTGGCGACCACGTGCAGGTGGCTCGCCGGGTCGCCGGCGTGGAAGACGTAACCGCCGCGGTCGTAGGGGCGCTCGGGACAGATCTGCATGAAGGTGCGCATGTCGTCCGGCGGCACGCGCTCCACCAGCCCGGTGCCGGCGACGTGCCAACCGGGGCGCGACTCAGGCATCGGGCCACGCTCGTCTCGATGTGTGCATGCCGAACGGTAGACGCTCGCGGGCGCCCCTCCGCGTCGCCGGGGTCACACCCCGCGCAAGAGCGCCTCGATCTGCGACGGGCTCGGTACGCGGCCGCTGACCAGGACGCGCTCGTCGACGACCAGGGCCGGCGTGGCCGTGACGCCGTAGCCCATGATGGCGCCGATGTCCTCCACCTTCTCGATCTCGGCGGTCATGCCGGCATGCTCCAGCGCGAGCCGGACGTTGGCGGCGAGGCGCTGGCAGTTGGCGCAGCCCGATCCCAAGACCTTGACGTTCACGACGACCTCCCTGGCGCGCTCACAGCAGCGCGTTGAACAGGATCCCAACGCCGACGATGCCGGCGGCGACGATGGCAACGAAGATGCCGATCAGCTGCGGCTTGAGCACGCGGCGCAGCAGGATCATCTCGGGGAGCGACAGCGCGACGACCGACATCATGAAGGCGAGCAGCGTCCCCATTGCGAGGCCCTTGGCCTGCAGCGCGGCCACCAGCGGGATGACACCGACCACGTTGGTGTACAGCGGCACCCCGAGCAGCACGGCCAGGGGCACCGCGAAGGGGTTGTCGGGGCCGGCGACGCGGGCGAAGAGGTCCTCGGGGAGCCAGCCGTGGATCGCGGCGCCCAGGCCGATGCCGACGAGCAGGAAGGGCCAGATGCGACGCACGATGCCGCCCACCTCGTCGAGGCCCAGCGCGAAGCGATCGGACCAACCGAGCCCCAGCGCAGGATCGACGCCCCCGCGCACCTGCGTCTCGAAGACGAAGCCCTCCACGAAGCGCTCCAGCCGCAGCCGGCCCAGGACCGTGCCGGCGACGATGGCGACGATCAGGCCGGCCCCGACGTACAGGGCCGCGATCTGCCAACCGAACAGGCCGTACAGCAGCGTGACCGCCACGACGTCGACCATCGGGCTGGCGATGAGGAAGGCCATGGTGGCGCTCAGCGGCACGCCGGCGGCGACGAAGCCGATGAAGGCGGGCACCGCGGAGCACGAGCAGAACGGGGTGGCGACGCCGAGGACGGCGCCCAGCACCGTGCCGAGCCCCGCTCGGCGGCCGCCGAGCAGCGCCCGCGTGCGCTCGACGCTCAGGAAGGAGCGCAGGACGGTCACCACGAAGACGATGCCGGTCAACAGCAACAGGATCTTGCTGACGTCGTAGAAGAAGAAGTGCACGGCGCCGCCAAGCCGGGTGGCCGGGTCGAGGCCGACCACGCCGTAGACCAGCCAGTCCCAGACGGGCAGGATCGTGCGGTACAGGGCGATCCAGACGACGGAAGCGGCCGCCACGAGCGCCCACGCGCGGGCATCGGAGCGCTGCGCCCCGGCGGCCGTCGCCTGCATCAGCTCGCCGCCGCCCGCGCGCCGGGCCGCGGGCCGCCGCCCGACGGCCTGGCGGTCGCGCAGCACGCGGCATCCCCGCCCTCGCGCGCGCCGGCCAGCAGCCGCTCGATGCCGTCGAAGGCCTCCGGCAGCAGCCGGTAGTCGATCCAGCGTCCCCGCCGCGCGCCCTCGATCAGGCCCGCCTCGCGCAGCACCCGGAGGTGGTGGGACAGGAGGTTGCCGGCGACGGCGACCTCCTCCTGCAGCGAGCAGACGCAGCGGGGACCGGCGCCGAGCAGCGCGACGATGCGGAGACGGGTTGGATCGGCGAGGGCCCGCAGTTGCGGCAGGGCCGACTCGGGATCGAACGCTTCAACGCTCGTTGAACCAACCATGGTTGAAGTATGAGGCGCGGCAACGGTCGCCCGCAGGTCCGAACGTCCCCCGCCCACGGTAGGCTCCGCCATGCCACCGTCCGCCACCGCCCCGGCGAGCGCCGACGACGGCGCCCTCCACGACGTCGCCATCGTGGGCGGCGGCATCGTCGGCCTGGCCACCGCCGACGCCCTGCTCGCGCGGCATCCCGACCTCCGGCTGCTGCTCCTCGAGAAGGAGGACGACGTCGCCCGCCACCAGACGGGCCACAACAGCGGCGTCGTGCACGCCGGCATCTACTACACGCCCGGCTCGCTGCGGGCGCGCCTGTGCGTGGCGGGTGTGGGGCGCCTGCGCGACTTCTGCGCCGAGCACGGTGTCACCTACGACGCCGTCGGCAAGGTGATCGTCGCGACCGACGAGGCCGAGCTGCCCAGGCTCGAGCGGCTCTTGGGGCGCGGTGCCGCCAACGGGGTGCCGGACCTGCGGATGATGGAGGCCGACGAACTGCGCGAGATCGAACCGCACGCCGCCGGTCTGCGCGCCATCCACTCCCCGCACACCGCGATCGTCGACTATCCGGGCGTGTGCCGCGCGTTGCTCGCCCGCCTGCGCGGCCGCGGGGCCCGGATCGCACTCGGCCAGCCGCTGCTCGGCGTCGCCGAGGAGCCGGACGGCCTGCGGCTGACCGCCCCGCGCGCCACCTTCCGCGCGCGCCGCCTGATCGCCTGCGCCGGCCTCCACGCCGACCGCATCGCGCGCCTCGCGGGCGCCCGACCGCGGGTGCGCATCGTTCCGTTCCGCGGCGAGTACTACTTCCTGCGGCCGGAGCGGCGCGACCTCGTGCGCGGGCTGATCTACCCCGTCCCCGACCCGGCGCTCCCCTTCCTCGGGGTGCACTTCACGCGGACCGTCCACGGCGAGGTGGAGGCCGGTCCCAACGCCGTCCTCGCCCTCGCGCGGGAGGGGTACGGCTGGACCCGTGTCGACGCCCGCGACCTCGCCGAGGTCGCCGGCTACCCCGGCTTCTGGCGCCTCGCCCGGCGCTTCTGGCGCACCGGCGCCTTCGAGACCTACCGCTCGTTCTCCACCGCGGCCTTCGTGCGCTCGCTGCAGAAGCTGGTCCCGGCGATCACCCCCGCCGACGTCCGCCGTGGCGGCGCCGGCGTGCGGGCACAGGCGATCGATCCGCAGGGGAAGCTGGTCGACGACTTCGCCATCGTCGAGACCGAGCGCTCGCTGCACGTGCTCAACGCCCCCTCGCCCGCCGCGACGGCCGCGCTCTCCATCGGCGACCACCTGGCCGAGCGCGTGAACGGCTGGTTCGCCTGAGTGCCGATCGCCACGACGAGGCGCCCACGGCGCGATGGCCGTGGGCGCAGGCTGCGTGCGGGCCGCGGGGTCGCGGGCGGAGTCAGTTCGCGGGCTTCTCCTCGCCGTCGTCGCGGGCCTCGTCGGCGGTCGGCTCACTGGCGGGCGTCGCGTCGGCTGACGCAGCAGCGTCGGCCGTCGCAGCAGCGTCGGCCGCCGCGTCGACAGGCGCCGGAGCGACGACCTCGGCCGGCTCGGCCACGACGGGCGCCTCGCTGGCCGTGCGGGCCGGGGCGGCGGTGCGCAATGCGGAGGCGACGCCGCGGGCACTGTCGGGCCGGAGCAGCATCCAGGCGCCGGCCGCGATGAGCAGGACGGGAACGATCCAGCCACCGCTGGTGGTCAGCGCGACGACGGCCAGCACCGCGAGGACCGCAGCCGGGAAGATCGCCCAGCCCTGGGCGTGCCGCGGCAGGCGCGTGAGCACGAAGAAGGTGGCGGCCAGGCCGAAGAGGAAGACCGCGCCGCCGGCGCCCGCGTTGCGGGTCATGCCGTCGATCAGCGCCGTGACGGCCAGCGAGAGGAGCGTCCCCGCGGGGATGATCGCCCACCACTGGGCGGAGTTCTCGCGGTAGACGAGCGCGAAGGCCAGGCCGATCGAGCCGAGGAACGCGAAGCCACCGAGCGGCTCGGGCGCGATCGAGGCGATCGCCAGGCCGGCGAGCGGGAAGGCCGCCAGCCGCCAGAAGCGCGAGCCGGTCTGGCGACCCTGCAGGTACGCGAAGTACGCGGCGGCGCCGAACAGCACCAGGCCGGGGAGGCCGCCGAGGCCACCGAACCAACCGAGCGTGCCGAACAGGCCGAGGACGCCGATGCCGATGAGGATGAGGCCGGGGACGAGGCGGCGGCGGTCGATGCCACTGAGATCGAAGCGGAAGGACATGGTGGACCTCCTTGAGGGTCGCCACCAGGTTAGGGCGGTCGGCCGACGCGGCGCATCGGCCGACCGTGGGTGAGGGCGCTGCGTCCGAAGGCGGAGCCCGCCTCCCCCATCCGACGGAGGCGCCGGCGCGGGGGCGGCGGGTACCCTGGCGTGGGAGACCCCATGAACCCCGAACCCACCCCGGAATGCCGCGTGCGCGTGCTCCTCGTCGACGACCACACCGTCGTGCGGCGAGGCCTGCGCATGGTGTTCGATCTCGAGGACGACCTCGAGGTGGTCGGCGAGGCCGCCGACGGCCGCGAGGCGCTGGAGCGGGTCGCCGAGCTGCGGCCCGACGTCGTGGTCATGGACCTCCTCATGCCGGTCATGAACGGCGTCGACGCGACCCGCGCGATCCGCGCGGCCTACCCGGACGTCGAGGTCGTGGCCCTGACGTCCGTACTCGAGGACCGCATGGTGGTGGACGCCGTCGAGGCGGGCGCCGCCGGCTACCTGCTCAAGGAGACGCGCCCCGACGACCTCTTCGAAGCCGTGCGCGCCGCCGCCCGCGGCGAGGTACGCCTCGACCCGCGCGCGCAGCAGCGCCTCATGCGCGAGCTGCGCCGCCCCGCCGCCCCCGAGCCGGCACGCGAGGCCCTCACCGAGCGCGAGACCGAGGTCCTGCAGCATCTCGCTCGCGGCGCCACCAACAAGGCGATCGCCCAGGCGCTCGGCGTCGGCGAGGCCACCGTCAAGAGCCACGTCTCGGCCGTCCTCGCCAAGCTCGGCCTCAAGAGCCGCACGCAGGCGGCGCTCCACGCCCTGCGCGAGGGGTGGGTGACGCGTGACCCATGAGGATGGCGCCCCACCCGTCCCCCTGCTGCAGCGGCTGTCGACCCGGCTGACGCTGCTGCTCCTGGCGGTGGTGGCCGTCCTTGCGGGCGCCACCGCCGTCCTGCTGTGGCGCGGCCTCGACGCCCTCCTGCTCACCCCCGACGGCACCGGCGCGGTGCTCGCCGACGTCGATCCCGAGGCCGTCGGCGCCGTCGTCCGCGGCACGGCGATCAACCTGGCGGTGGTGGTGGCGGTGACGGTCATCGCGGCGACGGCCTTTTCGCGCGCGCTGCTGGCGGAACCGATCGCCCAGCTCACCGACGCCACCCGCGCCCTCGCGGCCGGCGACCGCACCGTGCGCCTGCCGGTACGCGACCGCTCGGAACTGGGCGAACTGGCGACGGCCTTCAACGCGATGGCGGACGCCCTCACCGAGGCCCAACAGGGCCTCGAGTCGCGGGTCGCGGCCCGCACCGCCGAGCTCCGGGCGCTGCTGGAGCTCTCCAACACGATCGCCGTCACCACCGAACTGCAGCCGCTGCTGGCCGCGGTTCTCGACCGCCTCGACGAGGCGGGCGCCACGGCCGCCGCCGAGGTGTGGGAGCTCGGTCCCGACGGCGGCTGGGGCCGGCTGGTCGCGCGCGGCGACCCCTTCGCCGGCGCCCCGCCCCGCCCGGACGAGGGCGAGACCCCGCCGGTGGCGGGCGACCTGCTGACGCTGCCGCTGCGGGTCCGCGACCGCACGGTCGGCCTGCTGCGCGCCCGCGCCCGCGCGGGCGCGGCCTGGGACGTGGAGCGACTGCACTGGGCCACCGGGGTCGCGGCGCAGGCCGCGGTGGCGATCGAGAACGTGCGCCTGTACGAGCGCGCGCGCGACGAGGCGACGGAGGAGGCTCGGCGCCACCTGGCGCGCGAGCTGCACGACTCGGTCAGCCAGGCGATCTACGCGATCGTGCTGACCACCCACGCGGCCCAGCGACGCGCGGAGCGGGATCCCCACCGCGCGCGCGAGGCGCTCGACACGGTCGTCGAGCTGGCGGAGGCGGCGCTGGCCGAGATGCGCGCCTTGATCTTCGAGTTGCGCCCCGAGGCGCTCGTCGACGTCGGCCTCGTCGGCGCCCTGCACCGCCAGCTCGACGGCCTCGAACTGCGCCATGGGTTCGCGACCGAGCGCAACCTGCCCGACGAGCCGGACCTCCCCTTCGCGAGCAAGCAGGTCCTGCTGCGGGTCGTGCAGGAGGCCCTGCACAACGTCGTCAAGCACGCCCGCGCCACCCTCGTGCAGGTCGGCGGCTGGGCCGCGGACGGGCGCCTGCACCTGCGGGTCCGCGACGACGGCGTCGGCTTCGATACGAACGGCACCTTCCCCGGCCACCTGGGGCACACCTCCATGCGCGAGCGCCTCGCGGCCCTCGGCGGGCACCTGCGGCTCGCCAGCGCACCCGGCGAGGGCACCGCCGTCGAACTCGACGTGCCGCTCGCGGCGGGTGGTGCACCGGATGACGGCGTTCCGCGAGGGGGCGACGCCGAAGGCGCGCCGACGCCCGCGCCGGGGGGCGACGCGTGAACCGCCGCGTCGCCGGCGCCTTCTTGCTGCTGGCCGGGGCCGTCACCCTGCTCGGCGGCCGCGGCGCCGTCGGCTTGGCGGCGGAGCTCGCGTGGATCGGCGGGCTGACCGTCGCGGCGGTCGTCGCCTGGCGCACCCTGACCCCACGCGCCCCGCTGGGGTTGCGCATCGTCGTCCACGCGGCGCTGGGGATGACGGCGACCGCCACCACGACGCAACTCTCCGGCCCCGCCTTCCTCGGCTTCGTGGCCGTCGCCTTCTGGCTCGTCTACCGCACGCCCTCGCGCCGGCACGCGGTGACGGGTTGGGCGATCATCCCGGCGGGCGTCCTGACCACCCTGGCGGCCGTTGCGGCGGTGGACGCCCTGCGGCCGCGCTGGGACGGTGGCGCGGTGTTCCTCCTCGGCATGACCGCCACCTTCACCGCGATCTACCTGCTGCCGCGCGAGCGCGGCGGCGGGCGCTGGGCCCTGTGGCCCGCCCTGGCGTGGGCCCTGCTGACCGTGCTGGCCAACGACCCCACGGGCGCGTTCGCGCGTTGGTGGCTGCCGCTGACGATGATCGGGGTGGGCGTCGCGGTGCTCGGCTGGACGCGCCGGGGGCGGTAGCGGGCGACCGCGGTCCGGGGATCCTACTCGAGCGTCGCGGCCACGGACTCGTTCGAGCGCCGCAGTTCCAGTGACGGCACGAAGGTCGTGACCACCAGGGACGCGGCGACCACCCACACGAGCGCCCCGAAGATCGCCGTCACGGCGTCCGCGAAGCCCTGGCGTACGGCCTCGGCCACGGTCGACGCGACCGCGTCGGCCTGTTCGTCGAGTTGGCCCCGGAGCTGGGCGGCCAGGGCGGCCGTGGCCGCGGCGTCGCCACGCGCCTGCATGGCGGCGCCCAGGATGAAGCCGCGTGCCGCCTCCGGGACGGCACCCGCCTCCAGCGCCCGCGCGAGCGCCTGCGGATCCGGATCCTCGAGCGCTTCGACGAGCGCATCCGCCTGCGCCCCGAACGCCGCACGCACTCCGGCGCCGATGTCGCCGCCGCCGGTCGAGGCGAGCTCGCCGCCGCTGAACCCGGGCGCCTCGAGGCCCGCGACCGCGGCCGTCTGCCCGACCCCGGCGAACGCGGTCGCCAGCGTCGTCGCCAGGATCGTCCCCATGACGGCGGCGCCGACCGCCCCGCCGATCTGCCGGAAGAACTGCGCGGCGCTGGTTGCCTGCCCCACCTTGCGCGGGTCGATCGCATTCTGGATCGCCAGCGTGTACAGGGGCAACCCAGGGCCGACGCCGAGGCCCGCGATGACCATGTAGAGCGTCACCTGCCAGTAGGGCACGTCGACGTCCATCGTCGACAGCAGGACCATCGCCAGCAGCAGCACGATCCCGCCGAACACCATCAGCCCCTTGTAGCGGCCGAGCCGCGAGGCGATCTGGCCGGCGAACACCGAGCCGAGGACCGTGCCGATCGACAGCGGGATCAGACTGAGCCCCGCCCGAGTGGCCGTGACGCCGAGCACGTTGACCATGAACAGCGGCAGGAAGATGACCGTCGACAGGAACGCCGCGCCGAGCAGGAACGCCGCCAGGTTGGCGGTCGCGAACACGCGGTCGGCGAACAGGCGCACCTCGAGGACCGGGCTCGCCGACGCCAGCGAGCGGAGGACGAACGCGACCGCGAAGGCGGCCGCCACGGCGAACGCGCCCAGGGTGACCGCGCCGCCCCAGGGGTACACGGCGCGGTCGAGCTGCAGCGCGAGCACGAACGGCACCAGCGCCCCGATGAGGAAGAGCGCCGACGGCACGTCGAGCCGGCCCGAAGCGTCCTTCGGGCGCAGCGGCGGCATCCTCGTCGCCACGAACCACAGCGCCACGGCGCCGACCGGCACGTTGACGTAGAACACCCAGCGCCAGCCCTCGACGCCGGGAATCAGCGCGCCCCCGTAGTCGGTCAGCAGGCCGCCGATCCACGGGCCCAGCACGCTGGCGACGCCGAAGGTCGCGCCGACGAGCCCCTGGTACTTGCCCCGCTCGCGCGGCGAGAAGAGGTCGGCGATGACGATGAAGGCCAGCGAGAACAGCCCCGCGCCGCCCAGGCCCTGCACGGCGCGGAACGCGATGAGCTGGCTCATGCCGTCGCCGAGGAGCGGCAGCGTCCCGAACTCGCCGGCGAGGCCAGACAGCGCCGAGCCGAGCAGGAAGGCGGCGATCGAGAAGAGCACGATGCGCTTGCGCGAGAACATATCCGCGAGCTTGCCGTAGATCGGCACCAGCACCGTCGACGCGAGCAGGTAGGCGGTCGCCACCCAGGCGTAGCGCGACACGCCCTGCAGGTCCTCGACGATCCTCGGGAGGGCGGTGGCGACGATCGTCTGGTCGAGCGCCCCGAGGAAGACGGCCAGCAGGATCCCGGTGAGCGTGAGGGTCTTGTCGCGCGGCGAGAGGTTCACCCACGGAGCTTACGCCCGTGCGCCACGACCGCGACGTGATGCGGGTGTCCTTCGCCAGCCCGCGCGCGGGCGGCCTCCGTCAACCCTCGTCGCGCCGTCGGTCGCGCCGGTAGGCCCACACCGCCACCAGCGAGAAGACCACGAAGGTGCCGGCGAGCCAGGCGACCGACACCAGCGTGCCGGCGGGCTCGATGCCGGTGTACGCGGTGATGTCGGCGGCGGGCGCGAACGACGACCAGATCAGGCGGCCGTAGTGGTAGGTCGGCAGGTAGGGCGCCAGATCGCGCAGGAAGTCGGGCAGCGAGCTGAGCGGCAGGAAGAACCCGGAGGCGAACGACAGCGGCAGGAACACGAGGTTGCCGATCGTGCTGGCCGCGCGCGGGCGCGCGAGGAAGCCGAGCGCGAAGCCGAGGGGAGCCAGGGCCACGCCGCCCGCGAGCATGACGCCGGCCACCTGCAGCCACTGCTGCGGGGCCAGCCGGACCTGGGCGAAGGCGGCGGCGACGGCGAAGAGCACCACCAGGGTCAGCGCGGCGTACAGGACGCTCATCGCCAGCTTCCCGCCGAGGTACACCCACGCCGGGGCCGGCGTCGCGCGCATCAGCCGCAGCCACCCCTTGCCGCGCTCCTGCGCGATCTCCACCCCGAAGGCGAACAGCACCAGGCTGAGGATGCCGAACGCCCCGAATCCCGGCATCATCATCGTCGACACGCGGGTGCCCGCCGGGAGGATCGCGCGGGCGTTCGGGGGCGCGAACATGAGGAACAGCAGCACGGGGATGGCGACGACCCCGATGACGAAGTCGGGTGCGCGCAGGCTGGCGACGAACTCGGCCCGCGCCTGCGCGAGCCACAGACCCCACGCGCCACCGCTGGGTCGGGCGCTGGTGCTGAGGCGACGGCCATCGCGACGCTCCGCCGCTCCGGTCACGCCGGCACCCCCTCGGGCCGCGTGAGGGCCACGAAGGCCGCCTCCAGGTCGGCGTCGGTCACCGTCAGGTCGCGCAGCTCGGCGCCCTGCGCGAACAGCTCGCGCAGCAGGCGCTCAGGCTCGCTCGTGTACACCGCCAACAGGCCACCGGGTTCGAGGTCGACGCGCTGCACGTCGCCTCGGCCCTCCAGCGCCGACGCAGGCAGGTCGGCGCGGAAGCGCACCGTCCGGTCTGCGACGCGCCGCTTGACCTCGGACGGCGTCCCCTCGGCGATGATCCGCCCCTTGTCGATGACGACCAGGCGCCGTGCCACGGCGTCCGCCTCGGACAGGTGGTGGGTGGTGAAGAGCACGGTTTTCCCGAGCTCGGCGAAGCCGACGACCTGCTGCCAGAAGGCGCGCCGTCCCTCGACGTCGAGCGCCACGGTGGGTTCGTCCAGGAAGAGCAGGTCAGGGTCGCCGACGATGGCCAGGGCGAAGTACAGCCGCTGTCGCTCACCACCGGAGAGGGTCGACACCAGCGCTCGCGCCCTCGGCTCGAGGCCGGCGCGCGCGAGCACCTCGTCGGTCGGGAGGGCGAACGGGTAGTAGCGCGCGAAGAGCTCCACGACCTCGCGGACCCGCAACGCCGAGGGCACGCCGGACTCCTGCAGCATCACGCCGACGCGGCCGCGCGCCTCGCGCCGGTCGGGCGACCCGCCGAACAACCGCGCCTCCCCCGCCGTCGGCCTGGTGAGGCCCAGCAACACCCGGATCGACGTCGTCTTGCCGGCGCCGTTCGGTCCCAGGAAGCCCACCACCTCACCCGGCGCCACCGCCAGGTCGACCCCGGCAAGCGCCTGCACGTCGCCGTAGCGCTTCTCCACGCCACGCATCTCGATCACCATGAACGTACCTCCTGAGAGCCCATGCTAGCGGCGCACGGCAGCGACCGGCATCCACCATCCGTGGGCGGCGGTCTCCGCCGATTGGGGGACGGCGGCCTCTCGGACCGTGACGGACGTCGTGGCCTCCGGCCCGCGCCAGACTCGGCGGTTCGCGAGCCCCGCTCGCGAACTGCAATGGCTCGGGACTGGGGCCGGGGGCCCCAGTCCCGAGCCTCATTCGCCTTGCCCCAACGAGTACCCCGGCAGCCCGTCGAAGTCGAACAGCTGCTCCGTCTTGATGACCTCGAAACCCGCGCCGTGGACGGCGGCGAGCAGCCGCAGCACGGCGTCGAAGTCGGTGACGGCGCCGTCGACGGGGTGGAAGCGGCAGCGCCAGTGGTCGGTGCAGAAGGTCTCGGCGAACCCCTCGGGCCAGACCTTGACGCCGCGGTTGGTGACCATCTTCAACTGCCAGCCGACCGCCCTTGCGGTGGCGGCGAGGGCCGGCCCGAGCACCTCGGGGTCGCGGGCTGCCTCGCGCCAGTCGAGGAAGACGTCGACGCCGCGCAGGTCCTTGCGCTCGACCGGCGGCTCGGGCAGTTCGACCTGGAGGTCGGCCTTGCGGTAGTGCACGGGCGGCAGGTGGAGCGGGTCCTCGCCGAGGCGCCGGATGACGGCGTCCGCGAAGGCCTGCGTGCCGACGCGCTCGATGCTGCTGCCCGCGCGGTAGAGGTCGCCGGTGTGGACGCCGTCCTCGAGCGTGCGCAGCCAGGCGTTGGCGATCCGCTGTGCGACGTCGGCCTGACCGACGTGCACGAGCATCTGCACCGCCGCCAGCAGCATGCCCGAGGGGTTGGCGACGTCCTGACCGGCGATGTCGGGGGCGCTGCCGTGGACGGCCTCGAACATCGCGACGCGGTCGCCGACGTTGGCGGAGCCGCCGAGGCCGACGGAGCCGGCGATCTGGGAGACGATGTCGGAGAGGATGTCGCCGTAGAGGTTGAGGGTGACGACGACGTCGAAGCGGTCGGGCGTGTCGGCGAGGCGAGCGGCGCCGATGTCGATGATCAGGTGCTCGGCCTCGATGTCGGGGTACTCGGCCGCGACCGCGTCGAAGGTGCGGTGGAACAGGCCGTCGGTCACCTTCATGATGTTGTCCTTGGTCATGCAGGTGACCTTGCGGCGGCCGTAGGCGCGGGCGTACGCGAACGCGAAGCGCACGATGCGCTCGCTGCCGGGCCGGGTGATGAGCTTGAGCGACTGGGTGACCTCGCGCGTCTGGCGGTGCTCGATGCCCGCGTAGAGGTCCTCCTCGTTCTCGCGCACGATGACGAGGTTCATGTCGTCGTGGT
>Ga0180435_10003882_pt1 | contig 14868 bp, 12 predicted proteins | sample SS_ome_3_FD_132467 | JGI IMG/M metagenome (GOLD analysis project Ga0180435, IMG submission 132467) | Hypersaline lake sediment archaeal communities from the Salton Sea, California, USA - SS_3_S_1 metaG | ecosystem: Environmental > Aquatic > Non-marine Saline and Alkaline > Hypersaline >... | reverse complement strand
GTGCAGACGCGCGACAACAGCTGGGTCCCCGTGACCCTGGGCTACATGTATGACGACGACGGCGACGACGGCAACTCGCCCGGCTATTTCGGCATCGCCTTCCTCAGCCACGACACCGATCCCAGCGGTCTCACGGCGCCCGAGTCCGTGGCCTTGCACTCCTTCAACCGCTTCTCGGGCCAGACCGCCTTCGACCAGGGCGGCGATCCCACAAACGACGCCGAGCGCTATCAGCTGCTCAGCGAGAACGTCATCGACGCCAACGTCCAGGAAGGCCGCGAGAACGACTACCGCTTCCTGATCTCCGTGGGGCCCTTCGCCGAGCTTCCGCCCGACGAGACCCTGACCTTCCAGGTGGCCCTCGTGGTGGGACCGGGCCTCTCCGGACTGCTGGCCAACGCGGCGGAAGCCGTGTTGACCTTCGAGGGCAACCTCTTCGACATGGACTCCAACGCCCAGACGGGCATCAACGGGCGCGAGAACAAGATCTGCTCCACCGATTTCCCGGCCAACGCCATCTACGAGTTCGTGGCCGACTACATGGACCAGTCCTGCGTGCCTGAAGATGTCCTGCTGATCGCGCCCCGCATCACGCCGGAAGATCTCGACGACGAGGGTTGCATCTACGTCAACTCGGACAACTGTTACGAATGCGGCCGCCAGGCCGGCGAGTACTGCACGCAGGAGAACCGCCTGATCACGACGATCTGGAACTGCTCGGATCCGGACGTGCCCGACATACACAAGAAGGGCTGCACGGGAATCGAGGGCAAAGAGACGCTTGTCCGCTGGCTGGTGGGCATGGCGCCGCCGGCGCCCGGCACGCGGCTGTGGCCGCGGGACAGATCCGTCCACGTCTACTGGAACAACACGAGCGAGACCACGCCCGACGTGCGCAGCAACAGGATCGACTTCGAGGCCTACCGCCTATGGCGCGCCGACAACTGGGACCGGCCCTACGGGGCCTCGGTCGAGAACGGGCCGGAGAGCAGCCTGTGGCAGTTGCTCGCCGAATACGATCTCGTCAACGAGTACCAGCGGGAGCTCGAGCTCAGCGACGGCACGATCGTGGTCCAGACGCTGCCCCTGGGCCTCAACACGGGCCTCGAAGACATCCGGTACACTCCCGTCTGTCTCTCGGATCCCACCTTCGAGTCGCCCGCGCCCGGTCTGGCCGAGGCCATGCGCCTGATCGTCGAGGCCGACTCGCTGGGCTTGTACCAGTCGCGCCCGTCCCTCTACGATTCCGAACTGAACGTGGTGCCGGAACTCGCGGGCCTCCTGCCGTGGCAGGGCTATCCGGCCGTCATGGATACCTTCTTCTGGTGGACTCCGCGCGAGGTCACGAACCCGCTGCACGTTCCCAAGGACCGCGTCCAGTTCTACGAGTACATAGACGAGAACGTGCACAACGGTTTCCTGTACTTCTATTCCGTGACGGCGACCGACCACAACATGGACGTGGAGGACGACCAGTCGCTCACCATCACCGGCACGGGCATCGCCGGCGATCCCGGGTCCTCCTTCGACAATATCAGGCCCGGCTCCGTGGCCCAGTCGGCCGAGGAACGCGACCGGGACGGCGTGAACATCTACGCCTATCCGAACCCGGCCACGCGAGAGGCCCTGGCGGACTTCCAGGAGTTCTATCCGAACTCCGACGACCCGACGGGCGTCCGCGTCTGTTTCGCCAATCTGCCGCAGGCCAGCAACACGGTGAAGATCTACACCCTGGACGGCGACCTGGTCGAAACGCTCGAGCACGACGGGACGGACGGCTACGGTGAGATTTGCTGGAATCTGGTGAGCCGCAACGGCCAGGAGGTCGTCAGCGGCATCTACCTGTTCTCCGTGGAATCACGGGACGACCGATTCGACGACTTCGTCGGGAAGTTCGTCATCATACGTTAGAACGTCGTCGGCCGGCCGGAGGCCGGTGCGGACGAACTCCGTCGCGGACGGATCTGGAGGTTTTCATGAAGCGCATCGCATTGCTCGTCTTCGTCGCCTTGGCCCTGCCGCAGGCGGCCAGCGCGGAGCTCTTCGCCAAGGTCGGCACCTTCGGTGCGCAGTTCCTGCAGATCGGAACGAGCGCACGGGCCACGGGCATGGGCTCGGCATTCACGGCGATCGCCGACGACGCCAGCTCCGTGTTCTGGAATCCGGCCGGGCTCGTCGAGGTGCGGGGCAACGAGTTCCTCGCCTCGCAGGTCGAGTGGCCGGCGGACATCAACCTCAGTTCCGCCGTCCTGGCCTTCAACCCGCGCATCCTGCCCGGCACCTTCGCCGTGTCGGCGCGTTCGCTCTGGCTGGATCCCATGCTGGTCCGCACGGCCTATCTGCCCGAGGGCAACGGTCAGACCTTCGATGCCGGCATGGCCGCCTTCGGCTTCTCCTACAGCCGCTTCTGGACCGACAAGTTCTCGGCGGGCTTCACCTTGAACTACCTCCACCTCGGCCTGGCCGAGGAGGCCGTCAACACGGCCAGCTTCGACTTCGGCATCCTGTACCGGATCGGCGTGCGCGACCTGAGGCTGGGCATGGTCATCCAGAATCTCGGCGGCAAGATCACCTACGACGAGCTGCCGGCGAAGATGCCCACCATCTTCAAGGTCGGCGCGTCGTTCAACATGGCGAAGACCGAGAACCACACACTGCTGGCGTCGGGCGAATTCCAGCATCCCTCCGACAATGCGGAGCGGGCCAACCTGGGGCTGGAGTACAAGCTCAAGGAGCTGCTCTACCTGCGCGGCGGCTACTACATCGGCTACGACACGGAAGAGTACGCCGGCGGCTTCGGCGTCATCATCAACACCGGACAGGATTCCCGGGCCGTCGTCGACTACAGCATGGTGAGCATGAGCGCCCTGGATCTCGTGCACCGTCTCAGCCTGAGCGTCACATATTGACGGATCTGGCGCACCGCCGACCGTTCCCGACCCGACGCCCGCTCCGTACCTCCAGGGAGCGGGCGTCGCGCGTCGGGCCCGCACCTATTGCTGCAGGTGTGGCGGATCCGTATGTTTCAGGACGTATCTACGCATCGTCCGCTTCGGAACCGAAGGGAGCCGTGGAACATGAATGATCGCCGGAGACGCAGTCGCGCGACGTCGGCCGCGGGCGCCGTACGCCGCGACGGGTTGCTGTACGTCACGTCGCTGGCCGTCGCGATCATCCTCTCGAACCTTCTCTTCGCGGTCCGTGCGGCGGACGGGGCCCTGGTGCGCCCCTGGGAAGGGGCCGGGGACTTCGGATACGCGCTGGACATCGTGGAGCGCCCTCGTGCCGACGACGCGATCGATCTGGTCCTGCTCTTCTCCGTGCCAAATGCGGCGCTGGACTTCCGGGAGGAGTGGGGCGGCGGACAGCGGGGCAAGCTGGCGGCGAAGGTCCGCCTGGTCGGCGACACCGGCACGTCGGCGCGCGAGATCGAATTGGACCTGGTCGCCCGGTCGCGCGACGACGCCACGGCGCAGACCGCGTACCAGGTCTTCACCCTGATGCTGCCTGAGATCACGTCGGGCTCGGGCCGCCTGCGTTGCGAACTGCGCGACCTGGAGGCCGGGCGCAGACTGCGTCTGGCCGACGATGGGGCCGACGATCCCCTCAGCGTCGCCGAGGGCGACTGGTTCGCGGACACCGCCCGGCGTGACGCCCACGGACTGTGGCTGGGATCCCCGCTCTTCCTGGCGGGCGCGCCGCGGCAGGAGATCGCGGCTTCGCGCGACGACGGCCAGCGTCCCGAGCGCGCCCTGCTGGGCGAATTCCTCCACCCGAACCGGCGCTACGGCGTCGAGCAGGCCAACCTGCAGGTCGTCTTCGACATCGAGGCCCTGGGCCTGACGCCGGAGAACGCGGATCACCTGCCGCGCAACCTCCTGGTCCAGCTCCTCTCGCCGGAGCTCGACTACGCCATGCGCGACACCGTGACACTGGATCTCGATCCCGTCTCCTTCGTCGCCGGCGGGGGACTGGCCGAGCTCTCCTGGGAGTACGACGTCAACAGCCTGCCGCCGGGCACCTACCAGCTGAGCTGTGCGCCTCTCGACGGCTACGGCAACGCCTGGATCGCGGAGTTCGACGTCTTCTGGTCCCTGCAGTCCTTCGCGCGCCCGGCGGACGAGTCGTACCTGATCGGGCGCATGGTACTGCTCGGCGACCGCCGCGACGCCTTCGAGAAGGCCGGCGAAAGCGGACGCGAGGCCATCCTGGCCAGGTTCTGGAACGAGAACGATCCCGATCCCGAGACGCCCGGCAACGAGGCCCAGCAGGAGCTCTGGCGGCGCATGGCCTACGTCAACCGGTTCCTCGGCGGTTTCGGCCGTTCGGGCCCTGTCGACGACCGCGGCCTGATCTACGTCATGCTCGGCGAACCCGACGAGATCCAGCAGCAGGTCATTCCCCTCAACGCGCGCAACTTCGAGGACGCGGTCGACCGCGTGTACAACGCCTTCCTGGGCGTCAGTTACGGCGACATGATGTACGACGGCTACTCGAGCGAGGAGCAGACCATCCAGTCCGTGCGCCAGAAGCTCGACCGTACGACCAGCTTCGAGCGCTTCAAGTCCTTCGAGCTCTGGATCTACCAGGGCAACGGCCGCAGCCTCTTCCCGAACGTCTACACGGACATGCCCCTGGGCCTGCGCTTCCTCTTCCTCGCCAAGCTGGGCGGCAGCAAGTACAGCCTGGAGGTGAGCAACGCCTGGGAGCGCGGCATGCCCGGCAAGTGACGCCAGGACACGCGGAAAGCGTTGTGGGAAGGACAAAACTGTTGACTTGGTTCGTGCGTTGACACTTATTTCAGGACACAATATACTCGCCGGCAATGACCGGTTTGGACGGTTCGGATTACGATCGACGACCACGGCATGGCCCGTTCGAAGCGGGAGCGGTTTCTGCCCGTCCCGCGGCTTCTCGACAGACTGAGTTCTTTCGGGTTTCATTCTGGAAAGGGAGATCTGGCACAATGGCACGTCACGGTACGTTCAAGTATGCCGTACACGGTTTGATCTGCTTACTTCTGTTCGCGGCGGCCCTGTCGCTCCCGGCGATAAGCCACGCCCAGGACGCGGAAGAGACGGCGGACGGACCGAACGTCGAAGGTATCATGGCGACCTCCGACTCCCTGAGCTTCGCCACGAGCGCCGCCGATTCGGGCACCGAGGTGCCCGTGATCATCGAGCGCCGCGGCGGCATCATGGGCGCGATCGAGCGCAGTCGCTTCGGCCAGTCGGGCGCGGGCGAGCTGTTCGTCAAGGGCGGCAACTTCATGTGGTGGCTGCTCGCGGCGGCCCTGCTCGGTCTGGTCTTCATGATCGAGCGTCTGTGGACGCTCAACCGGGCCCACGTGAACACGCGCAAGCTGATCGGCACCGTCATCACCACGCTGCGCAACGACGGCGTGCAGGCGGCCGGGGAGGAGTGCCAGAAGGTGCGCGGGCCCATCGCGGCCATCCTCTATTCCGGTCTGCAGAAGGCCGACCGCGGCCCCGAGGCGGTGGAGAAGGCCATCACCACGGCCGGCACCATCGAGATGGCGTTCCTGGAGCGCGGCCTGATCTGGATCTCGTCGGTGTCCACCATCGCGCCCCTGATCGGATTCCTCGGTACGGTCTCCGGTATGATCAACGCCTTCGAGGCCATCGCGACGAGCGACACGGTCAACGCCCAGCTCGTGGCGGCCGGTATCTCGGAGGCCCTGATCACGACGGCCACCGGTCTCGTGCTCGCGATTCCCACGTCGATCGCCTTCAACTACTTCGTGTCACGGATCGACCGCTTCGTGATCGAGATGGAAGAGGCCTCGGCGGAACTGGTCGAGGAACTGATCCGGGAGCAGCACTGACGGCCGCCGCCTCTCCGGGGGCGGGCCGTTCGAGGAGATAGAGCGTGGGCATCCTGGCCAAACGCAAGAGAAAACGGGGGATGGGCGAGATCCCCATGTCGTCGACGAGCGACGTCGCCTTCCTGCTGCTGATCTTCTTCATCGTGATGCCGATGAAGCAGGACGAGGTCGGCATCTCCCTGCTGCTGCCCGCCAAGAAGACCGAGCAGACGACGGTCCGGGTCCGGCAGAGCAACGTGGCGACCATCCGGGTGCATCGGGACCATCATCTGACCCTGGACGGCGTGACGATCGCGCTGTCGGCCATCCGCGACGCCATCCGCGAGCGCTGGGAGGCCAACGAGCAGACCGTGGTCATCCTGGAGACCCATCCGGACGCCGATTACGGCTGGATGATCGCCTGTCTGGACGAGGTGAAGCTCTCCGGTGCGCGGAAGTTCACCCTCAAGACCACCAAGATCTAGGAAGGAGGCGGGACCATGGCATTTCAGAGGACGACGAAGAAGGAAACCTACATCCCGACCTCCTCCATGGGCGACATCGCCTTCCTGCTGCTGGTCTTCTTCATGGTGACCGTCGTATTCACGGAGGAGACGGGACTCGTGGTGAAGCTGCCCCGCGCCGAGGCCGGCGAGGAGGGCATCCGCGAGCTCATCTCCAACATCTACATCAACGACGCCGGGAAGATCTCCATCGACGACATGATCGTGCGGCCCGAGGACGTGGCCGCGGTCATGTCTCAGAAGGTGGCGTCGAACCCCTTCCTGATCGTGGCGTTCAAGACCGACAAGTACACGCCCTACGGCATCGTCAGCGACGTGATGGAGGGGCTGAAGGAGGCCAACGCCGTGAAGGTCTTCTTCAACACGGACATGGAACTGCCCGGCGTGGCATTCTAGGCAGGTGACGATGACGACGGCCACCTACAAAGCCGTATCGGCCAACGAGCTCTTCAAGGCGAAGTACAACAAGTACATCCGCTGGTCGTTGATCGCGGCCGTCCTGTTCACGATCGCCTTCTTCCTGTTCTCGCCCAAGTACAAGCCCAATCCCTACCGGATCTTCAACGAAGAGATGGAGATGGTCGACGTCCAGGAGCAGGTCGAGATCCCGGACGTGCCCCACGAAACGCCAAAGCCCCAGGTGACCGTCGAGGCCGCGCCCGACGACATGGTGGACGAGGAAGTGGAAGTGGCCGATTCGCTGATCGACATGGACGACATCCTCGACATCGGGGCGGGCTACGAAGATGGCGGGGAGGGCTTCACCGTCTCCCAGGAGAAGCCCATGCTGATCAGCTTCTCCCAGCCCGACTACCCGGAGATCGCCCGGGCCTCCCAGCTGGAGGGCACCGTGCTGGTCAAGGTACAGGTGGGCACCGACGGCTCGGTCCTGCAGGCCGTCGTCATCCGGTCGGTGCATCCCACCCTGGACCGCGAGGCGGTCAAGGCCGCGCGCCGCTGCAAGTTCAAGCCCGGGAAGCAGCGCGACATACCGGTCAAGGCCTGGATGGCCATTCCCTTCGCCTTCTCGCTCAACTGAGCCGCGGATACGACGCGAATTGCGGGGCGGGGATGCAACCCCGCCCTTGTTGGTGCGTCTATATTCCGTCGGGCGAACGCGCCCGCACAGCAGGAAATCATCCAGAAATGCGTTTGGCAGGGGCGTGAGACTTGACTACAATCCCCGTGTCTCCAGCAGGCAAAGGAGTCCAGGCATGGATCGCTCGCAGGTAGCCAGAATCCGATCGATGGTCCTCGGCACGGCCCTCATCCTCGCCGCGTGCGCCGGGCCGCTCGCCGCGCCGGCCCGGGCGGCGGACGACGTGCCGGTCTACGACATCGCCCGTTGTATCGACATCGCGCTCGACGGCAGCCGCTCCCTGGCCATCGCCGGCGAGAACACGACCGTGGCCGGCCAGAGCGTCAAGCAGGCCTACGGCGGCTTCTTTCCCAACCTCTCCCTGTCGCGTACCTACCAGAAGAGCGAGCGCACGGACTTCGATTCCGAGATCTACGGCTATGCGCCGTATACGATCCCCACGGACAACGGCGACGACTCCATCACCATGATGCAGCAGATCGCCACCGGCGAGTTCCAGGACGTGGAGACGAAGAGCACCTATCAGGACTACGGCGTCAACTCCCAATGGAACCTGTTCGGCGGCTTCGGGAAGTTCGCCAACCTCTCGGCCGCCAAGAGCGACCTGGCCTCGGCACGACTGGACGAGGCCTATCAGCGCGAGGTGGTCGTCGAGAACGTCGTCGTGGCCTATGTGCAGCTCGGACGCGACGAGGCCCTGCTCGAGGTGGCCGTGGCGGCCGAGGACCTGGCCGGTCGCGAGCTCGAGAAGTCCCAGACCTACTACCGCATCGGCTCGGCGGCCAAGAGCGACGTGCTGCAGGCCAAGGTGCGTCTGGAGCAGACCCGACTGGACGTCATCCGCGCCCGCAACACTGTGGAGCAGTCCTTCGCGGAGCTGGCCCACGCCATGAACCATCCCCTCATCGAGCGTTTCGACGTGGACCGTTCCCTCATGTCGGTGGACTTCGAGGTGGCGCCGCTGGAGGTCCTCTACGAGACCGCCCTGGCGAAGCGCTCGGACCTCCTGAGCCTCGTCGAGCAGGCCGACGCCCGTGGGAGCGACGTGACCAGCGCCGCCTCGGACCTCTGGCCGAGCCTGGACGTCTTCGTCCGCTACACGCGCTACAAGAACGAATCGCCGTACCGCTTCGGCGCCCAGGAATCGGACAACCTCTCCTACGGCTACCAGGTGAACTGGAACATCTTCGATCGCTTCCAGACCCTGGGCAACCGGTCCTCGGCCAAGGCGCGCGAGCGCATCGCCGACTACAACCTGGACCAGAAGCGTCTCGACGTGCAGCTCGAGGTCCGGCAGCTCTACAATTCGCTGCTGGAGGCTCGCGAGCGCCATGCCCTAGCCCTCGAGACCATCGCCAACGCCCAGGAGGAGCTGCGTCTCGCCCAGGAACGCTTCAAGGTCGGCGCCGGCACCATGCTCGAGCAGATCACGGCCCAGGTGAACCTCTCCCAGGCCAAGAGCGACGAGATCTCGGCCAGCAGCGATTTCCGCATCGCCTCGATGCACATGGACCGCGCCATCGGCGTCTCCATCGAGGACCGGTCCGGACCATGAGCGAGGCCCTGATCAGCATCCGCGGCCTCCACAAAATCTATCAGGTCGGCGACGAGGAAGTGCGCGCCGTGGATGACGTGAGTCTGGACGTCCACCGCGGCGAGTACGTGGCCGTCATGGGCGCGAGCGGGTCGGGCAAGTCCACGCTCATGAACCTGGTCGGCTGCCTGGATACGCCGACCTCCGGCCACTACAGCCTCAACGGCCAGGAGGTGGCCAGCCTCGACGACGACGAACTGGCGGGCATCCGCAACCGCGAGATCGGTTTCGTGTTCCAGACCTTCAACCTGCTGCCGCGGCTGTCGGCGGCCCAGAACGTCGAACTCCCCCTGATCTACGGCGGCCTGGGGCAGGCCGAGCGGCGCAGGCGCGTCGCCGAGGCCCTGTCGCAGGTCGGCCTGACGGACCGCGCCACGCACAGGCCCAACGAGATGAGCGGCGGCCAGAGGCAGCGGGTGGCCATAGCCCGGGCCCTGGTGGGGCAGCCCTCGCTGCTGCTGGCCGATGAGCCCACCGGCAATCTCGACTCGACGACCAGCGAGGAGATCATGAGCGTGATCGACGCGCTGCACGACGCCGGACACACCATCCTCGTGGTCACCCACGAGGAGGACATCGCGGCCCATACCGAACGGATCATCCGCCTCAAGGACGGGCGCATTGAAAGCGACCAGACCCGCGCGCTCGCGCACTGATCCCGTCCGTCGGGCCCGGCTGCCGCTCGCGGTCCTGGCGGCGCTGATCTGTGCAGCGCCGGCGGTGGCGCGTCCCGGTTATCCGAACGCCACGGCCCTGGAGGCCACGGTGGCCTCGCGCTTCGCGACGGACGGCGCCGCGACCGCGATCGTGCACGTCACCCTGGCTTACCGGCACCTGGTCTTCAAGCGGGACGGGGACGGCTTCGCGTCCACGTTGCGGGTCTCCGTGGTGGCGGAAGCGCGCGGTCGGCGTGTCGGCGGCGGCTTCGCTTCCGTATCGGCCGCCGCGTCCGACTACGGGGCCACCCGTTCCGAGGAAAGACTGCGCTGCGTCGTCGACGTGCCCCTGTCCGTCCGGGAGGAGGTCGTGCTGAGGCTGCGCGCGACCGTAGCCGGCACCAGCCGGACCTGGGAGCGCGACCTGCCCTTCGACCCGTCGGCGGCGGGCGCCGTCCCCTTCCATTTCACCGGCTTCCACTGGGATCTCGGCCCCGACGCCCAGGGCGAGACCGTGATGGGCGCCGGGCGGGACACCCTGTCGGCCGTGTTCACGCTGGCCACCCACGCCGTGCGCGCCGACACGTCGCCGCGCGCCGAACTGCAGGTCCTGGTGCGCAACGCCCGGGGCCAGGAGCGGATCCTCAGGCGCAACACGCTGACCCGCGCCTCGGGGGATTCCCTCGTCGAGCGGGTCACCGTGACCGCGTCGGAGATGCCGTTCGGGGCGCTGGTCTTCACGGCCCTCGTCGTGGCGGACGACGGCGCATCCCTCGAGCTGACCCCCGGCCGGGACCTGGTGAACCTGGCCCTGCCCTGGGAGGACGAGGCGGCCTGGCGCCGGCACGTGAGCTGGCTGGAGATGATCGTCGACGCCGACCGGCGCCGCACGCTGGCCGGCACCTCGGCCGCGGGCCGGGAGGCGGCCTGGCGGGCGGTCTGGGCTGAGCGACCGTCCGGGACGCGTCCCGGCGAGCGCGAGCACCTGCTGCGCATCGTCGAGGCGGATCACCGCTTCGGACGCTTCGGACGCGGGGCCCTCAGCGACCGGGGGCGTATCCTTATCTACCACGGCGACCCCGATCGCGTCGAGACCCTGGGGATGGATGCCGCCTATCCCGGCACCTGGCAGATCTGGTACTATGGCGGTCCGGGTCTCCTGTTCCGTTTCTACGACGCTTACGGTCTGGGCGATTTCCGGCTCTACGACACGGCGCCGTACTGATCACCAGCGAGGATTCATGACCACGAACCGCATCGCGCTGACCTGCGCCGTCCTGCTCTGCGCCGCTTCGACCGCGTCGGCCACGCCGACCCGGGTAGAGAGCCTCGGCGGCGGCGACGCCCTCGAGGACGTGGCCGACGTGCTGCGCTGGTACGGGTCGCTTCCGTCGTACGGAGGGACGGCTCTCTTCGAACTGGGTGGATCCGGCGAGCGAGACGACGCGCGGGATCGCCGGGCCGCCGCGGCGATCATCGATCTGGACGGCTCCGGCGCCTGGGGGACCGGTGGCGTTTTCGTCTTCGGCGACGATCCGCGGGGCACGCTCCGTCTGGCCTGGGGGCGGCATTTCGGTTCCCTGAGTCTCGGCTGTCATTGGCATCTCGACCGGCGGGATTGGAACGACAACCAATGGACGTTCTTGGACACGGTCCGCATCGAGACTGACGACCAGACCATCGGCCTCGGCGGCCGGCTGGAACTGGGGCCGCGCGCCTATCTCGACGCGGCGCTGGATCATACGCAGGCGCATCGGACCATACGTTCCGGCGAACAGGGCGTCTTCGACGGCGGTCGCGAGAACGGCAGCTACAGCTGGCGGCTCCGTCTCTTCCGGGGCCTGGGCGACCGTACGGTCCTCGTGCCCTCGGTAGCGTTCCGGAGGGACCTCCACGCCGAGTACATCCGGGCCTTCCGGGATCTCTGGGACCGGGACCTCCGTCTGATCACGGTGGGCCTGGGACTGAATCACCTGCCGGATGCCGACACCATGCTCGTCGGATCCTTCACCTTCCGCCATGCCGAGGACGACCTGTCGAATCCTCGCCACAATCGAGGACTTGATGTCCAGATCGGTTCCGGAGATCTCTACGCGCTCCGCCTCGGCCTCGAACACCGCAGCGTGCACTGGTTGACCCTCCGCGCCGGCGTCCGGCAGTCCTTCTGGAGCGGGAAGGTGCGCAACTGGTCGACGTCGGTCGGGGCCTGGAGTGCCGAGACGAACGACGACACCGCCCTGGGCCTGAGCCTGGGCCTGGCCGTCCACGTCGGCCCAGTGGATCTCGACCTCGTCGTCCAGGATCATGTGCCCGTCGTCGATGAGGACGATCTGCTCCGGGGTCTGGACTTTGACGATGCCACCTGGGGCCAGCTCACCCTGCAGTACGTCTTCTGAGGGGGACGCGCGGGCGGGGACGGTCGCCGGGAGGCGACGCGCCGGATACGGACGAAACAGGGGCGGGCCGCGGGGCCGGCCCTTTTCGCGTACGGCGTGACGCCACCCGTCAGTCGCCGGCCAGGAACGCGTCGTGCAGGGGCTGCTGCAGGGCGGCGCCGTCGTCGACGCTCACGAGCAGGCGCAGCAGGGGACCGTCGGTGAGCAGGGCATGGTCGCGCACGTCGCAGGACGCCAGCAGGTCCGCGAGCCGGGCGTGGACGGCCGACCAGCTGGTGGCGGGACGTCCCGCCAGGGTGAGGCAGGTCAGGCCGCGCCGGAAGCGGAGCGACGCCGACACGTCGGCGGCGGCCGGTGCCAGGCGGTCGTGGAGGTCGGCGGCGACCGCGCTCGGCAGCAGCGTACGCCATACGCACGCCTCGTCGCAACGGAGCCACTCGCCGAGCGGCAGCAGGTCGCGGCCGGCGTCGCCGGTCGCGTCGCGCAAGGCCGCGAAGTCAGCCGCGTTGCGGCAGGCGATCTCCAGCAGCGCCACGTCCTCGCGGGCGACCAGGGAGAGGGGACGGTAGCCGCAGGCGTCGCCCGACGGGGCCGGGGCGGGAGGATCGGCCTGCGCGGAGGTCTCCCGCGTCACCCGCGTGCCGGGGGTGTCGCGGAAGCTGGAGCCGATGAACAGCGGCACGTCGTGGCGGCGCGCGTAGTCGACGGCGCGGGCGTGGACGACCTCGCAGCCGGCGTCGGCCAGCGTGGCCAGTTCCTCGTAGCTGAGGCGGTCGTAGCGGCGCACACCCTCGAGGCGGTGCGGGTCGCCGGTGAAGACGCCGTCGACGTCCTTGAGGATCTCACAGCGTTCCGCGCCGAGGGCTGCGGCCAGGGCCACGGCCGTGGCGTCGCTGCCGCCGCGGCCGAGGGTGGTCACCTCGCGCTCGCGGCTGACGCCCTGGAAGCCGGCGACGACGACGACGTGGCCGTCGGCCAGGGCCTCCCGCACGCGGTCCCCCTTGACCTCCAGGATGCGCGCCTCGGTGTGGCTGCAGTCGGTGATCAGGCCGCACTGGGAGCCGGTGAAGGAGATGGCGGAACAGCCGTGGGCCTGGAGGGCCATGGACAGCAGCGTCATGGAGATGCGCTCGCCGACGGAGAGCAGCATGTCCAGTTCGCGGCGCGGCGGGTCCGGCGAGACCGAACGCGCCAGATGTTCGAGCTCGTCGGTGTGATGGCCCATGGCGCTGACCACGACCACCAGGCGATATCCCTCCCGTTTCTTGGACGCCACGTCGGCGGCCACCACGCCGATGCGCTCCACCGAGGCGATGGAGGTGCCGCCGTACTTCCGCACGAGAATGGGCTGTCCGGTGGGTTTCTGGGCAGGCGTCACGGTCGCTCCTCGAGGATGACGCTGGAGTTGGGCGTAGCATAGGCGGCGTTCCGGCCCAGAACAAGTCAAAACGGGTCGCAACCCCTCGAAAAAGGGTTGCCCAGGCCAATCTGCCATGCTAGATTGGCGCATCCTCCCACTAGGGAGGTAGGGTGTTAAAAACAAAAGAGATACGGAAATCGCACCTCGACAGGACGTCGACCGCATGTCCCGTCGGGCCGCCCGCTCCCCTGAGTCCGCGCGGCCGGTTGCTGCGTCTGGGTCCAAAGGCGCTGTCACCTGGTGAGATTCTTGCTCTCGTGATCGGAGCCGGAGGCGTCGCGCCGCCGGCCGTGACCGCCGCGTGCCTGCTGTCCAGGTACGGCTCGCTGGTGGCGTTGGCCGACATCGGTCCGGACCTGCTCTGCCGCGAGACGGGCATGGGGCCTGCGCGGGCGACCCGTCTGGCGGCGGCCTTCGAACTGGGCGCGCGGGCGCTGGACAGGACGGGCGGGGACGGCCCCAGGGTGAGATCGCCCGGGGATGCCCTGCCGCTGCTGGAGGCGGAATTCAGGGGCTGCGACCGGGAGCATTTCCTGTCGTTGCATCTCGACGCCCGGCATCGCGTGACGCGCGTCGAGACGGTTTCGGTCGGTTGTCTGGATGCCTCGATCGTCCATCCGCGCGAAGTGTTCAAGACGGCTGTCGCGCGCGCCGCCGCAGCGGTGATCGTGGCCCACAATCATCCGTCGGGCTGCGCGGAGCCGAGCCGCGACGACCTGGCGCTCACGGCGCGGCTGTCCGACTGCGGACGGTTGCTGGGAATCGAGTTGCTTGACCACATCATCGTCGGACGCGGCGAGTTCACGAGCCTTCGGGAGTACGGCTGGCCCGGCGACCGGGGATGACGCGAAGGCGGCGATGCAGGAGGAGTCGAGATGTTCTCCAAGCTCAGCCAGTTTCTGACCAACGACATCGCCATCGATCTGGGGACGGCCAACACCCTCGTCTATATCAAGGGCAAGGGCATCGTGCTGAACCAGCCGTCGGTGGTGGCGCTCGATAAACAGACGGGCAAGGTCTACGCCGTTGGCAGCGAGGCCAAGGCCATGCTCGGCAAGACGCCGGATTCGATCCAGGCCATCCGGCCGCTGAAGGACGGCGTCATCGCCGACTTCGAGGTCACCGAGTACATGCTGCGCGAGTTCATCCGCCAGGCCCAGAAGAAGCGTCACTTCATCGCGCCGCGCATCGTCATCTGCGTGCCGTCGGGGATCACGGAGGTGGAGAAGCGCGCGGTGCGGGATTCGGCCAAGCACGCCGGCGCGCGCGACGTGTTCCTGGTGGCCGAGCCCATCGCCGCGGCCATCGGCGTCGGGCTGCCCGTCGACCAGCCCAGCGGCAACATGATCATCGAC
>Ga0180435_10003881_pt1 | contig 14869 bp, 14 predicted proteins | sample SS_ome_3_FD_132467 | JGI IMG/M metagenome (GOLD analysis project Ga0180435, IMG submission 132467) | Hypersaline lake sediment archaeal communities from the Salton Sea, California, USA - SS_3_S_1 metaG | ecosystem: Environmental > Aquatic > Non-marine Saline and Alkaline > Hypersaline >... | reverse complement strand
GAACTGGTATAGAGATTTCCGCCAAGGGGCACTAGGTGAATACCCCACGCAGAGCCTCCGCCACGCGGAAGGGGTCGCTGGCGATGACGCTGGCGGCGTAAAGCTCCATCGCTCCTATGTCAGCCGTCTTGTTGTTGGGATCACCCCGATCCACAATGCGTACCACCACCGGGAAGCCGCTCCAATCTTCCTCGACGTCAGCGACGGACTTGTGATATAAGGCCAGGTTGAAGCTTTGCACGCCCAAGCGCTCGACAAAACCCCTGAGCACTTTGTAGACAGAATCCTTGAGGTCTTGATCTAACTCTTCGGAGATGAGCAGGACCTCTTTCTCTTTGATGGGCGTCAGGTAGGCCAGGATGCGGGTTTTGCCGTTCTCCAGCGTCAGGCCGAGGGCTTTGTGGGCTGCATACAAGTCATCGAAATAATTGACGCCGTGGATCTCCCGATAACGCAGAGCCGAGCGCCGCAAGTGTTCCACCTTGGCGTAATGCAGGCCACGAGAGAGGGTCATCTGGGCATGGCCGTGTAGGATGGAGGCGCCGCTCTTCCAAAGGCAGTTCCACATGAAAAAGAAATAGCAGGCTTCCCTGTCCACGTCGTGAGCCTTGTGCGCCCAAGCCAGAGCTGTATCCATGTAGTCACTCACCTCCTCTGATGAGAAAATCAGAGGGTTGTGTTCATCAAAGACCACCAAGCCATGGAAGCCGTCATACTTGGCGATGTTGCTGGCGGTGATAGAGTGCTTGCCGCGCACGCGACCAAAAGTATCCGCCGGGGTGCCCTCCAGTGGCTTGCAGAAAGGGTCGCCCAAATTGCTCATGATGGTCTCTTCCAGGTCACTGCTGGCCTTGGCCTCCATCGGGCGGCTGGCCCGCAGTTCGTTGAAAAGGGAGCCTTCCATCGTCACCAGGTTGGTGATCTTGACGATGCGTTGACTCCTTACAGCTTCCACCGAGCCAAAATAGCCTTCGATCCATTGGCGCATGGTCTCGGGTGGATCGAGCTGTCCGACGGTGGTGCTCACATGGAAAATGCGGTCGAAGATGGCCCGTGCCGCGGTTGGCACGGCGGCAACGAGCTTATCGAGATAAGCTATGTTGGTAGGTAGATCTGTTGTCATCTATCCTCCGATCTCGTCAACTCGTACTCTTCCAGCTTGTGTTCCTTCTCCTTGGTAGCCAAAGCCCGATAATAGAGGTCCACGTACTTCCTGGCTGAGGCATTCCAGGAGAAATCGGCCGTCATCCCCCGCAGCATCAGCTTGTGCCATTCTCCCTTGTGCTTGTAATTCTCAGTGGCCCGCACCAGGGCGGTGTAAAGGGCCATAGCCTCGTAAGGCTCGAAGGCGAAGCCGTTGCCCTCACCGGTGGTCGGATTAAAGTCCTTGACGGTGTCAGCCAGGCCGCCGGTGGAGCGCACCACGGGCACACTGCCATAGCGCATGGCGATCATCTGCCCCAGGCCGCAGGGCTCAAAGCGCGAGGGCATGAGGAACATGTCAGACCCAGCGTAGATGCGCTGGGCCAGGGGAGCGTTGAAAGTCAGAAAGACCGCCATCTTGTCCGGATGACGGCTGGCCAGGTCGCTGAACATGTCATGGTAATGCTGCTCACCGGTGCCCAACAACACGAACTGGATATCCAGGTTGTTCATGAGAGGGTCAATGATCTGGCTGATGAGATCGAAGCCTTTCTGGTCTGTCAGGCGGGAGATGACCCCTATCAGGGGAACATCGGCCTTCTCTGGGAGCTTGGCCTCCCGCTGCAGAGCCAGCTTGTTTTCGTGCCGCCTCGTCAGGTCGTGGATATCATAATTGGCAGCGATGTATGGGTCAGTAGCTGGGTTCATCAGCTCTACGTCAATGCCATTGAGAACGCCAAAGAGGCGGTCGCGGCGGTCGCGCAGGACGGGATCGAGGCGTTCGCCGAATTCAGGGGTCAGGATCTCCTGGGCATATCTCTCGCTGACGGTATTGATCACGTCAGCGAAGTAGATGCCCCGGCTCATAAAGTCCACCACCTCATTCAGGTCAGCCGTGTCGGGATGCATGATGAACCCATACTCGTCAATGCCGGCGATCTCCAGCACCCGATGGCCAAAGATGCCCTGATAGGCCAGGTTGTGGATGGTGTAGACCGTGGCCGTCTGAGCGAAGAAAGGGTCATCTGCGTAGATGGTCTTCATCCAGTTGGGTACAATGGCCGTATGCCAGTCGTGACAATGGAGGATGTCCGGTCGCCAATCCATTTGCTTGAGCATCTCGATGGCAGCTCGACAGAAAAAAACGAACCGTTCAGCATCGTCGGGATACATGTAGATGCCTTCACGGTCATAATACTTGGCGCTGTCCACCATATAGACAGGCACGTCCTGGCCGATGGTGCCCTGCAAAATGCCCGCTGGTTCGGTGCTGTCATCCAAGGGCACGGGGAAAGGTGCTAGGGCTTCCTTCAAGTTGAACTTTTCCACGCTAATGCGGCCGTAGCGGGGCATAGCCACCCGCACGTCGTGGCCCAAGGCTTTGAGAGCCTTGGGCAGCGATCCGGCCACGTCGGCCAGCCCTCCTGTCTTGGCGAAAGGGACCACCTCAGCAGCAAGGAGCAGGATTTTCAGCGGTTCGTTGGTGTTCATCAAGGCGTTCTCTACCTCCGTCAATTATTCCAGTGCAGGAGCGATGCAACAGGGATAGCAGTGGCTATCACAAAAAGTCGTCTTGCCCAACCATCTGGGCAAGACGACGTCCGTCTCGCCACCCCCATTGGTGCGAGGCCAATATAGCATATCTGAGCCGAAAAAGCAAGTTTGAAACACACAGAAAGAGCACTGGTCATAACGACCACGTGCTCTTTGTATGAACAGCGTAGGAGCTTATCCTCGGCTCCCCAACACCGGTCGGAACTTGTAGCCGTAGACGATCATACCTTCCTCGCCTTCCTCACGGAGCTTACGCGTCACCATCTCCACGGGCATCCCAATGTAAGCCTCATCGCTGTCCAGGTCCGTCAACTGGGCCGTCACCAGCGGTCCTTCCTCCAGTTTGATCAGGGCCACAGTGTAGGGTGCAACCTCTTCGTAGCCTTCCGGAGCCTGATAGACAGTGGAATAGGAATAGACCTCACCACGCCCTTTGAAGGTGTAAGGCTCATAGGCTGGCTCCTGGCACTCGGGACAGACGTCGCGGGGCGGGAAGAGTCTGGCCCCGCAGCGCTCGCAAATCTCGCCCACCAGGCTGTGTCGTTGTCTCTGAGATCGCCAATAGCCTGGAGCTTCCATGGATTAGACCCTTAACTTGACCAGATTCATAACCTGAGGTATCCCTTCTCTATGGACCTCCAAAGCCTCAATGAGGAGGGGATAGATTTCACTGTCGAGATCGAGGGCAAAAGATTCCAGGGCCAACTCGCGACATTCGGGACAGACGTCGCGAGGCGGGAACAGCCTGGCTCCACATTGCTTACAGATCTCGCCAGTCAAACTATAGCGCTGGTTTTGCGCTCTCCAATAACGTGGGATTTGCATAAGTGAAATTCCTCCTAAATGATGATGGGTTTGAGCAACCCTTGCGAAGGTTTTCGGAACCTTCGCAAGGGTCATGGGGCTTCCAGGATGTGGGTGATCACCGTTCCTCCGGTGCCACCAATGCTCTGGGCCATGCCCAGGCGAGCACCCTTGAGCTGATTCACTCCGGCCTGGCCTCTCAGTTGCTCCACCAACTCAACGATTTGATAGACGCCTGTGGCTCCCGCCGGGTTTCCCCGAGCTTTTAGCCCCCCCATGGTGCAAATAGGGATCCGACCCTCCAGGGCAATTTCTCCTTCTTGGGCCAAGCGCACGCCCTGTCCCCGCTGGGCGAAACCACAAGCTTCCAGAGAGAGAGCAGCCGTGATGGTGAAAGCGTCATGGATCTCAAAGAGATCCATATCCGCTGATCCGGCCTCCGCTTGCTGATAGGCCCTCTGAGCCGAGAGGTAGGCCCCCTCCAGGAAAAGCGGATCGCGCCTGTCGTGGATGGCCAGGGAGTCGGTGGCCACAGCCGAGGCGACGATACGCACTGCATCAGCGGTGAGATCGCGGGCCTTATTGCTAGGGCAGAGGACGATGGCCGCCGCTCCATCGGCCAGGGGAGCAGAATCCATCAGGCTGACGGGCTCGGCAATCATAGGGGCTTTCATAAAAGCCTCCGTGGTGACGGGTCGCGGGAACATGGCATAGGGATTGCCAGCCGCGTTCTGATGGGCGTTGACAGTGAAGGGAGCAAAGTCCTCCCGTTTCACACCGTACTCGTGCATGTAGCGTCGCATCAGCAGGGCGTTGAGAGCGGCAAGGGATAAACCGTGTAGCGTCTCGTAGTCGCTATCTACAGCCAGAGCCAGGGCTGCATTGGCGGTGGCGCTGCTGACGGCGTCGGTCATCTTCTCCACGCCGCAGACAATGACTGTATCCATGAGCCCACTGGCCACAGCCATGTAGCCCAGGCGCAGAGCCGCCGCACCGGAACTCTCGGCGGCTTCCACCTTCACTGCTTCGATACCGCGTAGGCCGGCAAAGTCAGCGATGAGGGCCGCGATGTGCTCCTGACCAGAGACCTCACCGGAGAGCATATTGCCCACATAGAGGGCATCGGCCCTTTCCAACCCAGCGTCGCTCAGGGCGGCCGATATGGCTTCCGTAGCCAGTTGGCGCAGAGATTTGTCCCAGTGTTCACTTACTTTGGTCTGACCCATGCCAATGATGCTAACGTCGCGCAAATACAATCCCTCCTAGCAATTGGGATTCGTGATTCTTTCAGTGCATTCGTAGCTTCTTTCGATAGCGTACGTAGGTCGCGTAATCTATTTCCTTGCGGCGGGCGATGTAATCTCGGGTGCAAAGGACCCGGTCCGGCCTTTCCTCGATGAGCTCAGTGACAACTAGAGAGAAGGCGTCACTGCCAGCACCGGAGCCATAAGAGACCAAGAGAATCCTATCGCCTGGTCTGGCTTCGTCCAAGATAGCCGTGAGGCCCAACATGGAAGAAGCTGCGTAGGTGTTGCCCACTAGGGGTACTAGAAGCCCGGCCTCGATCTGCTGGGGAGTGAAACCCAACTTCTTGGCAGCCCGCTGGGGGAATCGGGTATTGGGCTGGTGAAATACAGCCGCTGTGTAGTCGGCTGCAGTGTAGCCCAGTTCTTCCATCAGATGCTGGCCAGCAGCCAGCACGTGCTTGAAATAGGCTGGCTCACCGGTGAAACGGCTGCCATGCTGAGGGTAGCGCTCGTAAGACCGGCGGAAAAAGTCAGGCGTATCTGAGACGTAGGAATAGGCGCCCTCGAAATAGGCCAGGCTCTCCTCTTTGGGGCCGATCACGTAGGCTGCGCCCCCGGATCCGGTGGTGTATTCCAGGGCATCGCCCGGCCGGCCCTGGGCTGTGTCTGCGCCGACGCCCAGGGCGTACCTGGCCATCCCAGAGGCGACGAATCCCATGGCTGCCTGGATGGTCTCAGTGCCCGCCTTACAGGCGAACTCGAAATCAGCGGCCTGGACGTTCGGTGTGGCACCAATGGCCTCGGCCACAACGGTCGAGGTGGGCTTGACAGCGTAGGGATGCGATTCGCTGCCCACCCAGACAGCTCTTATTTCCTGTGGATGGATGCTTGCCCGTTTCAGGGCATTGCGCGCCGCTTCGATGGAGATGGTGACCGTGTCTTCGTCCAGACCAGCAACAGCCTTCTCCTTGATGGGCAAACCTCCCTGCCCCTCTATCCAAACTCTGGCTATCTCTGAAGCGGGCAGCCTATAACGCGGCACGTAAGCTCCGTAACCGACGATACCTACTTCTTTGGTGGGTTTCATGATAGTCATGAGAGATTTCAACTCGTTGACGAAGCAATCTCGTTTGCATGGAGTAAAACGCAAAAAGTGCAAAACTACTGCCTCATGGGAATCCTTTTGACAAAAAGAGAATTTAGATGTATGATTGAAAATAATCACATCGTGCAGATGTCCTTGAGAAGGAGTAAGCGCCTTGCCCAACCCTGAGAGAAAGTGGGTGGTACGGGACAGGTACGGCCACGAGATATACATGACCGAGGAGCGTTGGGACCATGCCTTGCGATTCCACTCGGAACTGGAAGATCATCTGGACGATGTTCTGGATACGCTCAAGACGGGTCGAAGAAGGCAAAAGCCACTTACGCCTAACGAGTACAAATATTTTAAGAGATGCGATACCTTGCCCTTGAATTACAACTGCATTGTCGTAGTTGTCGCTTTCACCGAACGCAAGCAACCCGATGGCACCTTCATCGCTAACAATTTCGTCAAGACTGCCTGGGGCACATTTGTCCATCATTTTGAGAGGTGATGACAATGGATGAGCTTTATCTTCACGAAACAGACTTGGTCTCTGACAGTGGTCATGCGGTTCACTTCGCCTATGACAAAGAAGGCGACATCCTGGAAGTTGTCTTCGACAATGTTAAGGCAACCTGTGCCATAGAGCTTACTGAAGAGATTCTGTTGCGTTTCAACCTCGAACGCGGTCAAGCGGCTGGCCTCACCATCCTTGATTTCTCGGTGCTGGCCAGTCCAACCGAGATGGGTCCCAGAAGTTTCCCCCTCACCGGCTTGGCCGACCTGCCCGATGATCTGCGCCAGACAGTGGTAAAGATCATCACCTCCCCACCGGTGAATCAATTCCTGAAAGTCTCCTACTTTTACCCTTCTTCCGCCGAGCGTCTCCCCATCACTTACGTGGAACGTCCCCCCTCTCTGGCCATGATTGCTTGACCATAACCGAGGATCTCCCGCGCCCGATCCAGCCGGATCCGCCGCTCGGCTACCAACTGCCGGGCCACCTTCTCTACCATCTCACCTGTGGCCCCGGCGGCGATGGCCACCTGACGGGCGTGGAGCTCCATGTGGCCGCGCTGGATGCCCTCGGTGGCCAGGGCCCGGAGTGCGGCCAGGTTCTGGGCTAATCCTACCGCCGCGATGACCTCAGCCAACTCCCGCGCCGTTTTCACCCCCAAAATCTTTAGCGCTACTTTAGCGGTGGGGTGGACCCTAGTCGCCCCGCCCACGATACCCACGGCCAAGGGCAATTCCAGCGTGCCGCCCAGATTGCCGTCGCCATCTTTACCCCAAGTCGTCAGAGAGGTGTAGCGGCCTGAGCGGGCGGCGTAAGAGTGAGCCCCGGCCTCGACGGCCCGGCAGTCGTTGCCAGTGGCGATGACCACGGCATCAATGCCATTCATGATGCCTTTGTTGTGAGTGGCCGCCCGGTAGGGATCAACAGCCGCCAGGGCATAGGCCTCGACGATGCGCTCCACCACCAGCGAGCCGGGATATTCACCGAAAGCCAAAATCTCGGCTGGGAGGATGCATTTAGCCCGGGCCAGGCGGCGGTCGGCCAAGTTGGACAGGATACGCAACACCACCCGGCCGCCAGTGATTTCTTCCACCAGAGGGGCCAGGGACTCGGCTGCTGTATTCAGGGTGTTGGCTCCCATAGCGTCTCGGCAGTCGTAGATGAGGTGAGTCACCAACATCGGCCCGATGGGGCTTTCTGGGATGACCCGCACCTCCAGATCACGGGCTCCACCGCCCAAGCTGACGATGAGTGGGTCAGTCTCGTCGGCCAGGTCCAAAAGCCGCTGTTTGGCTGCCAGTAGGTCGAAGCGGGCTGCCCAAGGGTCAGCTACATCCACCACCTGCATCTGGGCGATCATCAGCGGTTCAGTGCTGCCGGTGCTAAAGCCTCCCCCCTGGCGCACCAATCGGGCGGCGAAGCTGGCCCCGGCTACCACCGAAGGCTCTTCGATGGCCATCGGGATCAGATAGTTGCAGCCGTTGATCAAAAAGTTGGCGGCAATACCCAGAGGCAAAGCATGGGTGCCAACCACATTTTCAATCATCTGATCAGCCTGAGCGGAGCTTAGCCCTTCTTCCAGGATCGCCGATTCCTCATCCGTCAGTTCAGCCCATTGGGCTACGGTATCGGCCCGTTCGGCTACGCTCAGATCATAGAAGCCAGGCAGGCGCGAAGACTTTTTCATAAGACATTTACACACAAAAAAGCCCCAACTTCATAAGTTGTAGGCTTGAACTAACTCTAGTATAACACAATTTGTCTGTCAAAAACTATCAGGATTCGTGAAAACTGCGTGAAAATTGGGAAGAGTCAATCTGTGCCTTGGGTTTCCTGTCTAGGTGCCCTTCCGCTGTTCCATATCCACCAGAGTTTTGGCCACCTCCTCGATGGCTACTCTCTGTTTGCGGTAGAGGTCCGATTCGCTCATGGCTAACCTGCCCGCGATATCCCGCACGCGCCGGCCCTGGATGAATTTCATCTCCAAGATATTATACAGAATCCACTCCGAGGTGGTCATATGGCGCTCTCCCTCGGGCTTGAGGGCTTCAATGGCCCGGTTCAGGACAGCGCGTAAGGCTTTGGCCGGATTGCCGTCGTTCTCCCACAAGGCTTCTTCCACGATCTTTAGTTTGAGCAAGGGGCTCTCCGTCAGCTTGGGACCGCCCCAGTAGTGGCTGAGAGCGTCCTTGACCCATTGCTGGAAGTCAGGGGCGTAGAGGGGGCTGCTCTCAATGGTCTCCAGCCCTGGTGAGCCAGTATAGCGAACTGTGCCCCGCCAACGCTGGATCAGATCGATCTCGGGAATGATACTCCTCAGGACCGCAAAGATTCCCTGCTGGAGGCTCCGGTCCTCCAGGGCTACTTCAGCCTGGCTGACCAGGGCTTCTACGACTTCCTGTTCCTCAGCCGTCAAGTCAGGCTCAGGCTCACGTGCTTCCACCCCAAGGATGCCCAAAGTGGCATCTCCGGCCTTGGTGCGCAGGGGGTGAAGCCAATAGCCATCACGAGCTATAAAGCCGCCTTTGTCTAACAGGCTTGATACTCCTTCCCCATCTACAGGTTTGGCCAGAACGCCCAGGTCACACGAATCCACAAAAGTCCTACAGGCTCTTAGGGAACCACAGTAAGCCTCTATCTGAGGCCGCCCTCCAGCCATGACCACCACGAACCCCCTCCGCACCCTGAGAAGCTCGCACAGAGAGGTCAGAACGTTTTCCAGGAACTGTTTGAGGTCAGTAGTGGTCAACAGACGCTTATCCAACTCCTGAATCCAGGTGATCTCCCCCCGGTCCTGAAGATAGATGAGGCGGTCAATAAAGGGTTTGGTCAGGTTAATCAGGATCTGCAAGAGCACAATGGTGGCAACCACCGCGAAGATGAGCACTGTATCGCGCGGCAAACCCAGGATGCGTTCCACTTTGGGCATAACCAGCATGACGATGATAACACAGGTGCCGACCAAAGGACCGCGCAGGAGATAGTGGATGAGGCTATGTTTGATGACCCGGTCGGGGGTCAGGACGCCAAAGTAGGCCACGCTGTAAGCCATGACCACGATCATGAGAGCCACGCCAAGGTTGCCAATCAGGACGAGAAGCAGAAGGGCAGTGGGGGGAATGAAGGCCGGTCGGCTGGCTATCAGGAGGTAGGGGAAGACACCCAGGCCTGGAGCAGCGAAGGAGATGGCCAGGTAGGTCATGCGCCGCCGGGAGGCAGAAGTCAGGCAGCGCTGCTTGGCCCAGCGGATATTGGCCGCTCCCCCACCCACAGTGGCGAAGAAATAGACAGCGAAAACCCAGAAAAGGGGACCGGCTGTCAGATGGGCCACCTGGGGCGAATAATAGACGCCGTCCCTGACCAGAACGTCGGTGAAGATGGCCATGAGCAACAGAGCCAGCCCAATGGCATAGCTGACGTAGACAGATATGCGTCTCAGACGTGAGGTAGCATTGGTAGTCTGCAAAAGGGCATCGGAGAAATGCAAGTAGGCCGCCGGGACAAAGGCGATGCCGATCCACTGGAACTTGAGCCAGAAGACAGCAGCTTGGAGGGTTTCCACTGAGGATAGCACCACGTCTCCGGCGTAGACAACGATGACAAAGGTGACCAGGGCGCAGAAGGAACGAGCCACAGCGCTGCGAAAATTGTGGGCGAAAATGTAGACCAGTAGTGAAAAAGCAGTGATGACGATGGTCGATGAGAGGATAAGATTGGCAAAATTCAGAAAGAGGTCTATGTTGATGATAATGGTTTCGAGCATATAGCACTCACCCAAATTCAGATTCGTTCCAGATTGGTAACTGTCTTCTCGCTTCGCACATTGCCCGTGTTCAATGTGGATTTCGGCTCAAGCAACAACACGTGCGCTTCTTTTTCGGCGATGGGCAGATGTTCGACTCCTCTGGGAACAATGAAAAACTCGCCCTTCTCTAGCCAGATATCACGAGTTCGCAGCTTGATCAGCAACCTCCCCTTCACGACGAGAAACAGCTCGTCCTCTGCCTCGTGGTGATGCCAGACGAACTCCCCTTTGAGTTTTACTAATTTGACGTACGAGTCATTGAGCTCGCCTACAATTTTCGGGCTCCAGTAGTCCTGGAAGAGGTTGAATTTATGAGCGAGGTTCACTTTCTCCATTGTGCGTTTGCTCCCTAGTCCATGGCTAGTGAGCCAATGGCGACTCATCGCAAGCTCTGAGCGAAAAACAGGGCGATATCCTGGTTAGTGTAATAGCGGTCGTTGAATCCACAAAAGACGAACCTGTGTTTCCGATAGAAACAGATAGCCGGATAGTTCTTGGTCTGCGTTTCGAACATCAGTTGCCTGAGGCCCTGCTCCCGTGCCCATTCCATAGCGGCCTTGAGGAGAGCCCCGCCTATACCCTGGCGGCGATGCCGCTTCCTCACGGCCAGATTATTGATCCAGCCGGTGGCGTGCCAGGTCTGCACAGTCATGTCCAGATAACCGCGCACCTCCCCATCCTGATCGGCTACCAGGAAACACTCGCCCCGGCGCCAATTGTCCAGCAGGTAGTCTCTATCACGGGGATAATCAACTCTCATGGTACGCGGTAGCTTGACCGCGCGGAAGGTCACTGTCACGTGTCCTTCTTCCTCCCGTTCCTTCATCTGCCAGACGTAATCGGTTTGGTAAGAATGGTCTATCGTGAAGCAGACATTAAGGTCACCCAGTTCGGCTGGACGGATGATCATATTCACTGCGCCCCCAGATACCGAAGGCTGGCTGCTTGACCGAAAACGTTTAGAGACATATCTAGATTTTATCACTTTCAACCCAAAAGCGCAAACCCTCGCGCCTGCTCCGTCAGTGTGCAAGCAGAAAGGAAATCTGGTATAATATGGCGGCTATGGATAAGATCCCTCTCATTTTGATTACCAACGATGATGGCATAGAGTCACCAGGTTTGTTGGCCGCTATAGGAGCTGTTTACGATCTGGGCGAGATCCTGGTGGTAGCGCCCACGTACCAGCAGACAGGCGCCGGGCGAAGTTTCCCTCTCAGCGATGGCGTCATCCACCAAGAACACATTGAAGTGAAGGGGCTGACCATACCGGCCTTTTCCGTTAACGGCTCGCCTGCCCAGGCAGTGCAGTACGGCCTCGTGGAATTGGCTCCCAGACACCCCGACCTGCTCGTCGCTGGCATCAATTACGGTGAGAACGTGGGCAGTGGGGTCACCATCTCGGGCACTGTGGGCGCAGTGTTGGAGGGAGCAGCCTTCGGTATCCCCAGTGTGGCCGTTTCCCTGGAAACCCCCATCGAGCATCATCACAGCTACCCCGAGGATTGTGACTTTACGGCGGCGGCCTTTTTTACCCGTCTGTTCGCGCAGCGCCTCCTTTCGGTAGCCCTCCCTCCGGACGTGGACGCTTTGAAAATAGAAGTGCCTCGGGATGCTACAGAAGAGACTCCCTGGCGGCTGACGCGGGTCTCCCGTCAGCCTTACTTCTACCCCGTCCCTGGCAACCGCACCCGTCTCGCTGACAAGGTGCCAATGAGCTACGAACTGAGGATAGATCTCGACACGCTGGAGGAGGATTCGGATATTTTCGCCCTGGCCCAAGAGCGGGTGGTCGCTGTCTCGCCCCTCTCCCTTGATTTGACTTCCAGAGTGGATTTTAACGACCTGACCCAATTGCTGCGTTATACACAATAGCGAATAGCGAATTTTCGGAGGAAGACATTGCGCGTCCTTTTTGTCATCAAGCAGATTGACTACGAGCCCCAGGGCATTTTACATCTGTCCAGCGCGCTGAAAGCCGCCGGTCACCAGGTCAAGCTGGCCATTGTGGCCCAGGAAGACGTGGTAGCCGTGGCCAAAGAATTCCGGCCAGGCATCGTCGGGTACAGCGTTTGGACTGGGGGGCAGCGTTTCTATTTTGACATCAACCGGCGCATCCGGGATGCCGTGGACGTCTTCTCCGTCTTTGGCGGTCCCCATGCGACTTTCTTCCCGGAGATGATCGAGGAAGATGGAGTGGACGGCGTCTGCATCGGCGAGGGAGAAGGAGCCATGCTGGACTTGGCGAACGTCCTGGAGGAGGGCTCTTTTGACCCTAGTATCGAGAATTGGTGGTTCAAGCTCAACGGTGAAATCATCCGCAACCCGGTGCGTCCCTATGTGGCCGACCTGGATACCTTGCCTCTGCCCGACAGAGCCCTGGTCTACGACAAAGATGAGCCCATGCGCCGCAGCAAGATCAAGCACTTTATCAGCAGCCGGGGCTGTCCCTTCGATTGCGCCTATTGTTTCAACCATGCCCTCTTTGAGATTTACCGGGGCAAAGGGAAGCGTTTCCGCCAACGCAGTGTGGACAATGTCATCGAGGAGGTGAATTGGGTCAGGGAGAACTATCCCTTGCAGTTTGTGGTCTTTGTGGACGACATGTTCGTCATCAACCGCGATTGGGTGGCCGAGTTCGCCGACAAATATCCCCAGGCTGTGGGCTTGCCTTTCTTCTGCAACGTCAGAGCCAACCTGGTGAGCGAGGAGTTGGCCGTCAATCTCAGTAGGGCCGGTTGTGTCAGCGTGGGCATGGGGGTGGAGACCGGCAACGACCGGCTCCGCAACGTCATTTTGAAGCGGAACATGAGCAAAGCGCAGATCGTTGAAGCCTGCCTGACCCTGCGGCGGGCTGGGCTCAACGTGGTGACCACCAACATGGTGGGCCTGCCCACGGGCACCCTGGAGGACGATTTCGAGACCCTGCAGCTCAACATCGAGAGCCGGCCAGCCTTTGCCAACGCCTTCATCTTCCAGCCCTACCCCAGGACCGAGTTGGGAGAACTGGCCCACCGGGAAGGGCTGATGGAAGGCACTTTTGACGATATCGCTTCCTCGGCCTGGGACACTTCTGTCCTCAAGTTCCCACCCCAGGAGAAGCGTCAGATCGAGAACTTGCAAAAGCTCTTTGCTGTCACCGTGGAATGGCCCTGGCTCCTGCCCCTGGTGCGCCACCTGATCAAGCTGCCCCGCAATCGCCTGTTCTGGCTGATCCACAAGCTGTGGAAAGGCTATACCATTAAGAACCGGGTGCACCCGGTCAGCCTCTCGCTGCGCGAGTACATCACCATCGTGCGGCAGTTCATGCGGCTGGACTGATGCTTGTTTCGTGGTAACCGTCCAGGGGATCGTCTCCCAGCGAATTTCAAACAGAATTCTAACTTTTCTCTAACCCCACTCTAACAGAAGTGCGCTAAAATATCCAGGGCAAGGCTGAAAGTCATTTCGCTGAGCGTATTATGACCATCGTCGCCACGTTCGTAACGACGCGGGTGGGCAAAGCCCCGCCTGCGTCTCGTTATGTGTAGACCAGCCATTGTAGCATCCGGCAGCGAGGGAGGGAGCATAATAATGATTGCACAAGGAGCTTATCGTGAAAACATCCTGGTATCTCGTCGCTAGCAGCGGTCCAAGTTCCATTCCGGCTTTTCAGTTGGTGGGGCCCAGCATCACTATCGGTCGCACGTCGGACAATGACATCGTCCTTGACGACAATATGGTCTCCCGCCACCACGCCCGTCTGGAGTTGCAAGCCAATACCTACGTCTTGACGGACTTGGGCAGCGCCAATGGGACATGGGTCAACGGCCGCCGTATTTCCGCTCCGGTGTCCCTGCAAGCCAATGATTCCATCCGATTTGGCAAGGTGTCGGTTTTCGTCTTCTCGGCTCAACCGTTTCTGGGTGGCGATGAGACGTTCATGGCACAGGACATCATATCTGAACGCCCGCCGACGCCCGCAGCGGCTCCAGTCCGACCCCGGTCGGCTGCCAAAGGCGGTCTGCCAGGGTGGTTCCTGGCCATAGGCTGCGTGCTGGTGATACTGATCGCCGTCCTGGTTGCAGCGCTGATTGTGCTTCTGGTCCTGCCTTCTCGAGCGGAGCCTGCACCCTCGCTTGGTGTGGCCAAGCCCACACTTCCCCAGATCACAGCCATTCCTTTGGGACCCACCTCCACGCCCACGCCGACGGAAGCTCTGACCTCTACCTTCACTCCCATCCCGACCGAGACTCCCACCTCCAGCCCCATTACGCCCACACCGACGCCGGCGGCCTGGGTACAGGTGATGGCAACCGCCAAGGCTAGTCTGCCCATTTTCGGGCCCGACAGTGGGAGTCTGCCTCACGAAGAAGACGGCTCGGTAGAGACGAAGGGGGCTGACGTAAACCTGCGCGATTTCGTCGTCGAGGCTGTCTTCTACAACCCGTATCCTGTGACAAGAGATAATTGGGATATCGGCTTTTTGTTCCGCGACGCTGGCAAGAACGACGAATTCCGGCTGAACGTCGAGTCCGACGGCGATTGGAGCTTGAATGACCGACGAGGTGATGAGGATAATTTTATTGACGAAGGCCAGGTATCCAACCTGGACGTGAACGCTGGCAGCTTGAACCGGTTGAGACTGATTGCCGAGGGCAACCAGGGCTTTTTCTTTGTCAACGATACCTTTATCGCCGAGCTCGATCTGTCCAGCCGGGCCAACTCTGGCG
>Ga0180435_10003880_pt1 | contig 14869 bp, 7 predicted proteins | sample SS_ome_3_FD_132467 | JGI IMG/M metagenome (GOLD analysis project Ga0180435, IMG submission 132467) | Hypersaline lake sediment archaeal communities from the Salton Sea, California, USA - SS_3_S_1 metaG | ecosystem: Environmental > Aquatic > Non-marine Saline and Alkaline > Hypersaline > Sediment... | reverse complement strand
CGAAGCACGCAGACGACAAGACCGTGCCCGAGGTCATGTTCATCAAGGCCGAAAACCTGCTAATGCTCAAAAAGCCTGTCGAGGCGCTGGCAATCTTCACCAAATTCCTGACCACCGCTCCCGATCATCCTCGCACAAGCCTGACTCACTTCCGGGTCGCCCAGATACACATCGGCGCCAAGCAGTGGGCCAAAGCCGCCGAACACCTTACAGCCCTGCTGTCCGGCGACCACAGCGACAGGGCCTTCGACCAGGCCAACTTCATGCTGGGTGACTGCTATTTCCACTTGGAAAAGTGGGACGAGACCATCGCGGCGCTCGAAACCTTCGTGGAAGAAAAACCCACCGAAGCCAACGTCGATACCGCGATATACAACCTGGCGCTGGCCTGCCAGAGGAAGAAACTCAACGACAAGGCGATCGGTATTCTCCGAGACCTGGTTTCGACCAGGTACGTCCGGCGCAACGACGAAGGCAAAGCCATCGAAGACGCCGACGACCCGACACTGCCCAAGAAGGAAAGGAACAAGAGGAAGCAGAAGAGGGACCTGAGGGCACGGAAGTACCGCGAGACCCTGCAAAAGCAGCGACATCACCAGAAGGCGCGCATCGAACTGGGCAAGCTGCTGTACGAGGCCGGGAAATACCCCGAAGCCAGGGGGCATCTCGAAACGGCTTTGCAATACTACAAACGGCAGAAGGAAAAAGGCGACGGAAACGCCGAATACTATCTCGGTTGGGTGTACCTCAAGGAGAATAATCTCAAGCAGGCGGCAAATTACTTCGCCCAGGTAGCCGCCTTTCCCAAACATCCGTTCGCCCAGGACGCCGCCCTGCAGACCTCGATCCTGCACATCCGCAACAAGGACGTAAAAAGCGCCCAGGCCGCACTGGAAAAGCTGATGTCAGGCCCGAATCCCATCAAGGCCGACCAGGGCGCCTACTACCTCGGTCTGGCGATGGCCCGACAGGAAGACCTCCCCAAACCCGCACAAAACGAGAAACGATATACAGCCGCGCTGGCCAATTTCCAGACCGTCCTGACAAAGTATCCCAAGAGCGACAAGGTCCCCAACGCCCTGTACTGGAAGGGCAAGTGCATCGCCAAACTCCCCAAGGAAGGCGGGCCCGCCAAGGCCGTCGAAATCTTTGCCGAGTTCCTGAAGAAGTATCCCGGGCACAAGCTCTCGCCCGACGTCACCATCGACATGGGCAAGATACAGTTCGACGCCAAAGAATACGAGACGGTCATCAAGTCGATGAAAGCACTCCTCGATCCCAACGCCGAACCGCAGATAAAGGGCACGCTGAGGGAAAACGCCCTGTACCTGCTGGGATGGAGCTATTCCAAAACCGGTGACGCCGAAGCCAGCGCCGCGGCGCTCGAGGAAATGGCCACCCTGCAGGGCAAGAATGGCGCCACCAGCGCTTCGGCGAGTTTCCAGGCCGGCGAGTCCAGAATGAAACTCCACCAATACGAAGAGGCGCTCAAGCATTTCCGCAAGGCCGTCAGCGCAGGCAAGGGACCCACCCACGCCCCGGCTATGCTGAGAGTCGCCGAATGTGAAGGCCTGACCAAAAAATGGAACGAATCGCAGCGAACCTGCACAGAGTTCCTGAAGCTTTATCCCACCTCGCCGCTGGCGCCGCAGGTCAAGTTCACCCTCGGATGGGCCTACGAAAATCGAAAGCAGCACACCCAGGCCATCGAACAATATCGAATAGTAATCGCGCGCAAGAAAAACGACGAACTCAGCGCGCGAGCCCAGTTCCAGATCGGCGAATGTCTCTTCGTCACCAACAAACTCGACGACGCCATCACCGAACTGATCCGCGTGGAAACCAAGTACAGCTTCCCCGAGTGGTCGGCCAAGGCTCTACTCGAACTCGGTCGAATCCGAGAAGCCCAGAAAAACGAAGACGAAGCCATAAAACGGTATAACGAAGTAATCGAGAGATTCCCCAAGAGCGCCGCTGCGACTGTGGCTAAGAGTCTCCTGAGGAAATTACAGTAGTTGTCAAAAAACTGAATCGAAAGGATCAGGAATATGTCGTCAGATACCAAAAGAGCAGTCTGCCAGATTGCGATAGCCATGGTCTTTCTCGCAGGTCTGGCAATAACGGCCGAAAGTCTCGCACAGGGTGTCGCCGGCGGCGCCCAAGATGCTGCTGAAAGCCAAAGTCCCAAGAACGTTCTGGACTTGATAATGGCCGGCGGATACGTAATGTTTCCGCTGGGCCTCTGTTCGGTTCTGGCATTGGGAATAGCCGTCGAACGATTCATAAGCCTCACCCGCGGTAAACTGCTTCCCGTCGAGTTCAGCGAAGGTCTGCGGGAGACTTTCATTGGCGAAAAGGATTACAAGGCGTCAATGGAATACTGCGAAGATAACCCCTGTCCTCTGAGCAACATATTCAAGGCCGGAATAAACCGCGCCCCCCAGGGCGACGAGGCGATGGAAAAAGCCATCGAGGACGCCGGCGCCCGCGAAGTGAACAAGATGAAGCGAAGCCTCAAACCGCTGTCGGTTATCGCCCGGGTCGCTCCGCTGCTGGGCCTGCTGGGCACGGTTTACGGTATGATCACGGCGTTCCAGTCGGCCAGCGCGATGGGCGTCGGAAAGGCCGACAGGCTCGCCACGGGCATCTACGAGGCCCTGGTGACGACGGCTACCGGACTTACGCTGGCGATTCCTGTGGTAATCGTATACGAGATCCTCTGCCATCGCGTTGATTCGATTGTGGACCACATGGACGATCAGGCATTCGAGTTCCTGGAGTATACGGCATACGGTAAAGACGACAAACCGGCGCCGTCGACCTCCAAGGAAGCCACCCCGGCCTCTGAATAGGATTAACTCCCATGAGATTTCGACGCGAAGAAGATGCCTCTGAAGGCATCATCAACCTGGAGTCGCTTCTGGATGTAATGTTTATCCTGTTGATCTTCTTCATGGCTACCACCACGTTCAAAGAAGAAGAGTTTGACATAATGGTCAATCTTCCGGATGCACACAAGAAGCGCACCGCGCTGAGCAGCGCAACGAAGTTAATAGTTATTAACGTTAGAGGCGAAGACCGCAACAAGGAAGAAGCCCTGTATGTGATTTCAGGGCAGCGGGTCAACCTGCTGCAACTTCGCAAGATGATCGCCGACGGAGTCACGAGCAACAAGAATCAGAAAGTCCTGATTCGCGGCGACAAGTACGCCTTGCACGGTAATGTCGCTAATGCGGTGGCTGCATGTCGAGACGGGGGTGTGGACAAGGCAAACATCGGTTACGATTACGTTCCTTTCGAATAGCCGATGCGGAGCGGTGAACTATGGCTGAAAACCAGGAAAAACAATCGAAGGTCCGGATGAGGCAGCGACCGCAGCGCAAGATACTGCGCATCTTGTTGGTGTGGTTGGTTATTGCCCTGCTGACACTGCCCGTCGCCGGAATTATCGCGTTTGCGAACCTCTACCCTGCCCAGTGGAAGGCCTACACGGGCAGAAACGGTTTTCCCGCCAGGAATCGCAGTGGGGAGACCCGCATCATGGCCTGGGAGGAGGTCGAACTTATCGACGGGGCGGTCAACGAACTGCCCGATAACACGTCGGCGGGATTGACGAAAGACGGAAAGACGCTTGTTTTCGCGCGCCGCCTCTCAGGCGAGGGCCAAAAATCCAATCTTTACATAGCGTATCGTAACGAAGACGGGAAGACTTTCACCGCGCCGGAGCCTATGGATACGGTGAACACCGAGTTCAACGAGACCGAACCGTCGATCACGCTCGACGGTAAGCACCTGCTGTTTGCCTCCGACAGGCCCGACGGTACGGGCGGATACGACATCTGGGTCTCGCCAAAAACCGATTACGGTTGGGGCACGCCGGTGAACCTCGGCCCGAAAGTCAACTCCGAGTTCAACGAGCGCGGGCCGACGATGAATCCCGCCAAGGACAAACTCTACATCTCCTCGGACCGCCCAAAGGTCGAAACGTCCGACGGCGAGAGGCGGAGGTACTGGCAGAACCTGGTCGAAGGGAAAATCCCCAGCGACTACGATATCTTCGTCGTCGACGAGATGGTGCTCTCGAAACACGCCAATCCCCTCAGGGACAGGAAGTATCGCGAGAGCATCATCGACGCGCTCGGCGGAACGGTCGAAACCGAGAAGGCGGTCGAACGCGCGCTCGAGTGGCTGACGAGAAACCAGGAGCCCGACGGACACTGGGCAATGAAGAAGCACGGTGGTTCGGCGGATTTCGCCGGGACGGCGATGTCGATTCTGGCGTATTACGGTTGGGGAGCCCGCCACGATGAAGAAGGCCCGTACCAGGAAACCCTCAAGAAGGCCCTGGGATGGCTTGTCGCCAAGGGCGAAAAAAGCAAGGGGGATTACTCCGGTGATTCCGGTCGTATGTACAGCCACGGTATGGCGACTATCGCGCTGGCTGAGGCTTACTCAATAACCAAGGACCCCGCTCTGCTCGAACCGCTGAAGAAAGCGGTGCTGGTGATCGTCAAGTGCCAGAATCCCCAGCACGGCGGATGGCGGTATACCACCAACTCCAAAGACGGCGACACTTCGGTGTACGGATGGCAGATGATGGCGCTGCACTGCGCTTCGGTGGCCGGTGTCGAAATCCCCGAGGAGACCTTCGAGCGGGCCAGGCTGTGGTTGGACAAGGCCGGTGGCGGCGAACACAAGGGCCTGTACGGATATACCGGCCCGCAACCTAAACCCGCGATGACGGCTGAAGCAATGTTCGTTCAGCAGTTGCTGGGCGCCAAGCCCTCCGACCCGCGTCAGATCGAATCAGCGGCCTATCTGGCCGGTAGCGGCGAAGGCAGGCGAAAGCGCGGGGGCGCCCTTCCGAACGTCAAAAGCCAGACAAACATGTACTACTGGTACTACGGTTTCCTGGCGCTGTACCAGCACCAGGCGCCGGAGTGGAAGAAGTGGAACATGACTGTCAGAGAGCTACTGGTGGACCGCCAGACAACCGAAGGCCCCGACGCCGGAACGTGGTCCCCGGGCCAGTGGAAAGAAGCGGGCAAGATCGTTTCCACCGCGATGGGCGCGCTGTCTCTGGAAGTCTATTACCGCTACCTGCCGATGTACAAGGTCTCCGGGACCCAGACCATCGCATTGGTAAAGACCATAGACAAGAACCTCAAGACCGTCTGGAAACCGAAACCGATCCGAACCACTCCGTCGGTTTTCCTGGGCATCCCGCTGCAGGCCCGCCACATCGAAGCACTCAGTTCGCCCAGCTCCGAACATTCGATAACTTTCTCTGATGACGGCGATTACGCGTATTTCGCCTCGAATCGCGTCGGTGGTTACGGCGGGTACGATATCTATCGAAGCCGCGTGATCGAGGGTATAATCCAGACGCCCGATAACGTCGGCGACCCGATCAATACCCGGGCCGGCGAAACCGCCCCGGTGCTGACCAAAGGCGGTTTCGAAATGATCTTCAGTTCCGATCGCCCCGTCGAGGGCCAGACCGGAACGTTCCTGTACCGGACCGACCTGACCGACATCTCGGAAATACAGAAGGCCCTGTCGCTGCTGAACCGCATCAAGTGGTGGTTGCTCGGTCTGCTCGCGGGCCTCCTGGCGCTTCTGGCGCTGCTGCTGTGGTGGCTTAAGGCCGAAAACCGCAAGCAGGTCGGTCTGCTCGTCAGGTGCCTGCTTGGTTCTGCCGCCTTCCATGCGCTGATATTGATACTGCTGAGCCTCTGGATGATCACCGTGGCGCTGGTGGAGGCCGGCGGGGACCCGATGGAAATCTCTGTCGACGCCGATTCACTGGCCAGTGAAAAACTCTCGATGACGATTCGAGAAAAAGTCGCCGACACCAAGTTCACCCCGGAACTGGTCCGTATCGATTCAAATCGCGAACCGATGGTCCTGCCCACCATAACGCCGATAGACGTAGCCCCGCGAGCCATGGTGTCATCTGACTTCCAGGTCCAGGACACGCCCCTGCAGATTGAAACCAAAGAGACCCCGACAAAAGAGACCCAGACCCACGCAAATCCCGATATGGCCAGGATCGAGCGCATCGAGTTTGAAACCGACGTCGAACTCGAGACCAGGCCCGAACCCTCGGAGAAGGTTGAGAAAACCAAACCGGCCGAAGTGGCCGCCAAGTTCGAGGTCGCCGAGGCCGCCCCGGCGATGACGGCATCGACCGACAAGGCCGTCGATAAACCGTCAGACCCCGCTCGCACCCTGCCCGACACGCCGTCTGAAGTCAGCTTCGATGTTACCCAGGCCACCGCCGATCCACTCCAGGCCGCCGAACGTAAGGATATTCCGAAACCCGATGTCACCGCGCTGGGCCCGGTGAAATTCGGTGCGCCCGACGACAAGCTCGAGCAGCGCGCCGACGGGATCAAGCAGGCCAAGAGCGGTACCGCCAAGGCCAAGACCACCGTTACGCTCGTTGGCGGGGCGCCCGCGATGAGCAACATGGTGGGCAAGCCCCTCAGCGGTAATCCCGCCCCCGCCCGGGCGGCGCCTCGCAACAGCACCGGAACCGGGGATACGAACCTCAGACCTCTCTATGCCGAGAAAGGACCCGACACCGTCGGCGCCCCGCGCCTGATCGGACCGGGCGACATGGTGTCTTACAAGGCTCCCCGAATGACGATCGCCGCAACCACGGATCTAGCGGCGCCGGCGGACAAGAAATCCAACTACGAACTTCGAAATCCGCTGAACCGCAACCGCGTCCTGAAGAGGCTCGGTGGAAGCGACGAGACCGAAAAGGCCATCCGCCTGTCCCTCGACTGGTTCACGCGAACACAGGAGCCCGAGGGGTACTGGGACGCCTCGAAGCACAAGGGCGGTAAGGGACACGAAAACGCCTCGACCGGTTTCGCCATGCTCTGCTACTTCGGCTGGGGCGCCAGGCACACCGAAAAAGGCCCTTACCAGGTTCCCATGAGCAAGGCCGTCAAATGGCTCGCCAATCGCGTCGGCGATGACGGAGACCTCACCGCCGGAAACTCCCAGGGTATGTACGACCAGGGTATAGCGACCATGGCGCTGGCTGAAGCATACGGAATGACAAAAGACCCCGCGCTGCTCGACCCGCTTCGGCGGGCGACTCGGTTCATTATCCGCTCCCAGAACAAAGAGGGCGGATGGCGGTACAGGTATAAATCCAAAGACAGCGACACTTCGGTCTTCGGGTGGGAGGTGATGGCCCTTACCAGCGCCCGGATGGCCGGCCTGAGGCTGCCCGAGGATACTTTCACCATGGCGCGCAAGTACCTCGACAGCGTCTCCAGCGGGAAAAACGGCGGAAGGTACAGCTATCAGGGCAAGAAGAACCCGACGCCGACGATGACCGCCGAAGCCATGTTCTGCCAGCAGATCATGGGCGTCCGTCCGACCCACCCGCGAATGGCGGACTCCGCGGAACTGATAAAGATAAACCTTCCGCAGAAAGGCAGACCCAATTACTACTACTGGTACTACGGTTGCCTGTCGATGTTCCAGCACCAGGGCCCGATCTGGGAACTCTGGAACAAGCAGATAAAAAAAACGCTTCTGGACATGCAGACGCGCCAGGGGGGCCAGGCGGGCAGTTGGGAGCCCAAGGGTCAATGGACCTCCGGAAAGGGCGGGCGCGTGATGTCCACCGCGATGGCGACCTTGTCGCTGGAAGTCTACTACCGCTACCTGCCTATGTACTCGCGACCGAAAGTTAAAGCCCCGGACCCGGTCAAGAAACCCTGAGGCCGATCGCCGCGGCGCGGATTACGTCCTTGCCCGCGAACCATTTCAACGCTATTACTGTACCCCTGCGGTATCCGTATGTAACCGAATAAAATCGAAAGGAGTCCGTTATGAAGAACTTCGGAGTGAGTTTATCGGTGGTGGCAATTGTTGCCGCTATTTGCGCCTGCGGATGCAATCGAGATCGGCGGGAGGATTCAACCGACGAGAAAACCATCGGTTTTTCCGTATTGACGATGAAGAACCCGTTCTTCAAGGATCTCGCCGACGATGTCACCGCCGCCGCAAAAAAACACGGTTATCGCGTGATCGTCGTAAACGCCGAACTGAAAGAGGCTACCCAGGACAACCAAATCCTCGATTTTATTTCCAACAAGGTCAACGCCATAATTCTAAACCCGGTCAACTCAAAGTCTGTCGGAGAATCGATCAAACGGGCCAACAAGGCGGGCATCCCCGTCTTCACCTGCGATATTAAATCTCTGGCGCCCGATGCTGAAGTCGTCTGCCACGTGGCGACCGACAACTACTCCGGGGGACGCCTGGCCGCCAGGGCGGTAATGGAAGCCACCGGAAACAAGGGAAAAGTCGCAATCATCGACTATCCCGAAGTTGAATCGGTTATACAGCGCGTCCAAGGCTTCAAAGACGAACTGAAGGAGACCAAAAGCCCAATCGAGATCGTAAAAATTCTCCCGGCAGGAGGAGATCGGGCCGAAAGCTTCAAAGTCGCCAAAGATATCCTCACCTCCGTACCGGACCTGAACGCTATTTTCGCCATTAACGACCCGACCGGGCTTGGCGCATACGCGGCCTTGAAGGCAGAAGGGCGGGAAAAGGATATCCAGATAATCGCCTTCGACGGTATGCCCGAGGGAAAGTATGCGATCAAGCAGGGACATATCTACGCCGACGCCGTCCAGTCGACCAGGCTGATCGCCGAGGGCGTTGTCGACGCGGTTATCAAGCACTCCGAAGGCGAGGAAGTTCCCAAAGAGAAGCTGATACCCACCACGCTTTACCGCAAGGCCGATGCCGACAAGGACCCCACGCTTACCGAATACGTGGAGCCCGCGGCGACCACTAAACCGGACGAAACCGAATAAGGGCGCCAGGTGGTCTCCCAGGAAAGCAACGAAACGCGCAGATTGCTGGAGATGCGCGGGATCGACAAGTCTTTCGCGGGCGTTCACGCCCTCGACGATGTGGACCTGGATTTGGAAAAAGGCCAGGTCCTGGCGCTGCTGGGAGAAAACGGAGCCGGAAAGAGCACCCTGATCAAGGTCCTGGGAGGAGCGCACCTGGCGGATGCCGGATCGATCTCCATCGAAGGGCAACCGGCTCGAATCACCGATCCCCACGCTTCCCAAACCGCGGGAATATCAATCATATACCAGGAGTTCAACCTTATCCCGGCGCTTACAGTAAGGGAGAATATCTTTCTAGGACGGGAAAACGCCAAATTTGGATTCGTCCGCAAATCCGACGAATACGAGCATTCCAGGCGGTTGTTTCAGCGAATCGGGTTGGACATGGATCCTAACGCCAGATGCGAAGAACTCACAGTCGCACAACAGCAGACCGTCGAGATCGCCAAGGCCCTGTCGGTAAAGGCGCGGATAATCGTAATGGACGAACCGTCGGCCGCTCTGACCGGAAAGGAAGTCGAAAAGCTTTTCGAGATAGTTCGAGATCTCAAGTCACAGGGCATCGGAATCATATACATAAGCCACCGCCTCGAAGAAATATTCGAAATCGCCGATCGGGTCATGGTCCTCCGCGACGGAAAGCACGTGGCAACGAGGGATATCGGCGATATCGATCACGACGGGCTGGTCGAAATGATGGTCGGAAGAAAATTGGAAAACGAGTTTCCCGCCCGAACGCCCGCGCCGGGGGAGGTGAGACTGAAAGTCAAGGGTCTCAATCGCGGAAAGTCCGTAAGGGACGTCTCGTTTTCCGTGCGGGCCGGAGAAATCGTTGCCCTTACCGGTCTGGTGGGGGCCGGAAGAACCGAAACCGCTCGCCTCATATTTGGAGCCGACCAGGCGGACTGTGGCGCCATCGACCTCGACGGGCGCCGGATGCATATAAACAATCCTCGCCACGCGATCGCCAACAGAATATGCCTGCTGACCGAAGACCGCAAAGCGCAGGGTCTTGTCCTGACTCACAGTGTCAGAGAGAATTTTGCCCTGCCCAATCTCTCTCGCTTTTCGCGCTTGGGTTTTGTCGAAAGATCGGTCGAGAAAGCGAGATTCCGGCGTTTTGTCGACAGCATGCGAATCAAGATACCCGACGACGAAACGCCGGCTGAGAATCTTTCCGGTGGGAACCAGCAGAAGCTCGTTCTGGCCAAATGGCTGGAAAACGACTGCGATGTCATTATATTTGACGAACCCACCCGTGGAATCGACGTGGGCGCCAAATATGAGATTTACGTACTGATGAACGAACTGGCCGCTCATGGTAAGGCTGTGATCATGATAAGCTCGGAGCTTCCCGAAGTCCTGGGCATGAGCGATCGGATCATAGTCATGCACGAGGGGGCGGTCACCGGAGAGATAACCGAAGTCTCCGGCGCCACCCAGGAGCAGATAATGCATCTGGCGATCGGATCGAAAACCCAATGACCGAACTGTCGGCCACGAGAAATCTGACGCGAAGGTTCCTGTCCGATTACGGGATGATAGTCGGGCTGCTGGCGTTGTGCGTCTATTTCAGTTTCGCCACGATCTCTACTGAATATCCCGAGGGCGATCGGGCGGTCAGGCAGGTAGTCGACAAGGTCCTGGCCGATCGTCGATCCGACGAGATAGTGATAGTGGTGGGGCGGGATGACGCCGGCGGTAAGGTCTTTGTCGCCGAGACGGTCAAGGCCCTTCGCGCCGGTGGTATGATCGAAGTCGAGCAGGTCGTGGGCGCCCCGGCGGACCTGAAGGCGGTTATCGCGGGCGTACAAGAATCGGGAAAGAAGGTCTCGGCGATTGCGACGACCAGGTGGGTCTCACAGTGGGTCCTGATAGAGAAACTGGACGAAAAATTCGCCGAAATAGGCCACGTCGACGTTGTCGTTCCGGAGAGTTTCACGCAGTCGAAATTCCTGCAAATGAGGAATATCCGCAACGTCGCCACGAGTAACGTTGTGATCGCCATCATCGCCATAGGTATGACGCTTGTGATCATCACCGGTGGTATCGACCTGTCGGTGGGAAGCCTGATAGCGATGTCGGCGATGACGGCGGCGTACTGCGTGGTCGAATTCGCCGGCGCCCGATCCGCCGGAGTGGGAGCGTTTGTGATCTGCATGTTCGTTGGAATATTCGCCTGCGCGCTTGTCGGACTTCTCAACGGACTGATGGTCACGCGGTTCGCCATACCTCCCTTTGTGGTCACGCTGGCGATGATGCTCGTGGCCAGGGGGGTGGCGTTCATTATCGGACAGGGCGAATCGAAGTATCAGCTTCCAAACTCCATAGTGTGGTTGGGGCAGGGCGACGATCTTTTCGGAATACCCAACACGCTTGTCCTGATGGTGCTGCTCTACGCCGCGGCGCACGTAATGATGTCGCGCACCGTTCTGGGACGATACATCTACGCCGTGGGCGGAAACGCCGAAGCCGCCCGGTTGTCCGGGGTTCCGGTCAAGCGAGTAATCATGTTCTGCTACGTGATGTGCGGCGCCCTTGCCGGGCTTGGAGGCGTTATCCGCATGTCGATATTGAAGAGTGGAAGCCCCAAGTACGGAGAGATGGCCGAACTCTACATTATCGCCGCGGTCGTCGTAGGCGGGACTTCTCTAAGCGGGGGAAAGGGCAAGATATTCGGAACGCTCATCGGCGTGCTCATCATTTCCGTCATCCAGAACGGGATGAATCTTACCAACGTCGAGAGCTACACGCAGAAGGTAGTCCTCGGCCTGGTCATACTCGGGGCCGTGTTGCTCGACAGCCTCCGCGGAGGGCGGAACCTCAAGGGCCTGGCACGGTTGATCGGACTGAAAGCTTCGCAGTCCCGGACTTCCTGAGCGTCGCGGAATATTTTTATTGCGGGAACCGTGAGAATACACACAATTACCGGCTCGAGCCGATAAGCAGCGGTATTTCAACTACAATTTACATTCGGGAGTAACGCAAATGAATGACTTGAACGATCCGTTCTATCGCCACTCGGGGCAATTCGGTCCTGCCGGTCTTGCGACGATGCTTGTTCTGGGCTCCGGCGCCGGCGCGGTTTTGGGCGCGATATACGGCGTGCTGATTTACTGGATACCGTTTATCTACCTGAACTTCATTGGGACGATATTCGTTGGATTCGCAGCGGGCGGAGCGGTCTACTTCGGCGCCGTTGCCGGAAAAGTGCGCAACAGCAAACTCTGCGCCTTGTCCGGCGTCACCGCCGGATGCGTGGCACTATGGGCCGCCTGGGTCGGATGGATATACGCCTTCAGCGCCGATGTTGAAACGGGTGTGATCTTGCTTAGGCCCTCTTACTTGTGGAACGCAATGGTGGCAATTGGAAAGGAAGGCGTCTGGAGCATTGGAAGGCACGGTAAGGAACCGGTGAAGGGTTTCATCCTGTATCTCGTTTGGATTATCGAGGCGGGGATAATTGTTGTAGCTGCGGCGTTCACTGCGTACGTGATAGTTTCGGGCAAGGCGTTTTGCGAGCGGTGTAACTGTTGGGTGAGCAAGAAGATCAAGCTGCCGGAACTCCGCCCTCCAACGGACTTCCAGGTACTTGAGGGTCTTCCGGTCGGCGATATCAGCGGATTGCTGACGTTGGGACGCGGGCCTGAAGAAGGGGCGCATATCCAGGTGGAACTCCTGGGATGTCAAACCTGCGATGAAACGTATCTGGTCAACGTCTCGATCGTTGTCGAGTCCACCGACAAGAAAGGCAAGACCGAGACCAAGACTACGTATCTGGTCAACAACCTCCGCGTGTCGGCCGAAGACTACCAGGCGCTTCGCGCATTCAAGGGCGTTGCGGCGGTGGCGGAGCAATCCGAGGTCTCCGATCAGTAGGCGGGGTGTTCCCGGCGGGCGCAGAAATTTTCGAGGGTAACCGAAAAAGGACGCAACCGTAACATGACCGTAACATTCGTAAGTTACAATTCCTTTCAATGGAGACCGGCGAACGGTTACTCTAAAACGAAAGGACCATGCCATGAAACGCAGAACATTCCTCCTGCTGGGCGCAATGGCGATGCTCGCCTTGCAAACCGCACGAAGCGAGTCGCCCGCGATGCTACTGGAAAAAGCGGTTTTCGCAGAGGAAACCAAAGGCGATATCGACGCGGCGATCAAGATCTACAGGCAGATCATCGACGATGCCCAGGCCAACCGGAAACACGCCGCCCAGGCGCACTATCGCCTGGGTACCTGCCTTCTGAAAAAAAAGCAGTACGCCGAAGCGGAAATCGCCCTGGGCAAGCTTGTCGCGGAATTCCCGAAAGAGGCGAAACTCGTCGCCCGGGCCCGAGAACAAATCCGCCGGGCCAGAAGCCGAATCACCGGCGCCGAACTCTCGAAGATCGTAACCCGTGCCGTAACGACCATCTCCACCTGCGCCGAAACCGATCCGCGAATTAAAGAAGCCCTGGAGTCGCTGTCAGGGCTGAACGAACCGGCCGTCGTAAAGGAATTGACGAAGCACCTGGAGTCCGAGAAGAACACGGTCCGCCGCTCGTCCATCTACATCCTGTGGAAGGGCGACTTCTCGAAAATAACCGCCGCCGAGGCGGGTCTGAAGAAACTCTGCAAGCACGAAGAAGGTATGACCCGCGGTATGGCCGCCCTGACGCTGGGCGGCAGGAAGATCAATTCCAGCTTTCAGGCGCTGTGCGATATGGTGCTGAAAGACGCCAGCCCTTACGCCCGGAGATGCGCCGCTTACGCCCTTGGCCTGATGGGAGACCACACCGCACGGCCCGTTCTCGAAAAGGCGCTCAAAGACAAAAACGAATTCGTCAGCAAAAACGCTGAGACCGCACTGGCAATGCTGAATTCCCAGGCGAGGCTGCCGGCCGACGTGATGAAATACATAGTGGATATCCACATGGAAGCCTACAAGAAGTCGCAAGCCAAAGACATGTATGTCAATTCACATATCTATGGTGTTGACGAGCGATTCAACCTGCATTTCGGCGGGCTGCTGGCCGTCAAAAACAGGACCGACAAGGTTGTCAAAAACGAAATTGCAGTCAGCAGTTTCAGTTACGCCGACTTTGAAGTAATGAACGAAACCGGGGCTTTGCAGAAAATCCGCTTCGTGGACCGCAAGGGCTCCTCTGGCGGTAGATATCGTCTCATGTGGACGCCGGACAAACCGCTCAGGCCCGGGCAGATGCGGCTTTTGGGTTGGAAGAAGAAAGCGACAACAAAACTGCCCGGGACGACTGGCGGTTTTCAACTGACGATGAAGAACCACTTCGGACCGCCGGTGCTCGAGAGTTTCTTCCTGGTCGCCCCGCATACCGTGACGATCGCCAAACAGTCCACGAACTGCGTTTCAAGCAAGAGGATCGGAATCTTCGACGTATATCAATGGCAGCGAGCGGTTCCCGCGAAAACGACCAACACTGTAGAACTTGTTCTAAAGAAAGGATCTGCAAGGTCCTCGGCCCATCTGGCCAATCGCGCGTGGTATCTGTGGAACCAGCGCAAATTCGCGGAGTCCGAAAAACGCTTCAGGCAGGCGGTTGAAGAAGATCCGAAAAACTCAAACGCCTGGAACGGGCTGGGTTGGGCGCTGCAGAACCAGGGCAAGAGCGAAGCGGACCAGGCATTCACAAAGTGCCTGGCGCTGGAGCCCAACAACGCCGGCGCGCTTAACGGGATGGGCTGGATCGCCAAACTGGCGGGGAATGACGACCGGGCCATAGCGTGGTGGCAGAAGGCGGTGAAAGCCAATCCGCAGTCCACCGCAGCCCTGAGAGGCCTGACGACGACCTTCATGGCCCGAGGCCAGTATCACCAGGCGGCGGTCTGTTATGCCGCGTGGGTGCAGGCTGACCCGAACAACGAGAAAATCAAGACCGAGATGAAAGACGCGCTGGCCAAAGCCAAAATCGCCCTCGCCGAGTGCAGGAAGGCCTCCGCCGTCGCCGAGAAGTGGTTGG
>Ga0180435_10003877_pt1 | contig 14872 bp, 12 predicted proteins | sample SS_ome_3_FD_132467 | JGI IMG/M metagenome (GOLD analysis project Ga0180435, IMG submission 132467) | Hypersaline lake sediment archaeal communities from the Salton Sea, California, USA - SS_3_S_1 metaG | ecosystem: Environmental > Aquatic > Non-marine Saline and Alkaline > Hypersaline >... | reverse complement strand
GTCCTTGTAGTCGACATACATCGGACGCGGTCGTTCGCCGTCGACGAAGATCGGATCGCGCTTCTTTGCGCGGGTCTTCGTTTTGGCTCGTTTTCGTGCTTTCGACCGAGTTCCGCCCGGTTTACCTGGCTTAAATGGAGGCATGGTTTGTTTCGCAAACAGACAGATGGATTGAAGGAAAGGGGTACACCGACCCCGTCACCGATTTCAGGCAAACCACCGATTCTACCGAAAATCCAAGGCTCTGCAAGGCGGAGAAGGGTGGGAATCGGGGTGTTTGTGGGACTTTCCGGCCCCAAAACGTAGGTTTGTTGCAGTGGTCACCGCTTCTTAGCACTCTGGGTGCCGCGCGGTGGAGAGGTCTTTGCACATTCCGCACCTGAGATTGTCGATCGTTTTGGCATCGACGGGCCATGATGCTAGGATGGGCCAGACGCAAGATCCACGTGGTGTTGGATTTTTCCGTCGCGGTGTCGATTCGATGCGAGGTTTGATGATGGACGATCACGCGTTTGGGTGTGGCTGTGGTTGTAGTCGGCGAGATTTCCTTTCTGCGACGGGGTTGTCCGCCGGGGCGGTTGGGATGATGTCGCTGGTCGCCGAGGCGAACGAGGCTGAACCACTGCCGAAAAAGGATCGCCAGGGCGCGAAGGTGCGAGCGGTTTTTCTCTATCCGCCTTCGAGTGCGTTCGCATCCGACCCCGACGGTTGGTGGAGCTGGCCCGGCAACGAGTTCGACGCCGAAGGTCGCCAAAAACAGTACATGAAAGCACTGAAGGAGATCGAAGCGAAGCTCGGCATGGCGATCGTGGTCGACCATCGCCCGGTTGCCAATCGTTCCGACGCGCAGCGTGTCGCTGCCGAACTCCAGGCAGACACCCCAGACGGTCTGCTGTTGGTCATGTTTTACAATCGCAGCTTGACTGACGCCAATGTGCTGATCGATGCCGCCACGAAAGCCGGACTTCCGACGGTCTTCTATATTGGTCTCGGCGTGAAACATGGACAAGTGAGTCAGTATCGGCGGCCTGGGATCTATTTCGTCCAATCGCTCGACAACATGGACGCCATCGAGTATGGCATGCGGATGATCAACACCAAGAAACGGCTTTCGCAATGCCGGCTCTTGAGCATTACCGAGGCTGCCGAGCCGCGTGAGGGCGTCGAGAAGTTCTTCGGCATCACCGTTCGCGTGACTCCCTTTGGCGAATACGCAGAGCGATTCGAAAAGGCAGCGATCGATGCCGACGTTCACAAATGGATCAACCGGTTTAAACAGTCGGCGAGCGAAATTCGTGGTGTAACGCAGCAGGCTTTCGAGAATGCAGCGCGAGCCCATCTTGCTCTGAGGCAGTTGCTTGAGGAGCAGGATGCCGATGGTCTGACGATGAATTGTTTGCGGCGAGGGATGCTGAAGCCATGTCTGAGCTTCGCTGCCTTGAATAGCGAGTTGATACCGGCTGCCTGCGAAAACGATCTACCGGCAGCGTACACACAATTGATCGGCCAACTGCTGACTGAGCGTCCCGGCTTCCAACACAATCCCGCCTTCGAGACGGAACGGAACCACTATTATGCTTCGCATTGTACGTGTCCGCCAAAACTCGACGGGCCTGCCGGGCAGGATGCAGACTATCTGTTGCGACGGTTTGCCCACACGAACGAAGGGAGTTGTGCGATCCAGGTGTTTTGGCGTCCAGACGATCCGGTCACAATGGTTCGCTACTATCCCGACAAGACGCCGTCGCTGGATGTGTACGCAGGCAAGGTAATCAAGTCACATTCGATGCCGCCGGCCGGTGGGTGTACCACGAACGTCGAAATTCAGATTACCGACCGCCCAGACGCGTGTATGGTTCGCGGTCATCACAATCTGCTGTTTTATGGAGACTTCGCCCGCAAGTTCCGTCTGTTTGCTCAGCTTTTCGATTTGAAACTGGCCGAGACGAATTACAGTGGACCGTGGCCGGTTTGAGCTTGTATCACTCCGGAAAGAACTTCCTGAGGGTCGCCTCGCTGGGTGGTTTGGTTAGCAAAGAGACGACCACGAGAGCGACGGCCGAACAAGTGATCATCGTGGCAACAGGCATCATACCGAGGAAGTCGTAGTTGGCGTCCTTGCCGAACTGAGAGTCGCGAAACAGCAGAGTCCAACTGATGATGACTGCGACTACGCTGGCGTAAGCCCCGGCCAATGTCAGTCGTCGCCAATAGAGCGCCGCCAGCACGAGGGGGAAAAGGGCCGAGAAACCGCTGAAACACCAAACGCCCATCGTGAAAACCCGGCGCGGCTCGAACAAGCTGAACAGGTAGGTCAGGGCCACGATGGCGACGATGAACAGCCGGGCCATTAGTACGATCTGTTTTTCGCTGAACCGGTTCTCGCCACCGTAGTGAACGACGATGTCTTCAGTGAAGATCGTGCCCAGGCAAAGGAACTGGCTGTCGAGTGACGACATGATGGCGGCCAGGATGCCGGCTGTCAGCAGGCCTCCCAGCACGGGGCCGGCCAGTTTCTTAACGAGAAAGGGGAGCACCGCATTCGCGGGCACAGCGTCTGGCACGGACGCCAGATCCGTTGTGGCCCAAATGCCGATCAATACGCACGGAGCCCAAACCACCATGATGAAGAGCGGGTGCGCAACGACGGGCAACTTGAAAGACGATGCGCTTTTGGCCGTTAGCCAGTGTTGAAACAAATGTGGGAACATGGCCACCGAGAGCGGCACGAACATGTAGGTGAGAAACTTCAATTTGGGAATGTGCGAGCGCGTCATATATTCCTTGTCGACGGCCTGGCTTGCTTCTCGCATGTTCGCCAGGAAAGTATCTTGCCCGCCCAGTTTGGTGGCGATCATGTAAAACGTGACCAGCCCAAGCACCATGAAAACCATGGTTTGAAAGGCGTTTGCCCACGCTGTGCCCCGCATCCCGCCGAAGAAGACATAGAGCAGCACAACGCAGCAGATGACGAGCGACGCAAGCCAGGGCGGCGCGCCGCCAGCAGTTTCGGCGAATAGTTCCGGAAATGCCCCCCGCGTTACGCCGTTGATGACGGTGCCCGCCGCCAGCACACCAATCAGCAAATAGGGAATGACCAGACCGACAAGGACGGGAAAGAGCAGCAACCCAAATCGATCGCTTTCGAGTCGATCGCGAAAGAACTGAACTTGCGTGGTGTAGCCGTTGGCGCGTCCAAGTTTCCAGAGCTTGACGCCAATCAAGAAGAAGCAGAGCGAATGGATAATGCCGCTCGAAGAGGCGAGCATTCCGTAAACGCCGACTCCCTCCTTGTATGACTCGCCGGTCGAACCGACCAGGGCAAAGGCGGTCATCGTGGTGCCGAACAGCGACATCAGCAACAAGAACGGGCCGATCGAATGACTGGCCACCATGTAGTCTTTGCTGGTGCCGCGAAACAGTCGAGCCGAAAAAAGCCCGAGCCCCAACAGCATGGCGAGGTAAACGCTGATGATAATCAGCACGATGGCGCCACCGTTGATAGTCGCCAGCATCATGCGTCACCTCCTTCCGGATTGGAGGAGGATTGTTCTTCATCGATATGCAGTTCGCTCGGCCAGGCGAATTTCACGGCCAGAAACCAGGTAATGCCGGCGGCCAACGAGATGCCCATGTGGAAGGCGAGCGTGATCGGTAGAAACCCGAACACGAGTGTGTCGTTATCCCAGAGCCAGTTGTCTTGATGCAAGACAATCAGCAATACGACGAGTCCCCAGACGACGTACTTCATGATTTGATTTCTAGATCTCAGATTGTTGATTTATGATTTCGCGTCTACCAATGACTTCGCCGATGTGGTTTTGCAGATGAATTCGTCCATGTCGTCGAAGATGTCGCCCGCTCCCTCGTGGAAGATGCGGCCAATCAACAGGTCGGTCAGATTGCCGCGGTGTTGGGGGTGCTCTTTCATGAAATGGCCGATGCTGAATTGTTCGTTGTAGTAGGCGGCGACGAGTCGTCGAATCCACTGTGTGCCGGCATCGAACTCATCCTGCCAGGCCCCCAGTTTGTCGCCTGATGTATCGTTTGAATTGACCGCGTCGATGATGCAATCGGCCGCCTTCTCGCCCGACTTCAACGCGAAGTAGACACCGGAGGAGTAAATCGGGTCGATGAAACCGTAAGCGTCGCCCACCAGCACCCAGCCATCACCTGCCGATTGCGAAGTAGTGTAAGAAAACTCCTTGGCGACGCGATGTTTGTCGACTCGCTCGGCCGCCGCGAGTCGCCCGGTCAAACCGGGGCAACGCGCGAGTTCTTCGGCAAAGGTTTCGTCCGGAGTGCCGCGCCCTTTCAGCAGGTAGTCGTTGTCGGCAACAACGCCGACGCTAGTGATGTCGTCCTGCAGTGGGATGTACCAGAACCACGACTTGCGGTCTTCGGTGTGGAGAATGATGGTCGCCCCACCGTGGTCGCCAGGATCACGGGCCGCGCCGCGATAGTAGGTCCAAATCGCCGCCTTTCGTAAGTTAGGGTCGACGACCTTAACACCCAATCTGGAGGCGAGCAGCGATGAGAGTCCGGTCGCGTCGATGACGACTTTCGCCCCGATCGTTACTTTGTCGCCACCGTTGTTTTGGACGACAACACCTGTCGCTCGCTCGCCCGAGAACGTGACATCGAGAACTCGGGTTTGGTCGCGGCCTTTCGCGCCTTTGGCGACGGCGTTGTCAAACAACATCTTGTCGAATTGTGCGCGTTCGACCTGCCAGGTTTGCGACCGTTCGCGCGGGTCATGGTCTTTGAAGAAGAACGGTTGTGACTCTTTGCCCGTGCGGCCCACGAACGCTACGCTGTACTTCCTGACGAATTTGCTTGACTTGAGAGTGTTGAGTACGCCGAGACGGTCGAATGTGTCGTAGGTTTCGGGCATCAGCGATTCGCCGACGTGAAAACGGGGTAGTTGCTCTCGTTCGACAAGCAGCGTGTTGAGTCCTGCTTCGGCGGTCAGCGCAGCAACCGTACAACCGGCCGGGCCGGCTCCAATCACCACACAGTCGTAACACGCTGTCGCCATTGCATTGTCTCAGAGCAAAAGATCTCTACATCAAACCTGGTGGCATCACTTCCAGCACTTCGACGGCAGGTTCGCCGTTGCAGTAGATGATTGCAGTACGGCCGTAGGTCACGGCATTTGCCTGGGTGCCGAATATCCGCCGCATTTCTTCGTGCGGTGTTAGTCGCCACATCGATGCAAGACGGACTTCTCGAAGTACGTTGTGACCGATCAGGATTCGCCCCATCGGCGTGTCTTCAGCTTCAATTTCGTTCGCTACGCTGGGATCCAAGAAATCGTAGCTAAGCCGTGCGATGCCGAATTGGACGAGGGCTCCGTCGCTGGACCGCCGCAGCAAGGTGTTTCGCGTGTAGTGTTCCGTAGTGATGTGGCGATGAAGCACTTCTAGGTTGACGGGGCAATCATGGAAAGATTCAAGCGTGACGGTCATGTGTTGATCGTGATCGAGCAGTTGCCGGTAGACCACGGGAGCTTCGTCGGCCGACACCTCATCGAATACGGCCAGCTTAGCTGCCGAACCGTAGAATGGGCCGACTAGGTTTTCAAGCTCGGGAGCCGTGTGGCGCATCAATCTCACGCTTCTTTCCTCATGCATGTCTGCATTACGACCCGTCGCAAACGTGAAAGGGGTACACGCGAATTCACCGAAACACGATTTCAGCGAAATGGATTCAAAGGGGTTTGCTCGGCGGGCTTAGTTGGAGGGGCGTAAGACACGGCCCGCCAAGTATCGGAGCAAACCACGAAGCCGTTGATGCTTGACGCCGTCTGCGATGGAGTCTGCTCGCTTGTGGCAATCCGCTACCAGGTTCCGAGCGGCATCGAACACGCCGGCTTGAAGGTAGAACCGCTCGATGAGGTCGATTTTAACTGGGTTTCCATGGCCCGGTTTGGTGAGAATGGCGAGCATTTCCGTAGCTTCAGTCGCGGGCAGCAACTTCAAAGCCAGTGCCAGCAGCATGGTGGGGCGATGTCCCAGCACATCGCCGCCTGCGGTCAGTTTGTTGCTTTCATCATGCTTCCAGTCACCGAGATCGTTAAGGATCTGGAAGCCGACGCCGAGTTCTCGTGCGAACTGGCGAATCGTCTCGGCGAGCAAACCAGCCGGATGGGCGAGTCGCACACCGGAGTAGAGAGCGGCCTCAAAGGCGGGCGCTGTTTTGAGCGCATAGATTTCGAGTGCATCATCCAACGACAGGTTGTCGAATTCGCCGCCGCGCCACACGAGTTCGGCGCCTTGGCCTTCGGTGAGTCGGCGATGTGCACCCGCCATGCAACGCGTAATGTCGAGCAGCGCGGCCGAATCAATCGACTCACCTGGCTGTGAGACGAGACGATAGCCCAATCCGATCAGGTAGTCGCCCACATTGATCGCGGTGGCAACGTCGTGCTCGCGATGCAATGTCTTTCGACCGTAACGGAAGTCGTCGTCGTCTTCGATGTCGTCGTGGACAAGGGACGCCTTGTGGAAGGCTTCGATGGCCACGGCAACACGCTGCGCTTCGACAGGTATGTTTGCGATGAAGTCGGCGCCGGCGCCGTCGCAGGCAGCCCAATAAGCCGCCAGTGTGATCGTCGGGCGAGCATACTTGCCACCGCGGCAAAGAAAGTCGAGCGCGATTGCCTCGGTCGTCGACAATGCACTGTCGGCGATGTCTCGAGTTGAGGTTGCGACCGCCGCTTCATCAACCTTTGAGCCTCGTAGTTCATACGGAATCAGTCTCGCCAGCGACTGATCACAGAAAAGGCTGTGTGCTTGGCGTTGAAGCTCTTGAACAGCAGCCTGCAGGTCGCCATTCAGCTCTCGCGTCGGGGTGTCGGAGGATCGAGAAGCAGCGGATGCGGTAGCCAAAACGAATTCCTCTGCGATCACCTCAAAGGCCGGTTCAGGCCAATCCAGGCGAAAAGAAAGCAACGGGAAGGACGCGAACCAGCCTCGCAAGTCGAAGCCGGGATTGGGTAAACCCGTATCTTATCATGCGTGTGTCGTTGGCGAAACCGGCTTCAACGCCTGCTGATCAGCCACGCGACAGCTAGAAGGGAACCGTGATCTGCCGCCAGATTTTAACGGCTTTTCGTGGGTCAAAGAATCAGATCAAGGCCATGTTGTTACGTGTACCGCACGCCCTGATGTTGTGGCTCGAAGAACGCCGGCAGCAATCCATCGGCTTGCAGCAGGCCTTTGCGGGTCAAGTCGATGCGATCCTCGCGCAACTTCACGAAGCCTTCTTCCACATAACGCGCCCAGACATGCGACCAGTGATCGAGGATATCGACGTCGTACTTGTCGGCCAACGGCTTTGCTTCAAGATAGCCACGTTTGAGCAATAGGATTAGTTCTCTGATCAGAAGTTGGTGTTGCGTTGGTTTTAGCGCCCGCGCAAGAGGAAGACGATTCTCCTCGAGCAGCGGTTTGGTATATCCCTCCCAATCGACGGCGTTTTGGTAGTGCACCCCCGAGATGTGCCCGAAGCTGGCGACACCGGTGGCCAGCATGTCAGCCCCTTGCCAGAGGTTGTCGCGATAACTGAAGTTTACCTTCGAGGCGTCCTTCACCATGGTGTACGCGCTCGAGGCGGAATAGCCCGCCGCCGCCAACGCATCATACGCCTCGTCCACCCAGGCCCGTTTCGTATCCCAATCTGCGACGGGGATTTCGATTTGGTTGCCGAGGATGTCTTTCGAGTAGACCGTGTTGTAGGGCAGTTCAAGTTGATAGATGGTAACGCTGTCGGGGGCGAGTTCGAGCGTGCGTTGGATGTTGGCCTGCCAGTTTTCGTGTGTCTCACCAACCATGCCAGCGATCAGGTCGATGTTGACGTTGGGGAAACCGGCATCCTGAATCCACTGCCAGGCCCGGTCGATCTCGGCAGTGAGATGGGCGCGGCCGTTCTCGCGCAGAACGTCATCGCTGAAGTTCTCGACGCCAAGACTTAACCGGGTGACTCCGAATTCTCGCAACGCGTGAACCTTCGGTTCTGAAAGCGTGCCCGGCTCACACTCGAACGTCACTTCCTCGGCGTCGTCCCAACGGAGATTGGCTCGCAATCGCTCGCCCAAGCGTTCGAGTTGGCGAACACTCAGGAAAGACGGCGTGCCACCACCAAAATAGACGAAGCGAAACGGCCGGCCGCCGAGGCAGGGCTGCTGGTTAACGAGTTCCATTTCCCGCGACAGCGCCTGCAAGTAGTGCTCGACATCCTTGGCGTTTTTGTCGGTGTAGACGCGGAAATAACAGAACTTGCATCGTTTGCGGCAAAACGGGATGTGCAGATAAAGCCCTAGCGGCACATCACGCGGCGGTTGCGACATCGCGGCTTCCACATCGCCGACGTTCTCCTCCGTCCACTGCGAATACGGGGGATAGTTCGAAATGAAGTAGCTGCCGACTTCGGTTTTGGTTGTGCTAGTCATTGCGTCATAAGCAACGGAAAAGGTGAGATTGCCGCATCCATAGTCTACCGTAGTGGCGGACTTTCCATAACTCGCCCAGTCGTCAGAGACGCTATAGTATCTGAATCGGTTCGATTAAGACGCATGGCGACTTTCTTAACGGCATCTTGGGTGGTAACCTTGAATATGTGTGTTCGCACTAGTATTCCGTAACAGATCAAGTGATGGGTGGGGTGGCTGGGGTCGAACTGCGAGGAACGAGCCGTGAGCCCCCAGTGCTATCGCTTCTGGGGGCTCGTTGCACTCGACCCCAGCCACCCATCACTCGGAGTGTTACTGGTATACCGTTGCCAGTTCAAGCACGGAGTCAACGGATCTGTGGAGGCATTATCGATGTTTGGCGGTGCTGCAAATCACGATAAGTGGCGGACGGCGTGGCGGTGTGTCATGGCGATCGCGATTGCCGCGTTGCTGTGTGTTTGTTCTGCGACGGCACTAGGACAGGGCGCGCCCTTGAGACGCCCCACCGCTACCGCCCCAGTGGGGCCATTGCAGATGGCCGACACATCGAGCCCTCGCGCGACGCTGAAGAGCTTCAACGACGCCTGCAATGAGCTCTACGCCATCATCAAGTCAAATCAGAAGTTTCGAGGTGGTAGCCAGCCGCCGCCGGCCGCCATTCAGGCGTTTCGCTGTCTCGATATCTCACACATTCCGCCGGCGGTCGTCGACGGCGTGGCCTCGGATACACTGGTCGAGTTGAAGGAAGTGCTTGATCGCATTGAGATTCCGCCGGAAAAGGAAATACCCGATGCACAGGAAATGGAGGAACTGATCGAAGCGGGTGAATCGGCGAGCTGGCGGATTCCCAAGACCGATATTACGATCGCTTTGGTGACTGAAGGGCCGCGGGCCGGCGAATATCTCTTCACCCAGTCGACGGTCGACCACACCAGCCAGTATTACCAGCGCGTCAAACACATTTCCTACAAACCTGACGCTGCCGAGGGATTTCGCGACTGGTATCTTTCCGAGCCGGGGTGGATGATCCCCACGACTTGGATTCATGCGTTGCCCGAGTGGACCCGCAAACAGTGGATGGGTACTGCGATTTGGAAGTGGTTCGGTGTCGTCGTGGTTATCTGTTTGGGCATTGCGTTCATGGCGCTCATCTACCAGATGGGAAGACGTCGGGCCCGAATTATGAAGCGGATCGGCGTGTTTCGATATTGGTTGACGCTGGCATTTCCCTTTACGGCAATGCTGACTCCGTTGGCGGTCAAGTGGTTCATCGAAAACCAACTGGCGGTCACAGGCGATTTGCGGTCGACCATGACCGTGATTTTGGACATGAGCTTCTTGATCGCGGTCATCATTGTAGTGGTCGGGGCTCTGAATCGTATCGCAGAAGTGTTCATTTCCTCGCCCAAGATTCATCCGCGCGGCATCGACGCTCAATTGATTCGACTCGGCTTTCGCGTTACGGGGATTGCTGTCGCGGTGATTATCATTATTGAGGGCGGGCAACAGTTTGGAATCCCGCTCACGACGCTCATCGCCGGCGCTGGTGTCGGTGGTTTGGCGATGGCCTTGGCCGCTCAGGACACACTCAAGAACGTATTCGGCAGCATCATGATCATTCTCGACAAACCGTATCGAGTTGGTGAGCGCGTGGTGGTAAAGGATTTTGACGGCGTGGTCGAAGAGATCGGCTTGCGATCGACGAAGATTCGCCTGTTGACGGGACACGTGGCTGCCGTGCCCAACGAAGAGATGGCCCGCACCCACATCGAGAACATCGGTCGGCGGCCGTACATCCGTCGTCTTTCGGATATCGCCATCCCCTACGACACGCCGCAAGAAAAGGTGGAGCGGGCGTTGGAAATCGTCCGCGAACTGCTCAAGGACCACGAGGGCATGCGCGAGGAGTTTCCACCGCGCGTCTTCTTCACGGAGTTCAACCGCGACAGTCTCAATCTGCGGTTCATCTACTGGTACCACCCGCCCGAATATTGGCAGTTCCTCGCCTTTGGCGAACGACTGAATCTGCAAATCATGAAGGCGTTCGAGGACGACGGCATTCAATTCGCTCTGCCGAGTAACCGCATGTTCCTGGCGAAAGAGGAAGCAGAAGAGACAGAAGAGAAGCCATTTCAAGCGTAACGCTTGAGCGTCTATTTTCGCCCAAAGCAAAAAACGCTGCCGGAGTCGTTGGCGATGACGAGGCGGTTGGTGGCGACTGCTGGGGAGCCGATGAAGGAACCACCGGCGGCGTATTCCCATGTCTTTTCACCCGTTTTGAGATTCAGTGCATAGAGTCGGCCGTCACCGCCGCCGATTAGCACGCGGTCGCCAACGATAACCGGCGAGCCGTCGAATCGCGCTCGGGCTGCGAACACCCAGGCCTCTTCGCCGTTGTCGGCTTTGATTGCCCGCAGCCGTTTGTTGCGGCCGCCGACGATGACGAGCCCGTCTTTGACAGCTGCGGACGATCGATAGGCTTGACTGCCTTGCGGGTCGCGAAAGGTCCAAGCGATTTCCTCGTTCCTCCAGTCGATGCCGTAGAACGCGCCGCCTTCGGTGCCGAAGAAGACGAGATCGCCATCGACCGCCGGCGTCGTGCCGGTGGGATCGGTAATCTCTACGCCAGAGATTGCCTCTCCCTTATCGACGTCGATTACGTGCAACTTGGCATCGCAACCGGCCAGGAACGTTCTGTTGCCGGCCAGTGTCGGCATACAGCGGATCTGATCCTCGATGGCGTACTTCCAGGTCAGTTTGCCGGTCGCCGCTTCGAAGCAGTAGAGATTCGAATCCTGCGAACCTACCAGCACTCTATCCTTGTAGAAGTTGGCGCTGTTGTCGATCTCGCCCTCGGTTTCGTACTTCCAAAGCTCTTTGCCATTTGCCGTGTCAAAGCAATAGAAGAAACCGTAGTAGTCTCCGATGTAGAGCCGACCATCGGCGACTGCTGGCGATGCGATGAATCCGCTGTCTTCGAGTTCCTTCTTCCATCGCAAGGTTCCCTTTTCGAGGTCGATTGCGTACAAATTGCCATCGAGGTCGCCGATGTAGACGGTGCCGTCGACGATGGCGGCCGTTGCCTCGAATGCGCCATTCTCAACGTTGTAACGCCACAGAAGCTCCGGCTTCTCGGGCAGGTCGCTCGTTGCGACTCCGTTTGCCTGAGCGTTGCCGCGGAAGAGCGGCCAGTCACTTGCCGCTCGTTCCTTGGCCATCGTGGATGAAGCGGAGCCGGCAACCAGCAAAACAATTGGGAGGAATAGATGATGTAGATTTCTCACGTTGCATTGACCTTTGACGGAGTGTTTTGATGACACAGGCAGAATATGCGGGGTGTCTGCAATCATAGGTTACACGAGGAATGCAAATCTCGCGCCCAATATGCTAGCACTGTGCCGTCGATTCATCTACGCTACGTTGGGCGACTTTGGTATCCTTCGGAAAAGCAGTCGAGAAGGGGACGAGGGGACGGTAGTCTCTATTTCGATCAGCACAAAAGATCTGCGGTACTGGGCATCGGAGATCTATCCCTTCATCCTTGTCGTGTTCGACGCAATGACCGAATCAGCATATTGGCTCCACATCCAGGAATACGTGAAACGCCGGCCCGAGTGCGTCGCATCGGATAGAGATTCGATCAGCGTTCATATACCGGTTTCGAATATACTGACAGTCGCCGCGGTGGAGGCCTTTCGCAATATGTCGCTGCGACTTGTGGAACGTCTTCGGAACCAAGGAGGGTTTCCCGATGTCTCACCCAAACCAAGATGAGATCACGTATGAAGGCATGCAGCAGTTTCTGCGCCGTGTCGGTTTCGAGCAACCCGTGAAGATCGATTGTTCGTTGGCGTTTCATCACCAGGAAACCGGTACGATAGTCATGCTTTCGATTCCCGAAGATGGTCGGTTGGTGCGCCCGGCCGATCTGTTGTCAATTGTCACCCGATTGGAGACGCTGGGACTTGTGGGTGACTCCGAACTGGAGCAGATAAAAACAGGTAAACTGCCAATGGCGTCGTAGGAGTTTTGTTTTGCCGCAGATTACCTATGAGCAGCTATTCGAGTTTCTTATCCAGCTTGAATTTGTGGACACTTCCTGCTCGCGTACCGAAAGAACATTCGAACATTCCGAGTCCGGTGTTTTGCTGGCTTTTCTGATGCCAAATGACTTGACGGTCGCTTGCACTGTACGCGGCGCGGATATCTTGTCGGTCGAGTTTCGCTTGCAGCAAGCAGAGCTGCTCACAGGGTCGTTGCAAAGCGAGTTGTCACGTCTTGATGCACTCTAACTAATACGCCCGCTCGTAGATCGCAAGCAGGTCGGACGGGCTGACAGGGCGGGGGTTGAACGTGCCGGTCCATTGCGTAGCGGCGTCGGTGGCGAGTTGGGGGAGCTTGTCACGGTCGACGTTGCAGTCGGAAAGGCGGGTGGCGAGTCCGGCTTTGGCCACGAGATCGGTCACGAAACCAGCCAAACCGTCCGGACCGGCATCAGGAGAGGGGGCCTCGGCTATGTCGCCGCAGGCGCCAAGCAACTCACGATACCACGACGCGAACTCTTCGCCGTTGAAACGAATCACATGCGGCAACACGATGCCGACCGCTTGACCATGAATGACGTCGTAATGGGCCGTGACGGGATTGGCGAGTGCGTGGGCCGCGCCCAGCATTGAATTCTCGATCGCCAGCCCCGCCAAACACGCTCCCATTTGCATGCCGCTACGTGCTTCCAAATCATCCGGTGAATCAAGCACTCGGCCGAAGTTTGCGGCAATCAACCGCCAGGCGGAGAGCGAGATGGCCGAGGAGATCGGCGTGCGAGCCTTGGTAACATACGTTTCCAGCGCGTGCGAAAGCGCGTCGACGCCGGTCAGGGCCGCAACGAGCGGTGGCTGCGTGAGTGTTAACCGGGGATCGAGTATGGCGATGCGGCAGGTGGCCTTCTTGTCACCGCATGCCATTTTTGCGTGGGTGTCGGGGTCGGAGATCAGGGCGAACGACTGAGCTTCGCTGCCGGTGCCAGCCGTGGTGGGCACGGCGATCATCGGCAGCATCGGTTTGGTGGCTTTGTCACGGCCCCAGTAGTCCTTCATCTGGCCGCCGTTGGTGTGCACAAAGTTGATCCCTTTGGCGCAGTCCATCGAACTGCCGCCACCAAGGCCAACGATCAGGTCGGGTTGATATTCGGCGGCGACGGCTCGCCCCGATTCAACCTCCGCAGTGGTCGGGTTTTCGCAAACGTGATCGTGCAACAGCGTATCAACACCGGCGGCCGCAAGCGAGTCGATCCCACGTTGCGTGTGACCGGCGGCGACGATGCCGGGGTCGCTCACCACCAGTGCACGCTTTGCTCCCAACTCGGCCGCCAACTGGCCGAGCATGTCGATCTTGTCTTCGCCGAAGACGAAGCGGGTGCGAGGGTGGAAGTCGAATGGTGTCATCTAATCAGCAATCTGGCAGGCACGCGAGCGGAACAAAAAGTCGATCAGGTTGCCTTCGTGAGGTTGTAACCAATTGATGCGGTTGGTGGCCATCGGGCCGAGGTTGAGTCGATCGATGTGAGTCGCATCGACGAGTTGTTGGCGGAAGGTAGCGTCGTTCGTGATGCCGGTGCCGACCAGCGTGTCGCCGATTTTGGCGAGCATTTCGCTTCGTCGGCATTCAACGACCGTCACGAACGGGAACATGTATTCCTTCGCCGCCACGCCGATTTCCGGTGAATCGCAGTGGACGACCATCGGCCGCAGGTAGGCGCAGCGTTCGCGTTCGACAAGCCGCGGGCCGTGACCGGCGGTCATGTCCGTAGCGCCATCCTCTCTTAGGTCCTGCTCGATCATGCCCCAAACAGCGGTCGCCATGCCGGGGACGGTAAACGCCGCAAGACCCGCCTCGGGATCGCTCGGCGACTTCGGTTCAATCGGTCCGATTCGTTCGGCAATCGCGGCAGCGATATCTTCGGTGTGTCGGGACGCCCAAATTCCCGAGCAGTTGATGCAGCTTCGACCGCTGTTGATGTAAACGCTTTCGACCATCAGGTCGAGGTAGTCTTCCCATTGATCAACGACATCGTCGCCGAGTAGGATCTTGCTAAATCCGGGGCCGTGGGCTTGAACGCGGGGGTTGTTTTCATACTGCTGGACAGTTGGCGCGCCGCCGAAGATCATCGAGCGGTTGCAGGCGGCGAGCAGCGCTGCCCCCGCCTCCGCCCCACCGGGATAAATGCCGAACACTTCTGCTGGTATGCCTGCTTCGATGAACGCCGACGCCATTCGGTAGGGCGTCCAAGGTTCTTGCGGGCCGGGTTTTAGTGCGAGACCGATCTGCAACGGAATCGCCGGCAGCCAAAGCGTATGCACGCCAGGTGAGTTGGACGGCAGCACCGCGCCCAGCACGGGTGTTTGAGCCTGATAACTGACG
>Ga0180435_10003876_pt1 | contig 14879 bp, 14 predicted proteins | sample SS_ome_3_FD_132467 | JGI IMG/M metagenome (GOLD analysis project Ga0180435, IMG submission 132467) | Hypersaline lake sediment archaeal communities from the Salton Sea, California, USA - SS_3_S_1 metaG | ecosystem: Environmental > Aquatic > Non-marine Saline and Alkaline > Hypersaline >... | reverse complement strand
CAGCCATGACCAGATGAAAGTCACAACGAAGAAACGGTACGGGAAAATTGTATTTTTCATAGCACTGATCCTTGGATGAAATAAGTTTTCTGGTTTTGGTTTGAGAAATGAAAAATCTCCCGAAGAAAGACTTGCGGGAGATTTTATTGTAATCTGAATTATTCTTCGCTGCCGCGGTCGCGGTCGCGCAGGTGAGGGAAGAGGATCACTTCCCGGATACTGCGCCGGTTGGTGAGTAACATCACCAGGCGGTCAACACCGATGCCAAAGCCGCCGCAAGGGGGCATACCGTAGGACATGGCGCGAAGGTAATCTTTGTCCATGGGGTTTTTCTCGTCGTCGCCGTCTTCATAGGTGCGGCCGAGTTCAAGGAAGCGGCTTTCCTGGTCCAGCGGGTCATTCAACTCAGTGAAGGCATTGCACAGCTCCATACCGCCGATGAATCCTTCGAAGCGTTCTACGGTTTGCGGGTCTTCGGGTTTGCTCTTGGCCAGCGGGGAGATGTCGCGCGGGTAGTTGTACAGGAAGGTGGGCTGGATGAAGCTGGGTTCGAGGATATCGCCCATCATGGCGTCGATCAGCTTGCCGCGTGGCGAGCCGGGTTTGACCTTGATGCCTTTGGCGGTCATGGCGGCTTCCAGGCTTTCAGCAGTCTCGTGTTCATTGATGTCAATGCCCACGGCGTCAATCAAGCCCTGGCGCAGTTCTACGCGATTCCACGGCGGGGTGAGGTCGATCTCATGGCCGTCGAACTGGATGATCTGGGTGCCCAGGGTTTTCTGGGCCACTTCGGAGACCATCTGTTCGGTCATCTCCATGATCGTGTTGTAATCAGCGTAAGCCATGTAGAACTCAAGTTGGGTGAATTCGGGGTTGTGTTTGAAGGACACACCTTCGTTGCGGAAGTCGCGGCCGATCTCGTAGACGCGGTCGAGACCGCCCACCAGCAGGCGTTTCAGGTACAGCTCAAAGGAGATACGCAGGTACAGGTCCTGGTGAAGCTGGTTGTGGTGGGTAATGAAGGGACGTGCTGCTGCGCCGCCGTAGATGGGCTGCAGGATGGGGGTTTCCACTTCCAGGAAGTCGCGTTGGTTGAGGAAGTCACGCAGGGACTGGACGACACCGGCGCGCACACGGAAGAGCTCGCGCACGTCAGCGTTCACGGCCAGATCAGCATAGCGCTGGCGGTAGCGCACCTCGGGGTCAGACAGTGTGGCATGCTGCACTACTTCGCCGTCTTCGTTTTCCACGTTCTTGGCGGCGGGCAGGGGCAGGATGGATTTCGCCAGCATTTTGTAGCTGCTCACACGCAAAGAGACTTCGCCCGTGCGGGTGCGGAACATCTCGCCGGTGGCCTGGATATAGTCACCGATGTTAAAGAATTCCTTGAACTGCTTGAAGGCTTCATCGCCAATGTCGTTGATGCGCAGGAAGAGCTGCACAGTGCCGGTGGCATCCTCGATGTGGCTGAAGCAGATCTTGCCCATGGTGCGCAGAGAGCGCATACGGCCGGTAAGGGTGGCCTTTATGGGGGCAGCGTCTTCGTCACCTTCGATGGCTTCAAACAAGCCGCGCGCTTCGCTGGTTGTGTGGGTGCGTTCCACGCGGGTGGGGTACGGCTCAATGCCAACCTCGCGCATCTGGTGAATTTTATCTACTCGTTGTTGTTCCAGTTCAGAAAATTCCATGACTTCATCCTTCATTTTTAAGCAATAGCCCCGCCCGGAAACGGGCAGGGCTTATATTGTACCATCAGTCTGACTTAATATCTAACCAACTTTTACGACTTTGACGGTGAATGAACCTGCCGGTGCCATAACCTCAACGATGTCGCCTGCCTTATGTCCATCCAGCGCACGGCCGAGGGGCGATTCGTTGGATATCTTGCCTTCGCGAGTGTTTGCTTCGGCGCTGCCCACGATGACGAAGGTTTCCGGCCCTTCCCCATCCTCCTGGATGGTGACGGTGGAACCAAACTGGATCACATCGGCGGGAATGTCGGAATTCTCGAACACTTTGGCACTGGCGAGCAAGATTTCCAGTTCCTTGATACGGCCTTCAACAAAAGCCTGCTCATTCTTGGCAGCTTCGTATTCTGCATTTTCGATCAGTTCGCCGCCTTCTTCAATGGCAGCGTGTAATCGGTCAGCGATCTCGTTCCGGCGCTCCTGGCGCAAAAAATCGAGTTCATCTTGCAGTTTGTCGTACCCTTGTTTGGTAAGAAACGCAGTTTGCATCTTTTTTATCCTTGATTTGAGAGTAAAAGAAAACGGGGGTTGCATTGCACCGCTTCGAGCTGATACGGGTAACCTGAGCCCCTGGCTGGGGGGTCCTGTTTTACTGGTCTAATTGCGGATTGGTTGTGATGGTTTTCTTTTCTTCCCTGGTATCAAATAAAAAACACTCCCTGGGGAGCGGTCAGCTCGATGTTTTTCGAGTTGCGCTATCATATCACAGTTTTTTTTTGTGCGCAAGATTAAAATGAGAATTTGTGCAAGTATAATTAGGGTGAAAAATACTCCTCGTACAAGGAAAAATCATGATTACTTCATTGCAGACCCCATACGAAATCCTCAAGAACAGCATGCTGAGCAAGCCGCGCATGATGGGCACCGCCGGAGAGAAGGCGACCACGGCTTTTTTGCTGGACTTCCTCAGCCAAAAAGGGCTCGCCCCCCGAACAGAAGAAATTGACTGGTCCACCGCCAAGGTGAACGGCCGCAAGGCCATGTACCTGATCATGGGCGTTTTCGTGGTCCTGATCAACCTGAGCCTGGACTTGCGTGCGCCGATAAATGGGTATGTTTCCATTCCACTGGCTATCCTTTCGGTGGTGTGCCTGGTGCTGTTTGGCAAGGCGTTGGGGGATGGCAAGATGCCTTTCTTTGGCATGCTGGGCAAAGGAAAGAATGTGCTGTGCGATATTGCGCCGGCAGATGGGGCGGAGGATGCAAAGACTGTTTACTTTACCGCACATACGGACAGCGTATCTTCCAATATGCCTGGCGTGTATATCAAGTTGATCATCGGCTTGCTGAACGGATTTATGACTGTCTTCTGGGTGACGCTTTTTTCCAGTGCATATGGGTTGATCGATTTTTTCAGTGGTACATCCCGATATGCGGGGACGATCCGCACAATGAATGGGATCATTTTCTGGGCCAGTGTGCTGGTGCTGTTGTTGATCATTGCTAATATGTTCACACAGCGTGTGAACGAGAGCCCTGGGGCTTGCGATAATGGCAGCGGTTCGGCGATCCTGCTCAGCCTGGCGTCGCACTATAAGGAGAAACCGGCGCAGAACCTACATATGAAGTTCTGCTGGTTTGCGGCCGAGGAGTGGGGGCTTTACGGCTCGAAGCAATATGTGGCTGACCACAAGGAAGAGATCGAGGCGCAGAAGGAGAACAGCTATCTGATCAATGTGGATATGGTGGGCACAGAGCTGTCTTATCTCGACAAGGCAGGTTTTATCATCCAGAAGCCGCTCAATAAGCAGCTCAACAAGTTGATCGCCGAGACGGCGGAGGCATTGGAGATCGAGGCGCGGCCTTTCCGCTCGTTGATGGGAAATAACAGTGACCATGCACCTTTCCGTAAGCTGAAGATGGAGGTGGCTTTCTTCCTGGCGAAGAAGGATACCAAGCGCATTCACAGCCCGAAGGATACACTGGAGCATGTGAAGCCAGAGAAGCTGGATGATGCGCTGCGCTTGATCACGGGTGTGGTGGAGAAGCTGGACGGGGTGTAGGACACCCCCTACCCGCTGCGCAGGTACTTCGTCCGGCGCTCCGCGCCACCTCACCCAAATTTGTGTTTTTTTAAATTTGGGTGAGAAAAAATCTTGGTGATCTTGAGGATGATGGATGAAATCACTCCCCGGTTTTGAGCCGGGGAGTGTGTTATTTATTGGGATATGTGTGCAAACCGTAGGGCGATTTGCCAATCGTCCCTACACGTGTGCATTTTACTCCGCTACGTAGGTGGCGCCTTTCTCGAGGGCCTCGACGTTGGCGTCCAGGAGGTGCATGTGGCGCTTGGGGAGGTGTTCCTTGAGGCTGCGTTCGAAGGCTTCCAGGGAGATGACGGGCAGACTGGCGATAAGGGCACCGAGGAGGATCATGTTGGACATGCGTTTGTTGCCCAGTTCTTCGGCCATTTTGCTGCCGGGGATGGCGACGGATTTGATGTCGCTGCGTTCCACTTTGCGGTCTACCATGGCGGAGTCGACGATGAGGACGCCGTCTTCCTTGATGAGGCCTTCGTATTTATCCAGCGAGGGCAGGTTCATGGCAATGCAGGCGGTGGGTCGGGTGACCATAGGGGCGCCAATCTCTTCGTCGGCGATAATGACGGTGCAGTTGGCCGTGCCCCCGCGCATTTCAGGCCCATAGGAGGGGAACCAGGTTACGTCCAGGCCTTCTTCCATGGCGGTGTAGGCCAGAAGTTGTCCAGCGAACAAGACGCCTTGCCCGCCAAAACCAGCGATGATAATCTCAGTTTGCATGGGTTCTTTCCTCCTATTTGATATTGGCCAGGGCCGGGTGAACTTTGAAGTCGCCAATCGGATAGTACGGGACCATGTTGTCTTTGATCCACTCCATGGCGTCGGCAGGCTGTTCTCCCCAGTTCGTGGGGCAGGAGGAGAGCATTTCAACCATTGAGAAACCAAGTCCGCGCAGCTGGGTTTCAAAGGCCATGCGGATGGCTTTCTTGGTGCGGCGGATCTCTTTGGGTGAGTGCAGGCTGCGGCGTACCACGTATCCTGCGCCGTCCAGGGTGGCGAGCATCTCCGATGTTCGGATGGGATAGCCGGCGGCTTCCACATCGCGTCCGTGGGGGCTGGAAGATGTTTTTTGACCGGGCAGGGTGGTGGGGGCCATCTGGCCGCCTGTCATGCCGTAGATGGCGTTGTTGAGGAAGAAGACGGAGATATTCTCTCCGCGGGCGGCGGCAGCAGCGATCTCGCCCATGCCGATGGAGGCCAGGTCGCCGTCGCCCTGATAGGTGATGACGATCTTGTCAGGCAGGGTGCGTTTGATGCCGGTGGCCATGGCTGGCGCACGGCCGTGAGGCGCCTGGGTGAAGTCAAAATTAAAGTAGAGATAGGTGAAGGCGGAGCAGCCAACGGAGGCGACGCCGATGGTTTTCTCGCGGATGCCCATCTCGTCCACTACTTCGGCGATCAGCCGGTGGGCAATGCCATGTGTGCAGCCCGGGCAGTAGTGGGTGGGGGCCGGCCGGAAGGAGGCCGGACGCTGGTACACAATTTTCTCGTTCTTTGTGCGTGTTGTTTCCATGATTAGAGTCCTTTCTCCTTGCAGATTTCGGCAAACCAGCGGTCACGTGGATCGGAGCCGATGGGGGGCGGGTCTTCCACCAGGCGCTTGATGGCCTCGTGGATGTCCTCCTCCATGGGGAGCATGCCGCCCGGGCGGCCGAGGAAGGAGATAGGCAGTCTGTCTTTGGTGTGTACGCGCACGTCATTGAGCATTTGACCATTGTTCATTTCGACAACGAGCATGCCGTCCAGTTCTTTGCTGAGGTCATCGAGGATCTGTTCTGGGAAGGGATGCAGGGAGATGGGGCGTACGAGGCCGATGGGGATACCTTCGGCACGGGCAGCACGCACAGCAGAAAGGGAAATGCGCCCGGCGGTTCCGAAACCGACAACGGCGTAGCGGGCGTCATCCATGTAGTAGGTCTTGTAGCGCACCTCGTTGTCGCGCACTTTGTTCCAGCGCTTCAGGATGCGCAGGTTGGTGACTTCCTGAATGGGAGGATCGAGGGCGATGGACGACAAAAAACGGGCTGGTCGGCCTTCGCAGCCATCCGTAGCCCATTCGGGGAATTGTTTCTTGCGGGGTTTCATTGGCGGCAGCTCGGCGGGTTCCATCATCTGGCCGATGCTGCCGTCGATAAGGATGACGACGATAGATCGGTATTTTTCGGCTAGCTCGAAAGCCTCATAGGTCAGATCAATGGTTTCCTGGATGTTGGCGGGGGCTAACACAATGGGGTAATAGTCACCGTGTCCGCCGCCGTGGATCATGTGATTGTAGTCGCTCTGGGCGGGGGCGATGTTGCCAAGCCCTGGGCCGCCGCGCATCACGTCTACGATGACCATGGGGACTTCGGTACCGGCGATGTAGGAAAGGCCTTCCATCATCAGGCTGACGCCTGGACTGGAGGATGAGGTCATCGCTCGCCGTCCGGTGCAGGCTGCACCATAAACCATGTTGATCGCGCCCAGTTCGCTTTCGGCCTGCACAAAGGCGCGGCCCAGGCCGGGCATACGATCGGACAGATATTCCAATGCTTCTGTTTGCGGTGTGATCGGGTATCCGAAGTAGGCGTCAACGCCGGCCCGCACAGCCGCTTCTGCAAATGCTATGTTTCCTTTTAGAAGTTCTTTTGCCATCGTATTCTCCTATGCTCCAGCAGCAACAGGCTGCTTGGCAAAGCGGTAAACAGTGATGGCGGCATCCGGGCAGACGAGGGCGCATGTGCCGCAGGCAATGCAGCCTTCCTGGAACTGCTCGGCAGGGTGATATCCTTTAGGGTTCAACCGGTCGGGTGCCAGACGGATCACTTGCTTTGGACAGAAATTGACACACAATCCGCAGCCTTTACAGTAGAAATCGCTGACTTCGATTCGTCCCTTTGAGGGCATTCATACCTCCTTGTATGAAACATTAAAACAGAATATTGTAAGGTGCATAAGTGCCGGCTGAACCGGCACAATACTATTTTGCCCGGGGTTGGGATTTTTGTGTAGTGTCAATCATCATCTTAGGCGTGAACAAATATCCACAGATTTGAAGTATTTTGCATGTATGAGTGCTTTGGCGGCGATCAAACCCTCCCTAATTGTGCCTGCGGAACCGCTTCGCGTCCCCATTTTGCGGTGAGGCTAAAAAAAGAGGAGATATGGTGAAATTGATTGATGGGATGATTTTATGACAGGGAATGATGTAAATGAGTCCCTGATTGACTAATTAACTGATTGACTTGTTGACGTATTGCCTGATGTATAATTCAGGGCATGAAAGAAGACCGTAAGATGCCCGCGATGACCCGAAGAAGCTGTATTAGACCGCTGTGGGGGGGACTGCTGGCGGTATTTGTTTTGCTGGGGACGGTGTTTCCTGTTGCTGCCCATCCAATGGATGAGTACCTGCACACTTTCGATGTGAATATCTATGCGGGGGAGATCCAGCTTGCATGGCGCATCACAGCGGGGCCTTTGCTGGCGAATGCGGTATGGTTTGAGGCTGACTTGAATATTGATGGTGAGGTGAGCGATGCAGAGGCGCGCGCGTATGTGGCGGCGCGCACGCTTTCGCTGGAGACGGTTGCGGCAAATGAGCAGCGTCTTGAGTGGGAGATCGTGGAGCTCAACTGGCCGTCAAGCCTGGAGGCGCTGGAGCTGGGGGAAGAGGAGATCCATTTTTTGATCAGTGCGCCGATCCCGGATGGTCTGAAAGAACCTTTTGCGTTGGAGATCCGCAACCAATTTGAGCAGACGACGAACAATCACTGGTTTTATATCCATGCGCATGATAACTGGCGCTTTCAGAATATCGTGCAGGGACCAAATTCCCTGCGTTTTGAACTTTCGCGTTCCATGTTCGCAGATGATGAGGAATGGCTGACGGAGTGGGACAGCGGCCAGCCTCAGATGGGTGATTTGGTTGTAGAAGACCCGCAAAGCTTGGCACAGGGATTGCAAACGCGCTCGCGATTGTCGGAGATCGTCCAGCAGGCCACCGAGGACAGGGGCTTTTTCTTCTTCCTGGGTGCGGCGGGAGTGGCGATCTTGCTGGGGATGCTGCACGCTTTCTCACCCGGTCACGGCAAGTCGATCGTAACGGCGTATATGCTGGGCAGCAAGGGCAACTGGTTGTATGCGGTTTATCTGGGCGGTATTGTGGCGGTGACGCACACATTGACGGTGATCGTGATCGGTTTGCTGTTGTTGTTCACGTCGCGGCTGATCATGCCGACGAGTTTTTTCCCATTGATGGAGGTTTTATCTGGTGCATTGATCCTCATCATTGGTGCATTCCTGATCTTCAATGCTACGAAATTCTATCGCAAGCGGTCGCGGGACTTGAAGAAAGAGGAAGAAGCACAGCCAGCGGTTGAGGTCGTGGATGAAGCGACCGGCCGCGCACGCATTAAGATCGAACAGCCGATCACTGAGGAGGCACCGTCTCACCTGCACATGGGGCCAAAATACGTGCCGCGCCATAAAGCGGATACATCCAAAATGGACTGGCGCACCTTGCTGGCGATCGGCACCAGTGGGGGCATGGTGCCCTGCCCGGATGCGGTAGCGATCATGGTGATCGCATCTGCTTCGCAGCAGCTTCCTCTGGGGATATTCCTGATCTCATGCTTTAGTATCGGGATCGCGGTTTCGTTGATCCTGATCGGACTTTCGGTGATGAAGGGGCGTCAGTTCCTGGCGCGGTTCACCTTCTTTGAACGTGCTATCCCGTACGCGCCTCTGGCGAGTGCGATCGTCATTTTTTCACTCGGGATTGGGCTCACCTACAGCGCATTGGGGCGTTACCAGCCGCCAGCAAGGCAGGCGGCCCCGCAGGCTGTTGTCACGCCAGCGCCTTTTGTTCTGGCTGACGCGAAGGTGGTCTATATGGATTATGACCTGGAGCGCAAGAATCAGCTTTATATGAATTCGCCGGTGCAGTCGGCTCAGGAGGCGATCACAGCGGAGCCTGGTGGGGTGGTGGATTTTGTGGTGGATAACAACCGTGGTGTGGTGCTTTATACAAATTATGATTCAGATACGCGCCTGAGCGAGATCATTCAGATGCAGCCGGATGGTGGGGAACGCGTTTCGTTGTATCAGATGGACAATGCTCTTATGCAGGGACTTGTGTTGACGCCTGACGGGGCCCAACTGGCCTTTGAGCTGATCGAGTTCCCGGATGAGCAGGCCATGTATGGAAGTATGCGTATCTGGCTGCTTAACCTGGGAGATGGCAGCGTGACCCCATTGATCGATAATCCCCAGGTGTTCAACTTCAATGCCGGGTTCTCATACGATATGAGTTGGTTAACCTATGTCAATTCGATCGATTCAAGCATTTATCTGTATGGGTTTGAGGAAGGGGTGTCAAGCTTCATTCCCAATAATGTGGGGACAAAGGTTTTCTGGGCGCCGCATGAGAACCGTTTCCTGTATACCAACCTGGTTGAGACGGATGACGGCAAGCTGTATGCCAACCTGTTCCTGTATGATCCAGCGGACGGCAGTGCGGTGAATATCACCGATCAGCTGGACGGCGAAACCAACGGCGGCGTGTGGTCACCGGACGGCTCTGCGATCGCGATCGTTCACCGCGATGGGGATGTGATGGACGGTACCAAGATCATGCTGTATGACCCCGCAAGCGGCAGCGTGGAAATGGTTGTTGCGGACACAGGGTATTTCCACAAGGACCTGATGTGGTCATCGGATGGCGCATATCTGCTTTATGAACAAACACCCTTGGGTGACAATACAGAGAACGGCGGGTTGTGGATCGTGGATATTGAAAGCGGGGAGATGGTTCCGGTTTCGCCTGGCGGGCGGTATGCGGAGTGGTTTTTTGAATAAAATGGGGCGAAAATCGCAGAAATTTGTTTAAACTCATTAATCAAATTCTTATCATCAATTAATCAAACTCTAAACGCAAGCCTGGGGGCTTCGTGGTTATAATGATTATGGAGGAATACATGATGCCTGACACATCTATTATGCCGAATCAAGGTTCCGTTTTCCACAAGGCTGCTGTTTATCTGCGGTTGGTGTGGCAGTTGATCCTTGACCCGCGGGTGAGTGTCTTCCTGAAAGTGCTGCCAATCGGCAGCCTGCTGTATTTGTTTCTGCCGGATCTGTTGCCCTTTGTCGTGGATGATGCGTTCGTAGTAGGGCTGGGGATCTACCTTTTCATTGCTCTATGTCCTGGCGATGTGGTTGAGGAACATCTTGCAGTGATCGAAAATCGTGTTCATAGCCCTGGCGAGGAGTCAGCAGAGGCTTGAAGTTAATGTGCAATTGGCGCGCGCTGCGCGGCAGGGTTGCAATTGTTCCAGTTTTATAAATCGTAGACTACACTAACAGGCTTTTTTAAAACGCCGTTTCCTATGAAACAGGTGGCGTGTTTTGTATTGCAATTGAAAGGAGATTATCATGAAAAAGAAAATCACTCTTGTTGGTCTGGCAGCATTACTTATTTTGACTATGGCGTGCAGTTTGGGCGGGGTTGTCGATGAGATCACCGGCAGCGGAGCCCCCGAGGCAGAAGAAGCTGCAGCCATGCCCACGTCCGAGATCAGCGGCGTAGGCGAGGTGGAAGTGGAACTTACCCCAACGCCTAAACTCCAGGAAGTGAAGGATGACTATTTGGATGAGTTCAATGTGCTGACTGAAGATTGGAGCGGTCCGATCTTTTTGACCTCGCAGGCCCAGCCGGGCAAGGAACAGTCCAAGATCTCTTACGAAGATGGCAAGCTGGTCTTTGGTCTGTATGACATGGAAACCTATGTGTACCAGTTCAACCAGCGTCCGGCGGATGCCGATGTGCTGTTGGAAATGAAATATCAGGCGGGCGGGGCACATGAGAACGGTATTGCGCTGATCTGCCGTGCGGCGGCCGACCAGAGTGCATGGTATGAGTTTCGGATCTCGAGTACTGCACAGTATGCGATCTACCGTTATGACGCAGCCCTGCGTGATGATTACAAGAATCCGTATATTGAGCTGGCCAAGGGTGTTTCGGATGCCATCTCCCCCACCCGCGAGAACATCATGCGCGCGATGTGCAATGGCTCTGCGCTGGTGCTGGAAGTGAATGGCGAGGAAGTGGTGTCGGTGCAGGATGGCAACCTGACCGAAGGTGGTCTGGTGGGCGTGGGCGCGATGTCTTACAATAACCTGCCTGTCAACATTATGATGGATTATTTCGGTCTTTCCAAGCCATAAAGTAATCTATTTTCGCTCCTCGACGCCGCCCATTCGGGCGGCGTTTTTTTCTTTTTTGGGGGATGAATTTGGGGAAATGAATGTTTTTCGGGACCAAAATGTAAATCTGATAAACATTATCCGATATTTAACATAAATTCACTTGACTTTCATAATAAATATCATTATAGTGGTTCTAATAGAGGGTTTATCTATTAGCGCCGGATGCTTTATATGGGCATCGAATTAAGTTCATTGATTTGTGATTGAGAGGGAAGAAAATGAAACGTTCAAAAGTTTTGGTCTTGTTATTTTTGTCATTGACAGTGCTGCTGGCTTGCAGTTTGGGTGGCGGGAATGAAGAAGAACCGGTGGCGGAAATTCCGACCCTGGCCCCCCCGCCAACCGAGGCACCGACGGTTGCGCCTCCGCCAACTGAAGCCCCCCCACTGCCTGAAGAGCAGCCGGCAGAGGAACAGCCCGTAGCACCTGCAGGCGGCCCATTGGTGGGTTCGGATGCGACCTGGGTGCAGGTTGTGGCCGCAGGTGACAGCAGTAAGGAATTCGGTACGCAGATTGGTGACGGTTTCATGATCGATCTGCCTTCCGCGGAAACGTATTCCTATGCATTTGTGGATGGGGCTGAGTTTGGCGATGTTTATGTAGAGGTCGATGTGGAAACCGTGCTGGCAGATAATAATGGTATTGCCCTGGTCTGCCGGCAGTCTGATGATGGGTGGTATGAACTGCGCATCCATACGCGCGGTCCTGATACAGGGTCTTACCAGATGTTCCGCTATGATCCTGCACTGCTGTCGCGCAATCAGGTGCCGTATGTGAATTTGCTCAATAACCTGACCAAGGTAAATACGCCAGACATTGTCAATGGTGTTCTTAAGTTCAATACGATCGGTTTCTCCTGCAAGGGAGAAGAGCTGCGTGTGTTTATCAATGGCGTAGAGCAGCTTCCGCCTGACAAGCAGGTAATCACAGATGGCAATCTGGAATCCGGCTCGGTGGGTTTTGGCGCCATGTCCTTTGGCGGCGGCCCGGTGCAGATCGAGTTTGATCTGGGGGCCTTCACCGCTGAGTAAGCGCATCAATTCTTAGATAGAAAGGGACAGGTGTTATGCCTGTCCCTTTTCGTTATCTTCTTGTGCTGTGCCCGGTTTCTTGATGAGGGACTTGACGTATTTGTTGTAGTATTTCTGGAAAAGGTTGATGAACTCTTCCTTACGCAGCCAGGTGCTGAGGGCGATGAGGAAGGCAGTGAAGGAGAGCAGAAAAAAGAGCTCAAAGATGCCGGTTTTGCCAAAGATGAACAGAGAGACCACCGACCCGCCGACGATGATCTGTGCCCATTTGAGCGACCAGGCGGAGATCTTCTCATCAATCTCGCCCAGGTACTGCACGAAGAAGGATGTAGTGAGGATCAGGGAGAGGGCAAACAACCCAGAATAGAGGAAGTGCAATCGCGTTGAGATGGGATAGATTTCCTTTATGGAGGGCGTCAAAACGGTGAGTACAAGAAAGACGTTGGCAAGCACGAGCCAGACGTTGGCGCGTTTGTTCCTGAAGTTCACCCGACGGAAAAGGTAGCCGATGTAGACCATGAAGCAAGCGCCGGTGATGATGCCCCAGATGATAAAGTCCAGGCGGTGGTCCCAGCCGAAGAAATTGCCCATCTGGCTGAGGGTGTATTGAAAGGGGGATTGCTTGAAGGAGAAGAGGAGGGTGAAAACTGGGATGGCGATAATGGCAAAGCCGGCGATCCAGCGGCTGTACCATTTCACGTGGTGGTTATTGGAGGGGTTGTTCTTGTCGATCATACTACCTCGGTATTTTGATTTAATTAAGCAGCGTATTGTATCATTCGCGTAGTAGAAATTTCTTTAAGAATTTCGGGCAGGATGAAAATGCTGTGATTAAAATTCACAGGCAAGGGGCTGCCTGTGATATACTAAACAAAACAAATGTTCCATTATACAAAGGGGATGTATGCCGATCAATTATCACGAAATTCAGGGACAAATCCGCCAGATGGGTGAGCTGGAACCGGCGCGCTTGCAGAAGCTGAATGAGCTGCGCGAGCAGGCTGCTGCCCTGCTGAAAGCCCATAACGAGAACATTGATATGCTCCAGGAGTGGGTTCGGGTGGCGGTGGCAGGTAATCCAAACCTGCGCTGTGCTGTGCCGGTTAGCGAAGCGCTGCTAGCGCATTTCCCGCCACCAGCAATGCCACAGCGCGTGGTGATCCTGGCGGCGGACGGCTCGCAGATCAACCCCAGCCGGCATGACGGGGTGCTGTTTGGTGTGGTGAATGTGGGCGTGTTCCGCATGGCGCCCGGGAGCGGCCAGGTCCCGCAGGAGATCGTGCACAGCGAGTTGATCACCGGGGATGACCTGTATGCGCCCAACGGCGGAGCGATTGGCGAGGAAGTGGTTGCCTTGCGGCGTGACCTGCGCGAGCGGCAGGAGCTGGCTCGCCTGGCTGCTGAGGAACACGCAGAGAGCCCGGGTGTGATGGTGGCCGCTCTCACTGACGGTCCGTTGGAGCCTTTTGTACGCGAGCCCCAAAAACGCAAGGATCTATCGGGGTTGTATAAGAATTATTTGAGTGCTTTGCAGGGAATCGTCAATCCGCAGACGGCGACAGCTGGCTATGTGGACAAACCCCGCTCAGACCTGCTGGTGCGTTTGCTGGAGCTGGTGACGTTGGGACAGAGCGAACGCCTGGACCGTGCAGGGCACGAACGCAGCTTGCCCGGTGTGACGGATGCCGGCCTACTGAAGGATATGCTGCAGCCGGGGGAACGCTCGGCCATTTTTGCCTTGCAGTCGCGCACAGCACAGACCTTCACCGGCGAGATCGGGATCCATTTCTTCTACCTGAACGTGGGGCGAGAAATGGCACCTTCGCTGGTGCGTGTGGAAATTCCGCGCTGGGTGGCGGAAGATGAACGTTTGACAGGCATGCTGCACACTGTGCTGATCAACCAGTGCAAGGAAATGGGGGGGCGCCCTTACCCGTACGCCCTGCACCGCTCTCATGAGGTGGCGGTGGTGCGTTTTGAAGAAAAGGACCAGTTGAAAACAATGATCATTGCTGAGCTCCGCAAGCGCGGTGTGGATGTAGATGAAAACTCACCGAAACAAGCAGCAAAAGATATTTCCGGCAACCGGACGAGGTATTCATGAACCAAAGTATTGAAATTGGACGATTATTGCGAGCCAGCACCACAGGCTGTGTGGTTGGCTGCCGCCTTTCGCAGTGGGGCATCCCCTCCTTTGGCGCACTGCTGCGCATCCCGCTGGGCGGGCAGGCTAATTATCAGATCTATGGACTGATCTACGATATCCATGTGGATGATGATGGTCTGGTGCGTCAGCTGGCAACCACTGAGCAGGTCTCGGATGATGTGATCCAGGATAACCGAGTGAACCGCAATGTGCCCCTTGAGATCAGTGTGGTATTTGTTGGTTTTGAGGAGGATGGGGAGGTGAGGCATTTGATGCCGCCGCGCCCGCCGTTGAGCCTGGACGCGATCTACACCTGCACGGACGAGGAGCTGTGCCGCTTTACATCCAGTGGGCAGTTTGGCTATATCCGCCATGTGCTGCGCAATGCAGAACTGCCGGTGGGTGAGCTGCTGGCAGCACACCTGCGCCAGACAGCGGCAGCCCATTCCGCGCCAGGTACGGCCTGCAGCGATCCCGGCTGGGCGGAGCACGCTACGCAGGAGCTGATCACGCTGCTGCGCGATGATTACCCAACCCTGATGAGCGTGCTGGGTGCGTTGGGGGATGCCGGCATTGGCTTTGGCCAAGGAGGTCTCTCATGACAGAATATAGCGTTTTCCAGAACGGTGAATATATCGGTTATCTGGTCGGCGGTACGCTGAAGGAT
>Ga0180435_10003875_pt1 | contig 14880 bp, 10 predicted proteins | sample SS_ome_3_FD_132467 | JGI IMG/M metagenome (GOLD analysis project Ga0180435, IMG submission 132467) | Hypersaline lake sediment archaeal communities from the Salton Sea, California, USA - SS_3_S_1 metaG | ecosystem: Environmental > Aquatic > Non-marine Saline and Alkaline > Hypersaline >... | reverse complement strand
TAACAGCCTGAATACACTCTCCGGATTGATCGGAAAGGATGCAGAACGTGCCCAGCTCTTCGTAAAACAACTTTCCGATATCTATCGCTATATCCTGGAACAGAAAGACCGTGAGCTGGTTCCCCTCGATACTGAAATTAAGTTCGTTGATAACTATATCAGCCTGATGAAGATCCGTTTCGGGGAAAACCTGAAGATAACAAAGAACATTCCGTCGGAAAAACCATACCGCATCATTCCCTTATCTGCACAAATGCTGGTGGAGAATGCTATCAAGCATAATATCATCTCAAAAGAAATGCCCCTTAGCATTCGCATTGAGGTCAGGGATGATCAGCTGGAAGTAAAAAATAATTTACAGCGCAAGAGCAGCATTATGCATGAGGAAGTTGGAGAATGGGAAAAACACGGACTGGTAAACCTGAAATTGAGATATGCTTATCTTAGTAAAGGACAATTCCTGGTGAATGAAAGTTCTGAAGAGCCTTTTCCGGATGAACTGGAAGGCCATTTTGTTGTTCACGTTCCATTAATTGGCACAAAGGATGAAGGTACTGATCATTGAAGATGAGATCATGGCGGCTGAACGCCTCGGGGAGATGGTGCGAAAGGCCATCCCCGGAGTCGAGGTGTATGCTACGCTCGACTCCATCAGCTCCGCTGTTCGATGGTTTAGCGGGAATGAAAGTCCCGACCTGGCCTTCTTCGACATACAGCTGGCCGATGGACTGAGTTTCGAGATCTTTGAGCAAACAAAGGTCGGCTGCCCGGTTATTTTTACCACAGCCTATGATGAATACGCCCTGAAGGCTTTTAAAGTAAACAGCATAGACTACCTTTTGAAACCAATTGATGAAGAGGAATTAGCTTCCGCAATCAAAAAATACCGGGAACTTCATGACTCAAAAAAAGAGTCAGTCATACCTGACAGCAATATTGACAACGTCCTTAAACTGTTGACGAAACAATATAAATCCCGCTTCGTGGTAAGGGTAGGTGAACGCATCCGCTCCATCCCTGTGGATGAGATACAGTGCTTCTACAGTATGGAGAAGGCGAACTACATTCAGACAACGGAAGATCGGCACTACAATATCGATCATTCGCTGGAACAGATCGAAGCATTGATCGACCCGGGCATGTTTTTCAGGGTAAGCCGCAAATTCATCGTTTCCCTCAATGCCATAGAGGAGATCATCAGCCACTCGAACAGCCGGCTCCGGATTGTATTAACTCAGAAAACAGAGGAAGATATTATTGTTGCCCGGGAAAAGGTTAAGGATTTTAAGCGATGGCTTGAAAGATAAATCCGAAATTCGAAATCTCAAAGCACGAAACAAATTCAAATATTTCAAACTCAAAGCACAAAACTGTTTTGAGTTTTGAATTTAAGACATTCAATATTGTTTCGAATTTGCGTAATTAGGATTTAGAATTTATTGAACGTCTATACGTTCAATTTTTCCCCTTCCGATTTTGCAATGACAACCGCTCCACAGCTGTCGCTCCAAACGTTGGTGCAGGTGCGGAACATATCGAGTATGCGGTCAACGGCAAGGATGAGACCTACACCTTCCAGCGGAAGCCCCACTGCAGTTAGAATTACCGTTATCATTACCAGCCCTGCCATGGGGATAGCTGCTGCCCCTATAGAGGCAAGAAGGGCTGTGATCACAATTACGATCTGTTGTATTAAGGTTAGATCCACACCATAGGCCTGTGCGATAAAGATGGCCGCTATGCATTCATAGAGTGCGGTACCGTCCATATTGATCGTTGCGCCAAGGGGCAGGGTAAAACTGGAGATCTTGTTTGATACACCCGAGTTTTCTTCTACGGCATTTATCGTAAGCGGAAGGGTAGCACCCGAGGATGAGGTTGAGAATGCCGTTAAGAGCGGTGTCGACATATTTTTCATGTGCCTGAATGGCTTCACTCTTCCAATGTATTTCAGTATTATTGGCAGGGTAATGAAGAAATGTATGGCCAGTGCGAGGATCACCGTTCCCATGTAGAGTCCCATGCGGGAGGCCAGTGCCGTGAGGTCGTCCTGCTCCGAAACTACTTTTGCCACGATCCCGAAAATACCGAGGGGTGTGAAACGGATCACGAACATGGTGATCTTCATCATCACATCGAAGATGGCATTGAAGGCCTTCTTCATAATATCCCGGTTTTCCTCAGCAGCCTGGGTAACAAAGAAACCAAAAAGTACTGCGAAGAAAATGATGGCCAGCATGTCGTTGCTGTTAAATGCCTGGAAAATGTTTTCGGGGACCATTTCGATCAGGGTGTCCCCCAGTGATCGCTGACGTTCCACCAGGCCCTCTACTTTCTGGCTGAAGCGCAGGTCGGCCCCGATACCCGGTCGAATTGTATTTACAAGTATCTGGCCGGTAAGAATGGCAAGCAGGCTTGTGGTAACATAGTATCCAATGGTTTTCAATCCTAAACGACCAAGGTTGGCCCCGCTGCCGATATTGGCAATTCCTGATATCAGCGAGCTGATGATAAGCGGGATAATCAGCATTTTCAATGCCCTGAGGAATACATCACCCATCCAGGAAACATAGCTTACTGCTGTTTCACTCATATACAATCCGTATAATACAGCCAGTACGAGAGCAATGAGAATCTGCCAGTGGAGCGGGATCTTCTTCATAAGTGCGAATTAAGGGATAAATGTAAGGAAAAATTGAAAGAGAGACCTCTCAGCTTGGCAAGCGGTGAGGTCTGGCAGGGGTTATTAGAAATTATTTACCTTTATAGGTTAATCTATTTACCTAGGTTGCTATGAGAATTTTTTCTCTCTTCATAATCCTGGCCCTACTGTCGGTAAATCTGAACGCCCAGCATACCAATATCCTGATCGATGATGACGGCAGCTGGACCCAGCCGGAAGAACCGTCGATCATGATCAATCCAAAAAATACCAACCATATCGTTGGTGGGGCCAATATCGACAATATGTATTATTCCACCGACGGAGGTTTTACCTGGTCCCATGAGGTGCTCACCTCCAGCTATGGTGTGTGGGGAGATCCAGTGCTCATCGTTGATACCGCCGGAGCATGGTATTTTTTCCATCTTTCAAATCCTCCGACAGGAGGAAACTGGATCGACCGTATCGTTTGTCAGAAAAAAGATACGATCGGAGGAACCTGGAACAACGGAACCTATATGGGCTTGAACGGGACTAAGGCACAGGATAAGGAATGGGCAGTGGTTGACGTGACCAATAATAATCTCTACGTAACCTGGACCCAGTTTGATGAATACAATAGCTCAAACCCTAACGACAAAAGCGATATCCTCTTCTCCCGTTCTTATGATGGAGGGGCAAACTGGAGTGAGGCAACAAGGATAAACGAAGTATCAGGTGATTGTCTTGATGGCGACAATACAACGGAAGGTGCAGTGCCTGCGGTTGGTCCCAACGGTGAAATATATGTTGCATGGGCCGGACCACTGGGCCTGGTCTTCGACCGCTCACTTGACCAGGGCGAAACCTGGCTGGAAGAAGATATTTATATCGGCCCTTTCCCCGGAGGATGGGCCTACGACATTCCCGGCATCAGCCGATGCAACGGTCTCCCCATCACTAAATGCGATCTCAGCGGAGGACCAAACCATGGTACCATATATGTGAACTGGACAGATCAACGGAATGGTACCGACGACACAGATGTATGGCTTTGCAAATCTGAAGATGGCGGAAATACGTGGAGCGATGCCATCAGGGTAAACAACGACCCTCCCGGGAAACACCAGTTCTTTACCTGGATGGACATCGACCAGCTTACCGGTCACCTCTGGTTTGTGTGGTACGACAGAAGAGCTTATGATGATGACAACACCGATGTGTTTATGGCGGTATCAAAGGATGGAGGAACAAGCTTTACCAACTTTAAAGTCAGCGAATCACCCTTCTTGCCTTTTGAAGAGATATTCTTTGGCGACTACACTAATGTTTCGGCTTATGACAATGTTGTTCGGCCGATTTGGGCCAGGCTTGAAGGCAATGACCTCAGCATTTATACTGCTATCATAGATCCGGATATCGTCGGCATTGAAGAAGAGGTACCGTCATTATTGAGTCTGGAGCAAAACTATCCCAATCCCTTCAGGGAAAGCACAGTGATATCTTTTAAGCTTAAGAAACCTGAAGTGATTAGCCTGAAAATATATGATGTTTACGGAAGGATGGTGGCTTCACTGCATAACAAAGAGCTCGTGCAAGCCGGCAAACATAGCAGGTGGTTTAACCCTGAAAGCCAAAACCTAACAACAGGAACATACTACTTCTCGCTTGAGACAGATGAGCTGGTGATGAAAAGGAAAATGATTTTTGTACGATAGTCTGCAACGAAATGTAAATTTCCTTGTCAATCAATGATAAGGTATTTATAACAAGACTCATCGGGTTTTTTTTATATTATTGCAATCGCAATTTACACAGGACGATGAACAAGGAATTTAAGGAGATCATAGCGCAGATCAGGTCCTTCTCTTTTCCCGACGGGATAGGCGATATGACCATCGAGGAGTTAGCTGATAAAACGGCGATTCCAAAGGAATTGATTTATAAATATGTGGAAGATGAAAAAGATCTTATCCGGCATATATTGAAATTCGAACGTGAAAGCTTCAAAGTAATCTTTGATGTGCATAACTTCGAAGGTGTGAACGCTATCGACATCCTGCTTACCGTGAGCAAGGAGATCGCAACGAAGTTCAGCAATGTGAGCCCCGGTATCACATATGATCTGAAGACGAAGTATCCTGATGTGTATAAAAGGCATTTTAAGTCCCGAATGGATTTTATTTTCAGCAAGATACAGATCAACCTTCAGAAGGGCATCGCCCAGGGGATCTATCGCGACGACCTAAGCATCGAACTGATTTCAAGGCTTTATCTCAGCCGACTCATCGACCTCCACAATCCTGATTTCTTCCCTCCTGAGGAGTTTAATTTTGAAACGCTGTTCGACGCTATGTTCGAAAGCCATATACGCAGCATCGCAAATGAAGAAGGCTTGAAATACTGGGAAAAGAAGAAAAAGATCTTCAAAAAAGAATTAAAAAAGAAGATTTAAAATAAATGGCCCTGCCATTCGTCTATTGAATATCCTGAAGGATAAAAACTGATTATTGCAATGAAAAGAAACATATTCGCATACCTGTTATTGGTTTGCCTGGGCGGATCAGCCGGAATACAGGCCTCTGCCCAAACCGAATACCGTTTTTCGCTGCAGGAAGCACTCGATTATGCATATGAGCACAACTACGATATCCTGAGTTCATATAAGGACATCGAGTCGGCTGAAAAGCAGGTGAAGGAATACATGGCCATCGGGTTCCCCCAGGTAAATGCAAGCGTAAACTACACTGATTATCTTGCTATCCCAACCATGATCATTCCTCCAGGAACATTTGGACCGGATGATCCGGGTTCGGAAGTGCAATTCGGAACCAAATACAATGCAATGGCTGAAGCAAATGCTTCGCAACTGATCTTTGATGGAAAGTATATTGTCGGTGTACAGGCATCCAGGAGGCTCCTGGAAAAAAGCGAACAGCAATTTATCAAGAACAAGCTCGATATGTATGAAGCTGTTTCGGCTGCTTATTACCGCGTACTGGTGGCAGAGAACACCATGGTTATTCTCGACAGCACCATGTCGTACATGCAGGATATGTTGTATGAGACCAGGATGACCTTTGAAGCAGGCTTTGTTGAAGAAACGGATGTAGATCAGCTTCAGCTTATCGTTTCCGACCTGGAAGCAAATATCATCTTAACCGAGACCCAGGTGCAGATCGCGTATGCATATCTTAACTTCCTGTGCGGATTGAAAATTACTGATAATGTTGTCGTGACAGATAAACTAGAAGATCTTATGCAGCAGATGGATTATGCTGCACTGCTGAACGATCCGTTTAACTATGAAAACAACATTGATTACCGCTTGCTCATGACGCAACGTGAAATAGCACAGTTGCAATTGAAGCTCGAAAAATCAGAATACCTTCCTTCCCTGGTTGCCTTCATTAATATCGGGACCCAGGCACAACGGAATAGTTTTAACTTTTTTGAAACCACTGAGAAATGGTACACATCTTCTTTCTGGGGGGTCGAGATGAGCATCCCTATCTGGAGCAGTGGAATTCGAAGTGCAAGAGTGCAACAGGCAAGGATCAATCTCGACAAGCTCGAGATCGCTGATGAGCAATTGCGCACGGGGCTTGAAATACAAGTACAAACCGCACAGTCGGAGTTCAATAACGCATATCTTGTTATGCAAAACAAGTTGCTTGCAATGAACACGGCTGAAAAAATCCTCAGGATCACGAGTACAAAGTACAAGGAGGGAATCTCAACAAGCCTCGACCTTTTACAGGCCAACAATCAATTCCTGACCAATACATCCGATTACATAGTATCCATGCAGGAGGTATTGATCAAGAAACTGGAACTTGAGAAACTCATGTACAGCGAACCTGGTAATTAAGTCAATTCAAAATATTAGTGCACAGAATAAACCCACGATAATGAGAAAAATTCTTTCAATAGCCATCATTCTTATCATAGCTGCAGCCTGCAGCACAGGCGATGATAGTGAAGCGATCAAGGAACAGATCAAGCAACACAAAGATGAGGTGAGCCAGCTCAACATTAAGATCAAGGAACTGGAACAGCAACTTGCCTTAATGGAACAAACAGACGATATCGGGAATATCCCGGTCAGGGTAACAAAACTGGAACCCCGTCCCTTTATGCATTATTTCCAGGCAAGTGGAAGTGTCGAAGCCGTGGATCAGGCCTATATCAGTCCTGAGATCAACGGACAGGTAAAAGAGATCCTGGTTTCCGAAGGAGACGTGGTAAAACAAGGCCAGTTGCTAGTCAGGCTCAATACCAGCATTACAGAGAATACCATACGTGAAGTGGAAACCCAGCTTGAACTGGCCACTACGCTTTACGAAAAGCAAAAACAACTCTGGGAAAAGAATATTGGATCGGAAGTGCAATTCCTCCAGGCACAAAATAATAAGGAAGCGCTGGAAAGCAGTTTGCAAACACTGGAGGCCCAGCTTGATATGGCCTATATAAAGTCACCCGTTGATGGCATTGTGGACATCATCGACATTGAAGAAGGCGAACTTGCCATGCCCGGCTTCCAGATCATGCAGGTAGTAAACCTTAGCAAGATGAAGATCACTGCTGATGTATCCGAAAAATACCTTCCTGTGATCCATCGTGGCGACCTCGTCCGGCTAGAATTCCCTACCTTCCCATCACTTGAGATGGAAGTGCCTGTTCATCGTATAGGAAACGTGATTCACCCCGGAAATCGCACATTTCCCGTGGAACTGAGAGTAGATAATGGCAATCGCTATCTCAAACCGAACATCCTGGCCCTGATCACCTTCCTGGATTACAGTAAAGAAGATGCCCTGGTGGTTCCTTCAATAATCATTAAAAATGACCTGAAGGGAGAATACCTGTATATAGTGAAGGAAGAGGATGGCAATCAGATTGCTCAGAAGAAGTACATCACTTCAGGCAGGTCTTATGGAGATGAAACAATGGTTGTTTCGGGACTGAATCCCGGAGATCAGATAATTACCCAGGGATACAACCTGGTAACAGATGGTACAGCAGTAAAATTTATGTAAATGGAGATCAAGGAAAAACAAGTCATTCGTGAATTCAAACTCAGTTCATGGGCCTTGAGGAATAAGAACACTGTGTTCCTGATGATGTTCATCCTGCTGGGATTTGGATTTTATTCATATCGGTCGCTGCCAAAGGAATTATTCCCTGATCTGGTATGGCCGACCATTTATGTTCAGACCATCTATCCCGGGAATCCCCCGCTCGACATTGAGAACCTGATCACACGCCCCATCGAAAAAGAGATCGAATCTGTAAGCGGCGTTAAGGAGATCAGATCTACTTCGACACAGGATGTTTCAGCCATTTTCGTGGAATTCAATACAGATGTACGGCTCGAAGATGCCCTTCAGGAAGTGAAAGATGCAGTAGATAAGTCGAAGAGTGAGTTACCGGACAATCTGCTCGATGACCCCATGGTGATCGATATTGATTTCTCGGAGTTCCCCATTATGAATATTAACCTTTCGGGCGATTTCAGCATCAATGAACTCAAAGAATATGCAGAATTCCTGGAAGATGAGATCGAACGTGTCCCCGAGATCTCCAAGGTGGATATTACAGGGGTCAACGAACGTGAGGTGCAGATCAATGTTGACATGCACAAGCTCAGCACCTTTGAACTAAGTTTCGACGATGTTGAAAATGCAATCGCCTTTGAAAATGTTTCCATGTCGGGTGGAGAGATCAAGCTGGGTAGCGGGCGTCGCTCGATAAGGATCATTGGTGAGTTTTCAGATCCTTCCGAAATAGAAGATATCGTAGTAAAATGGGAAAACCACAAGATCGTTTACATGCGCGATATAGCAGAAGTGGTATATGGATTTGAAGAGCCCAGAAGTTTTACACGCCTTGACAAACAACCGGTAGTTTCCCTGCAGGTGATCAAAAAAGGTGGTGAAAATCTGCTGAACGCAACCGATAAGGTATTCGATATCGTTGATAATGCGGTTGAATCCAAAAATCTCCCTTCCGCCCTGAATATCGTTTATACCAACGATCAGTCGGAAATGGTCCGCGACCAGTTGAGCAACCTGGAAAACAGCATGATCATGGGGGTGATCTTCGTGATCCTGGTGCTCTTCTTTTTCCTGGGTGCGAGGAATTCGTTTTTCGTTGGTTTTGCAATTCCTATGTCGATGTTCCTGTCATTCATGATACTCGGAATGATGGGATCAAGGATCAATATGATCGTATTGTTCTCGCTCATCCTGGCCCTCGGTATGCTGGTCGACAACGCCATTGTAGTGGTCGAAAACATTTATCGCTTTGTTGACCGGGGATACAGCAAACTCGAGGCAGCAAAGCAAGCTGTTGGTGAAATTGCTTTACCCATTATCACCTCAACAGCCACAACACTGGCAGCTTTCTTTCCCTTGCTCTTCTGGGACAGTATCATGGGTGAGTTCATGAAATACCTTCCGGAAACCCTCATTATCGTTCTGGCATCTTCTCTTTTTGTAGCTCTTGTGATCATCCCTGTGGTGTCATCGACATTTATTAAACCCGGGGATCAAAATGCTTCCCCGAACAGAAGAAAGGGACTGCTTATCGCAGGCATCCTGGCCGGGTTATCGTTATTGTTTTACCTGGGTGGCACGAACACCCTTGGCTCCTTATGCGCAGCCTTTGCCCTGATAGGTATTTTAAACATCTTTTTCCTGAGCAGGGCAGCAAAATGGTTCCAGGAAGTATTTCTTGTTCGCCTGGAACTCGGATACCTCCGCTTTATCAAATTTGCCCTTCATAAGCGAAATCCATTTTATTTTATCGGCTCAACGCTGGTATTGCTCATCATGACGATGATGCTATATTTTGGAAGCAATCCGAATGTTATTGATTTCCCCTCCAGCGATCCAACTTATATTAATATCCTGGCCGATCTGCCCATCGGAACCGATATCACAGCCACTGATGCGTTCATGAAAGAGCTGGAAGAGGATGTTTTTGTGATCCTGGAACCAAACGACAAAATCGTTAAATCCGTACTTACAACAGTAGGTGCAGGAGCCGTACTTGAGAACGATATTGAAGACCTGTCGGAGAAGATGTTCCGGGGATTGATCACCATATCATTCCTGGAATATGAGTTCCGGCAGGGGATCAATACAGCAAACATCCTTGCAGAGCTCAGTGATAAGCTTCTCGGCAGGTATCCCGGCGTAGAGCTTACCATTGAGAAGCAGGCGGATGGCCCTCCCACCGGAAAACCAATCAATCTGGAGATCCACGGGCAGGATTTCGATATGCTGATGCATCTATCCGATACCATACGGACTTACCTCAATGGTGCCGGTATAGAAGGGATCGAAGGTTTGAAAATTGACCTGGATTCTGATAAGCCTGAGATCATCATTGATATTGACCGGGATAAAGCCAGGCGTTTTGGTCTTTCAACAGGCCAGATCGCTTCTACTATTCGTACTGCATTGTTTGGAAAAGAAGTATCGACATACAAGGTAGGTGAAGACGAATACCCGATTCAACTCAGGCTTAAGGAAGAATATCGCTATAACATGCCGGCATTGCTGAACCAGATGATCACATTCCGTGATCCTGCAACCGGCAAGATCATACAGGTCCCGATCTCTTCAGTTGCAGATATCTCATACAATACTACTTATAATGCAGTGAAACGAAAGGATCTTGAGCGGGTTATCACGATTTACTCCAACGTGGTTGAAGGCTATAATGCCACTAAAATAAACGATCAGCTCAAGGCACAAATGTTATATTTTGACCTACCAAGCGGTTATACCTACAAATTTACCGGTGAGCAGGAAGAACAGGAGGAATCGGCGGCATTCCTGATGAATGCCTTGCTTATTGCAGTTTGCCTGATCACCATCATCCTGGTAACACAGTTCAACTCAATTGTAAAACCGGCAATTATAATTCTTTCGGTGATCTTCAGTACCATTGGTGTTTTCCTCGGATTATATATCAGCGGGGCTGATTTCGTGGTTATCATGACCGGGATCGGGATCGTTTCCCTGGCAGGGGTTGTTGTGAATAATGCCATCGTACTTATCGATTATATTGATCTGCTTAAACGCAGGAGAAGGAAAGAACTCGGGCTGGCTGCCGGGGCATTGCTCACAGTTGAAGACTCTATTGAGTGTATTGTAGAAGCCGGAAAGACCAGGTTAAGGCCGGTATTGCTAACTGCCATCACCACGATACTCGGATTGTTACCGCTTGCCATCGGGATGAACATCAGCTTTGCTTCGTTCCTGGAAACATTCGACGGGCAATTATACTGGGGTGGTGACAATGTTGCTTTCTGGGGGCCTATTTCCTGGACAATCATATACGGGTTGACTTTTGCCACTTTCCTGACCCTTATCATTGTACCTTCGTTGTACTATGTTTTATATCTGGGGAAAATTAAGTTTTTCGCACCTAAAACCAGGAAACAATAAGCAGCACCAAAAACACTGTTTTATCTTCCCATGCAACCATTCCAGGCGTTTTTTTGTCTAGGGGTTGAAATGTAATTATTGTTCTTTTTCATAGGGGAAGAACCTTAATGCATAGACATAAGCGCGCGATGTTAAGACCAAAAAATCCGGATTTACGTAACTATCGAGTAAATTTTTCCGTAACTTTACTATGACAAATAGTATCTGATCCACACCTAATCGTGTGCTGATCAAGGTTTTAACATATTTTAGCCAGCACTAAACGTGTTGTGCTTATTATGTCGTATGCATTTTGATGAGGGCTTCATAGAACGATGTCTGAATAACGATTCCAAAGCACAGGGAGAGTTATACAAGCATTATGCTCCCAGGATGTTTGGCATCTGTCTGCGTTATGCCAAGAACCAGATGGAAGCTGAAGACGTCTTGCAGGAAGGTTTCATCAAGGTATTCAGGTATTTAAAGGATTACAGGAACGAGGGTTCCCTCGAAGGCTGGATCCGCAAAACGATGGTGAACACCGCCATCAACTTCTATAAAAAGAAGTCAAAATACCTGAAAGATATAAGCCTTGAACAGTCCGAGCCCATCAACCATGACGAGGAAAGCGCCCTCGATGCTCTTTCCGCCAAGGAACTGCTGGAAGTGATCCGGGAGTTACCTGATGGTTATCGCATGGTGTTCAACCTCAATGTAATTGAAGGATATACGCATAAGGAGATCGGTGAGATGCTGAACATTTCCGAGAACACCTCGAAATCGCAACTATCGCGCGCCAGAGGGGTTCTGCAGGAGAAACTTAAAAACAAAGTAAAAGGTGTCCGAAGAAAATAAATATTTGGATGAGCTTTTTCAGAGCAAGTTTGCCGCTTTTGAAGCGGAACCACCTGCTTCAGTTTGGGATAATATTTATGCCAAACTACATGGCAATAGCGGTGGTTCCATCAATCCGGTAAATCTTTCAGTGCTTGCAGCCTTGATCATGATTTCCGGATTGCTGGGGTTCAGCCTCATCAACAGTAACTCATCTGAAAGTGAAACATCCTTAATCTCAGATGGGCACACAGCCATGCTCTTCGAAGATCCTACCCTCCTCCACCCCGAAGCCCTTGAACTACCGGAGGTGATCGAACAAAGGATGGCCGGAAATAATGAGGACCAATACGTACTCAATATCTCTGATGAGGAATCTGAAAAGACTGTTGAAAATGCTCCTGAAGATATTCAGCCACATAACAGCCTGCACGAGTATTATGTAAAAACCACCTTCGGTGAATCCTTCTCAGAAAAAGAAAAACTGGCAAGGTTAAGGGCCAGGAACTCAAACGGACTGTATTCAGGATTGTTCATGAATATTGACGGAATTCAGGTTCGCGACAGTAGGTATAACCCAAGATTCTCAGGTATCAATGACGGAGAACGAAAGTATAACAGAAGGGCAACCTGGCAATTGGGGGTTTTCTTTACGCCCGAAGTGATATTCTATCCTGATGATTCCATTCCTAACCAGCGCAGCTATACCTTTGAAGCAACAGGAAGATGGGTAAAGAATGATTTCTTCATTGAATCAGGACTCGGATTGTCATTCTCTTCTGACGATGGGAACTATGCCATAGATTACGAACGATTCCTGGGTTCGTACGATGATGTTTACAATGTAACCTTCGACACCACGGAAAGTGGCGCTGTTGTTCCGATTTACCATACGAACCTTGTGAATGTTTATGACTCGATCGACAGGTATAAGGTGGAGCAAACCAAAAATAAATATACATATCTGCAAATTCCGGTATATATCGGTTTCCAGAAAGAAGTAAACCGTTTTGGCTGGTTCATCAAAGGTGGACCGATATTATCGATACTTGTTCATGAGAATATTCCTGAACCGGATGCCGGCAATGACCGGATCCTGAGTGTTGACAGCCAGATGCCAAGCAGGGTAAATTCGAACTGGCAACTGGGCTTCAGCGCAGGAATGACTTACCAGCTGTCGCCTAAGGTCAGCATAGCAATAGAACCGACATTCAGGTATTACCTGAGCTCACAATATCAACGAAAATACATTAGCACCCGTCATCCTTACTCAGTTGGCTTGAGGACCGGGTTGTTGTTTAACTTTTAACCTAATTGACGATGCAACACTTTGACCCCCGACTTAGATTGCATTCCAGGCAAATGCCTCAGCAGCTGATCCTGCTGCTCAGAAAATTGCTGCTGCCTCTGCTGATCCTGTTTGCGATCTCCATTACAACAACCTTTGCACAGTCCGGTTTGAACCAGCTGTACTTCTACGGACAACTGGTTAACAATCACAATGGTGCACCTCTTGCAAATAAAAATGTTTACATCCAATCTGATTTAGCCATAGGCGGGGGAATGAGCTATACACAGATGTATGTAACCGACGACAATGGATTCTTTTGCGATACCATCAGCACATCTGCCATAAAGGGATCATTGCTGATCTATGCATATGGTACCGACAATGAAAAACATGAAATAAAAGAATACTTCCGTTTCAACTGGGAAGACACCTATTACTGCAATGTAGAATTAGCAGTGCCTAATGGTACACATTTCGACTTTCAGGCAAACTTTAGCTACGAACTCGATACGCTCACTGTCAGCAACAATATGTCATACAATTTCCTTGACAACTCTTCTGCTTCAGGAATTAGTTCGTGGCACTGGGACTTTGGTGATGGGACATCTTCATTCAAATCCAATCCATCGCATACTTACACCCAGGCAGGTATCTATGATGTTAAGCTAACGATCTCCACTGCAGCAAGCGTATCCAGCGGACTTGCTGTAAGCACGGTTACTAAAAAACTCAAGGTGGGAATGAAGGATTACTTTCACTTCGGAGGGCATGCTTTTGCCGGATATTTCCCCGTTGATCTTGGCACGGCCTATCTGTACCAGGTTATAGAAGATGAATATATCCCTATCGACACGACTGAATTTGATGAATATGGATACTACATGTTCCCCCAGCTGATCAATGGAAATTACAAGGTTAAAACGTTTCCCTCACCTAACTCCACACATGCAGGAGCATATCTGCCCACATATTTCGGAAACGAACTTCTCTGGACCAAAGCGCAAACCATCTACCTATCGGAAACCGGATGGGAATACGACATTGTTATGGTTGAGAATTCGGATTACAACACAGGTGACGGTAACATTGAAGGCAGGGTTTTTATTGACGGCAAAACCTCTACAATTGAAAATGCGGCAGTTATTTTGTTCAATGAAACCGATAATTGCCTTACGTATATCAAATCAGACAAGGAAGGGGCTTTCATTTTCACAGGCCTTGCATATGGAACCTACAAGGTCCTTGCCGACATACCCGGCAAATATACTTACCCAAGTATTATCACCCTGTCAGCCAACAATCCGACTATAGCTGATATCGATATCATCGTATATGAAGAAGACATTGCTCACGGCATAGGTGATGAAATTGAAACCAGGCTTACCGGACTTGGCGATCCATACCCCAACCCGGCCCGATCGCATGTTAACATTGAGTTTATGTTGAAAGAAAGCGGCCAGGTGCAGGTGTTTGTGTTCAACCAGAGCGGACAGATTGTTGACAAGTACAGCGCTTATCACCACTCAGGAGATAATAAGGTACATATCAATACATCAGGATTAACATCGGGTATGTATAAGATGATGCTTCTGTTTGGCAATGAAAAACACGTGAAGTCCTTTGTCAGGATTAAGTAAGGTCCTTAGAACAAAATATGCAGGCATCCCGTAATGCTT
>Ga0180435_10003873_pt1 | contig 14882 bp, 12 predicted proteins | sample SS_ome_3_FD_132467 | JGI IMG/M metagenome (GOLD analysis project Ga0180435, IMG submission 132467) | Hypersaline lake sediment archaeal communities from the Salton Sea, California, USA - SS_3_S_1 metaG | ecosystem: Environmental > Aquatic > Non-marine Saline and Alkaline > Hypersaline >... | reverse complement strand
GCAGCTAAATAAGATGATCAAGATGAGGCGTGTGTTTTTGGCTGTTTTCATCTCAGATGGAGACTTTCGGTGTTATATTTAGTGTCGCATTGATGTTATTGTTGAACTCGAATTGCGCCCAAAGAAAAAGAAAGACGAGTATAGAAGTCCCCATGCGGCCTGTCAAGCTGATAGCCACCAGACCAATGAAATCGCCAAGCGATGCGACAGCAGTTGGCCTGAGGATGTTCCGTTTGAAAAAAAGGAAGGATGACCGATGCCTATCGGAGCATTATTCTGAAAAACAAGCTATTTGGCGATTGACAGGTATCGCGGCGATTCGATACCATGGCTTGAAGCGGTTAGAGCGTTTGCTCGAACGTATCATATCGAAAGGAAAACAACATGTTAAATCCTCAAATGTTCAGAGAGTACGATATCCGGGGCATCGCCGGCAAGGATATGGAACCATCGGATGTGGTGCGGATCGGCCAGGGCATCGGCACCTATCTTCAAAGACAGGGCAACACTAAGATCACGGTGGGCCGTGATTGCCGCACCACGTCGGATCTATATGCCGAAAAGTTGATCCAGGGTCTGTTGGCAACGGGATGCCATGTGGTGGACATCGGTGTCTGCGCCACACCCGTGGGGTATTTTTCTATCCGCCACCTGAGCAAGCAAGGCAATGTCATGGTTACTGCCAGCCACAACCCGCCGGAATACAATGGATTCAAGATATGCAGTGGCGTGGACTCCGTGTTTGGCGGTCAGATACAAGCCATATTGAAACTGATCGAAGATGAAACGTTTGAAACCGGATCCGGCAGCCTTGAGACCTACGATATTCTGACGCCTTACACAGCCTATATTCAGAAGAACATTTCATTGGCGCGCCCCTTGAGGGTGGGCATCGATGCCGGCAATGGCACGGCCGGCGTCACCGCCGTCCCGATCATCCGCGGGCTGGGCTGCGAAGTTCACGATCTATATTGCGATCCAGATGGAACGTTCCCCAACCACGAAGCAGACCCCACGGTGCTGGAAAACATGCAGGAAATTATTGCCCTGGTCCAGGATAAAAAGCTGGATGTTGGTTTCGGATATGACGGCGACGGGGACCGGATCGGTGTTGTCGATGCAGACGGCAACCTGGTCTATGGAGATAAATTGATGATCATTTTTTCGAGAGAGATTCTCTCCCGGAAACCCGGGTCCACCTTTATTTCCGAAGTCAAATGCAGCAAGACCCTTTACGATGACATTGAAAAAAACGGCGGCCGGGCCATCATGTGGAAAACCGGCCACTCGCTTATCAAACAGAAAATGAAAGCTGAAAATGCCGAGCTGGCTGGAGAGATGAGCGGCCACATCTTTTTTGCCGATCGCTATTTCGGCTTTGACGATGCGGTGTACGCATCCTGCCGGCTCCTCGAAATCCTGTCCCGTTCGCAACAGACCATCGCCGACCTTCTGGCCGATGTCCCAGACACCGTCACCACGCCCGAGATCCGGGTGGAGTGTCCCGATCATATCAAGTTTAAAGTCGTCGATGCCGTAACCAAGCACTTTAAAGAGCGCCAGGATGTTATCGACATAGACGGCGCCCGCGTTTTGTTCCCCGATGGTTGGGGGCTCGTGCGGGCCTCCAACACACAGCCCGCCCTGGTTTTGCGTTTCGAAGCCATGACACAACCAAGACTCGATGAGATTCGGGAAAACGTGGAAGCCGTCCTGAGAGACATCCAGAACCAGATTTCATGAACGCGGGCCTCGACAAGAAGATATTCGGCACCCTCTTTTTTTCCATTTTTGCAGCTGTCACGGGTGTGGGTATCGTTGTGCCGCTCTTGCCGGTCTATGCCCACGAGCTTGGGGCCGGCGGGATGGCGATCGGCTTCATTTTCGGATCTTTTGCCCTCTCGCGGACGTTCTGCCTGCCGTATTTTGGAAGACTTTCAGACAGAAAGGGCCGCAAACGGCTCATTGTCCTGGGACTTATATCCTATGCCGGTATTTCAATGGCTTTTATGCTGGCGGACAATGTGCCTCTTCTGGTCGCCATTCGGTTTGTTCAAGGAATCGCGTCTTCCATGATGATGCCAGCCATACAAGCCTATGTGGGGGATATCACACCACCGGGTCGGGAAGGCTTTACCATGGGCTTTTTCAATATGTCCATTTTCTTCGGTTTGAGCCTTGGTCCCATTCTGGGGGGAAGCATCAAGGACTACTGGGGCCTTGACGCCTCGTTTTTCAGCATGGGCATCCTTTCCCTGGTGGGTTTCTTTCTGAGCCTCACTTTTCTTCCGCCTGTGGAGACGGAGCATGTCGTCAGAAAAAACCGTCCGCCCCTGCCCTGGCGGCAGTTGGTAAAGGACCGGGAAATCGCCGGCCTTTTCTTTTTCCGTGTGAACTATACCGCGTGCATCGGCATCCTTTGGGGTTTTCTTCCGGTTTTTGCCGCCACCCGATTTGAACTGTCAAGCTCGACCATCGGTTTTCTGGTCATGCTGGGGGTCTTCATCAGCGGTATCATCCATATGCCCATGGGTTACGTGGCTGACCGCATCAATCGTCGGATGATGATCAACTCAGGCGGTCTGATCGTCGCTTTCGCCATGATTTGGTTTGCCTGGTCAGGATCACTGGCAGATCTGGTCATTGCCAGCATCCTCTTCGGGCTTGGCGGCGGCATTTCCATGCCGGCTCACATGGCCGTGGCGGTTTTCAAGGGCAATCAAGCCGATGCCATGGGATCCCTCATGGGCCTGATGACCATGGCGCACAGCCTGGGCATGCTGATGGGCTCCTCTTTTGCTGGCTTGATGATGGACCTTTTCAATCTTCAAAATGCTTTTGTTATGGGGGCCCTTATCAGCTTGGCCGGTGTGCTGATTTTTTTTATGCTTACCAGAGGCCTCCGTCACCTAACTGTCAGGAGAGATATCGTATGACAACGACCTTTTCACCCATCGGGCACATATGTACACCGTTTCAATCCATCAAAGGCATGCCCATACAACCATCGGGGGCCATAGATGTCGAAGGCAGCGTTCAAATAGATGCGGCGTATGCTGAGGGCCTCATGGACCTGGAGCACTTTTCCCATATTTATCTCATCTATGTATTTCACCAATCCAAGGGTTATCAGCTGCAGGTCCAGCCTTTTCTGGATCAGGCGTCCCATGGTGTGTTTGCCACCCGTGCACCTCGCCGGCCCAACCCCATCGGCCTCTCCATTGTGCAGCTGCTAAATAGAGACGGGAATACGCTTCGGGTCAAGGGGGTTGACATGCTGGACGGCACGCCGCTACTGGACATCAAACCCTATGTGCCGGCTTTTGACGTGTTTCAGGTATCTGCTGTGGGCTGGCTCGAGAACGTGCAGAAAGGGGTGAGGTCACAAAAATCGGATCGACGGTTTGAAACATCGCATCCTCGTACGATGCGATGAAACGCGACCGTATCACTCCGATTCGGAATGCTACTTTGCCAAAACGTTATAGTTTTTCAGGTGTGAATGCAACCACATCGTCGATGGTATCGGCGTCTGCAAAAAGCATCACCAGGCGGTCGATGCCAAGGGCATTGCCGGCAGACGGGGGCATGTGGGCAAGATCCTCGAGAAAGGGCTCTGGCATCGGGTAAGCGTCCTTATCAAAAGATCGTCGTAGGGTGGCTTCAGATTCAAATCGTCTGCGTTGCTCTGATGGATCCGTCAACTCGGAGAACGCGTTGCAGATCTCAATGCCCGCGATATAAAGTTCAAACCGTTCTGCCAGGTGAGCGTTATCGGGCTTCAGGCGGGCAAGAGAGCCCAGGGCGGCTGGATAGTCCAAAAGAAACACCGGCTTTCCCCATCCCAGGTGGGGAGCGATTTCACAGCCCATGATTTCATCGAAACGTCCATTTTGAATGGCTGTCTCCAGCGGTGTTTGCGCAAACCGCTCAAACGCCTGCTTCACGGTCAGGCGATCCCAGGGCCCGGCAAGATCGATGCGCGAGCCTTGATAGGAAATCGTTTGGGCCTCACAATTGGCGCGGGCCACAAACACAATCAACGCTTCGCATTGTGTCATCATATCCAGGTAATCGTGCCCTACGGTATACCACTCCAGCATCGTCATTTCAGGCAGATGCAGCCGGCCCCGCTCCCCTTTGCGGTAGCATTTACAGATTTGAAAAATCCGATCAAAACCAGATGCCAAAAGACGCTTCATGCACAATTCTGGAGAGGTTTGCAAAAACCATGAACGGCTGGGTTCCGCATCGATAAACGCCTCGGGCGCCGGCGCCGGAATCCTGGTCGGGGTTTCAACCTCCAGATAGTCCTGGCTGTGAAAAAAGGACCGAATCGCCGATATGAGGCCGGCTCTTCGTTCGAGTTTTTTTTTGTCTGGCCGGTAATTGGATCGGGTCATATCATGTCTTTTCCAGATAGCGGTCTTGCGTTCGGTCCTGAAGGTATGTTGCATCAAACTCGTTTTCTTTTCCAGACGCATACCAGTCGTGAGCAACCGTTTTGCATTGATTACAAGCCGTCTTCGGTATGTGAACAGCCAGAACGCGGCGTCCGTTGCTGGCCGTGGAATCGATTCGAAAAGCGCCGCCGCAGTCGTCGCAAATGCGTAGGGTCTCTATTTGGGTTTCATGAATATTGTCCGTATCATAATAGATATTGCGCGTGCGTTCATCGAATGCCTTATCGCCCTGTACACGCATCTTCATCGTATCTCTGGATTCCCAGAAGTCGAGAACTTTATCGCCGATTCGGTGAATCCAGCTGGTCACCTCTGGTGTCTGTTTGATACTGTCCGGGTCATAGCCGGGTTCTTTCACATGGCTGTAATCCATACCTGCCAGTGCCAGAACAATACCGGTATTGACATAGGGAAGGGCGCCCTCTATGGAATAGCCCCCTTCGAGAACGGCAATATCCGGCTGCAAAAGGGCGGTCAGTCTGGCATATCCCTGGGCTGAAAAATTCATGTTGGTGATGGGATCTGAGTAGTGATTGTCCTGGCCTGCCGAGTTGATGATAATATCCGGCTGATACGCTTCGAGGACCGGTCGAACGATATTTTCGATAACATACAAAAAGCCCTCCTCAGACGTGTTTGGCGGCAGCGGAATGTTCAGCGTGGTGCCGATGGCATTGGGGCCGCCTATTTCACCAATGAAACCCGAGCCTGGATAGAGCGTCCTTCCATCCTGGTGAATCGAGATAAATAGCGTGTCTGGATCATGCCAGTAAATATCCTGTGTGCCGTCGCCGTGGTGGCAATCGGTATCCACGATGGCCACCCGATGAATCGGGTAGGCTTCCCGAAGATATTCGATCATAATGGCCTCGATATTGACATTGCAAAATCCGCGTGCGCCATGAACCAGGCGCATGGCATGGTGCCCAGGCGGCCGGACCAGGGCAAAGCCGCAGGCCACCTCTTTTTCCATGACCGCCATGCCGATGGTTTTTGCACCTCCGGCACTGATAAAGTGAGAGTCTGTCATGACCTGCCAGACGTCTGGCACGCAGAAATGCACACGCTGGACATCCTTCACCGTCACGGAATCGGGTTTGTACTCTTGAATACCCTGGATGTCAAAGAGCCCTTCCTCGAAAAATTGATCCTGCGTATACAGGAGGCGCTCCTCTCTTTCCGGATGTGTGGGGCTGATGGCCCAGTCAAAAGCTGGGAAAAAGACCAGCCCGGTCTTACGTGCGGCTTGTAGCATATAACATCCTTTTATTCTTTGAAATTATAGTGACGAGACCATCTTCGCATGGTCCCGTATCAGTCCTGGCTTGACCTGTGCACGAATACGGATGTTTTTACCCGTCGTCTGAAATCCACGGACCATATTGAATTCAAGCGCTTCCAAGACCTCCATTTCAAGGTGCTTTGGGTTGGCCCCCCTGCTGACCGCCTTTTCCCTCAACAGTTCGAAGGCTGTCTGAACGGCATCGTCACGGGAAAAGTCCGGTGGAATGCTCGCTTGAAAACCTTCTCCAGGCGATAGGGTATAACCTGCCTCGGTGTCCGCAAAGAGGGTTACCTCACAGGTCGTTCGTGCCAGGGCCGCCCCAATGGCATTGGCCACCGTGCACTTGGGCGTCACACGAACAGTGTGATCGGTCAATGCCTGGATGCCTTCTGCAAAAAAAGCAGCGGGCCCCCCCAGTATGATGATTTCCGATGGGTTTAGACGGAGGCCTTCCTGGATTTCATGAATGGTGTAGACAGGCTTCTGGTTCAATCGATCAACCATGTTTTTCCCTGCCTGTAAGATCTCTTCACAGGCTTGCATAAAAATCTTTTGGGCTGCCTGTTCCAGGGAAAGATCCAGAGCTCTTGCAATGGGTCTGACGCCCTTGACAGCCGCAGCCCTATTGCCCGTCTTTAATTTTTCCAATACACACAAAGCATCTGTCGGGGTTGGGACAGGGCCACCGAATGCCATGGCTGCTCCCAGGCGCTGTGGGCCAATGACAATTTTACCTTTGCTGAGCCGAACCTGACTGTCACCACCGATGCCAATCGACTGGGTGTCCAGAGACCGGATCAAGGTTTTAAACGATCCGATGCCAATGCCATGTGGCGCCAGAATGGGGACGCCATTGATAAGGACGGTCATGTCGGTGGTGGTGCCGCCGATGTCCAGGACAAGGGTTTCCTTGTCCTGGGCTGCAAACGCTACCGCTCCCATGACACTCGCTGCAGGGCCGGATAAAATGGTTTGCCCTGGAATATCGATGGATGATTCAAATTGCATATTCCCCCCATCCGCTTTGAGGATGCGAATCGGAGATGGCAGGCCCTTTTCGGTCAAAGACTGCTGAACCGCCTGAAAAAATTCATTGTGAAGCGGGTATACCGATGCATTTAAAAACGTCGTGGCAATGCGCCTTGGAAAGTTGAGGTGCCCGGATATCTCATGGCCCAAAAATAATTTTTCAAATGAATCCTTTAAAATATCCCTCATCTGAATTTCATGCGCTGGGTTTCGAACTGAAAATTTTCCTACGATACCGACATGCTGGATGCCCCTGGACAACAAAATTTGTCTGATGTTGAGAATTTCTTGCTCATCAAGCGGACGTATTTCACGGCCTCTGTGATCGATGGCGCCTGAAACTGCAAAGTAGTGTTCTCCGGTTCTAAAATAGTCGGGGTTGATGCCGGGTCCACTGGAGACGATCATACCGACATCCGGCACTTTACTTTGAACGATGGCATTGGTGGTAAGGGTGGTGCTGAGGACGATTCGCTTGATGCTGGCTGGTTTCACGTGTTCGGTGACCGCATCGAGCCCCTTTAAAACGGTATGAAATAGATTGGATGCATCCGTAGACACCTTCACCTCACGGACAAGCCCATGGGCATCCAAAAGAACCACATCCGTATGGGTACCGCCGACATCCAGGCCGATAATCATGTCATTCTCCAGCGTTGAATCCTGTCTTTTCATGAAAGCTATCACAAATATTGATCTCGATGTCAACCTGTCAAAATTCATGATAATTTATGCGCCTGAACGCCCACAAACAAATTGTGTTTTGTATGATTTATTGCTAATGGGCTGGATAGACCGGTTTAAGGCAGTGTCATTTACCATTTTGTCGTGGCATCATGTGGGCTTTCTCAAATGAAGGGAATCTTTCAATGACGGAACGCAATCAGCTCAAGGAAAAATTGAAGGGCCTTGATTCGGTAAATATTTTTTTTACGGATCTTAACGGCCAGATTATGGGACTTCCCATAAACCCAGAAGATATCGAAACGATACTGGAGAAAGGCATCGGATTTGATGGCAGTTCGGTCGCAGGTTTTGCTTCCGTAGATAAGAGCGACCGGATTCTTATCCCGGATCCTGACAGCTTTCGAATTATAAAGCTCAAGCATGAGTCCATTGGATTTTTCATCGGTCGGGTTTATAACGAGTTCGGCCGGCGTGCACAAGCAGATCCCCGACGCGTTCTTGAGGACATCCTCCATGATGCACAGGAGGCCTATGGCTTTCGTTTCTTGCTGGGACCGGAGCATGAATTTTTTTTGCTTTCCGGAAATCCTTTCGAGGAAAAAAAGCATACGGACCAGGCTGGGTATTTTCAGACGACACCCCACGATAAAGGTGAGCATGTTCGAAGTCAAATCATCGCCATACTCAAATCCTGTCATATCAAATTCGAGAAAGCACACCATGAAGTCACACCCTCTCAGCACGAAATCAATCTCGAATGCACGGATCCTTTGCGTGCTGCCGATCGGACCTTGCTGTTTAACCATGTTACGCACAAGGTCGCTGCTGAGAACGGCTTTCACGCCACATTTATGCCCAAGCCCTTCGACGGCTACAACCGTAGCGCGTTTCACATCCATGTGTCCATGCAGGATGCCAATGGGAACAATCTGTTTTATCAAAAGGGATCGAATCAAAACCTCAGCCGTCTGGCCAGACAATTTATCGGCGGCATATTGAAATACGGAAGAGAAGTTTCCATTGTCATGGCCTCATCCTTCAACTCCTACAAAGCCTATGTGCTGGAAAGAGAAGCGCCGATCATCAGGGGCTGGGGATTCAGCAACCGGAGTTCCATGGTCCGCATCCCATACTGCAACAGCCCTGAAAGTACCAGGCTCGAGCTGAGGGCCCCGGATCCCATCGGCAACATGTACCTCCAAATGGCAGCATTGATCGCCATGGGGCTTGAGGGCATTAAAAACGATCTCGATTGCGGACGCCCGGATGTGGGCAGCACGTATCAAAAAAAATACCGTATGCGCATGTGGGACAAGCGCTTCTTACCGAAAAGCATGGGTGAAGCGCTGGTCGAAGCTGAAAAGAGCCAATTTCTCAAAAAACTCTTAGGCCAAAAGCTGTTTGAAAGTTATCTGTCTCTGAAAATTAAGGAATGGGAAGACTATCGAACCCATATTACACCGAAGGAATTTCATCATTACGTCAATCGTTAAGGGAGGTACTTGGTATGGACGCCTGGGTCGAACAATTACAATCGCATGTCAATACACTGGATCGTTTGAAGAAATTCATTCATACAACACCTGAAGAGGAAAGCGCCATTGCAACCATGAAAACGAAATGGGGCACAACACCTTATTTTGCATCCTTAATGGATCCGGATGATCCAAACTGTCCTATCCGAAAACAGGTCATCCCATCTAAAAAAGAAACTGAAAACGTTTTCGGTATGGAAAACTACCTTGTGTGGAAGGAGAACCGGGACACCGACGAAATACGACCCGATAGTATCGCCAGGCAGTATGAGGATCGCGTTGCATTTACGATTACCGATGTATGCGCCAACTACTGCCGACATTGTTTCCGAAAAGAGGTTGTGGTGGATGGTGAACTGAAGCTTCGTATGGATGCCGAGGAAGGTCTGAAATGGATCGGAGCGCATCAAGAAGTCAGGGATGTTCTGATAACAGGCGGTGATCCTTTCATCTTGTCAGATGAGAAAATAGCGTATTTGATCGCCAAGCTTAGGGAAATCCCGCACCTTCAAATGATTCGATTTCATACGCGTGTACCCATTGTTCTGCCGCACCGAATTACCGACGGCTTGAAAAAAGTCCTGAGTGGCTTTCATAAAACGCCCATCTGGATCAATACCCAGTGCAACCATCCAAAGGAAATCACGGAAGAAACCGCCAAAGCAGTATATGGTTTGCTGTCATGCGGTATCGCCGTAGGAAATCAAGGTGTCGTGCTGAAGGGCATCAACGACGAGGTCGATACCTTTAGGGAACTACATCGAAAGCTGCTGTCTGTGAGAATTCGACCTTATTACATGTTCTACTGTGAACCGGCTCCGGGCATCGATCATTTCCGAACGCCGGTTGAAAAGGGGGCCGAGCTTATTCGCGATGCCATTCGCGGTCATACCTCGGGCCTGGCACAGCCCATGTATGTCATCGCCACCAACATCGGTAAAATACCCTTGATGCCGGATTATTACATCGTCGACAAGAATGAAAAAGAATACACGCTCAAAAATTATCAAGGCAAGATCACCACAATTCCGAACATTCCAGAATAAAACTATGTATTGACTAATTCAAACAATCGAAATAAAAGTCATCGTTTATGCATAGGGACTGTTTCTAAATTGTCTTTTTGCCCAATCTTCCGTCTTCGCTCTTTGAGCTTCGCCGAGACAGGCTGCGTTGGGCGTTCGGTTTCAATCCTCGAAATACGTCAGTATTCCTGCGGTTGAAACCTCTCGGCCGCCTTGACCTTGAAACAAAAATATTAATTTAGAAACAGCTTTAATGGGACCCATGTGGGATGGCATGGCGTCATCTCAAGAAAGAATCCTACGTGTCAATTGCTCAAGAGATCGAACCATGATTCAACTTATCAGAGGCTTTAAGGATATTCTTCCCGGTGAGGTCGAGACCTGGCAGCATATCGAAAATGTGGCCCGGGCACTGTTTCAGGATTTCGGGTTCAAGGAAATCCGTATCCCCATTATGGAACGGACCGAACTCTTTGCCCGCAGCATCGGTGAGGACACCGACATCGTTGAAAAAGAGATGTACACCTTTCCGGACCGCAAAGGGGATCTTATCACGCTGCGTCCCGAAGCCACCGCTTCCATCTGTCGTTCTTATGTACAACATAAAATGTATGCCGAAGATCCCATCCAAAAATTCTATACCATCGGCCCGATGTTTCGGCGGGAGCGGCCTCAGAAAGGAAGATATCGGCAGTTTTACCAGATCAACGTGGAAATATTTGGTGTCTTATCTGCACTAGCCGATGCAGTATTGATCTTTCTTTTGAAAACCCTGTGTGAACGGCTCGGGGTAGCGGATGTGGAAGCCCATGTCAATTCCCTCGGGTGCCCAGATTGCCGTCCCGGCTTTAAAAACCGCTTGCAGACCTATATCGCATCTGTGTCCCAGAAGATTTGTGCGGACTGCCGTCGCAGGAAGGACCGTAACCCCTTGCGAGTGCTGGACTGCAAGGTCCCTGATTGTCGAGCGGCCATGGCAGATGCGCCCTCCATTTTGGATTGCCTCTGCGACATCTGTCGTCATGAGTTCCAGCTGCTGCAGACGACGCTGGATGGATTGAACGTTCCCTATGTGCTGGACAAGCATCTGGTCCGGGGGCTGGACTATTACACCCGTGCCACGTTTGAATTCCAGACCCGTTCCCTGGGTGCCCAGAGCGCGGTGGCCGGTGGTGGCCGGTACGACAAGCTGGTTCAGCTGCTCGGTGGCCCTGACACACCGGCGACCGGTTTTGCCATCGGCTTTGACCGCCTGGCGGAAATTGTCCAAATTCAAGGCCCGGACCTCCAGCGGAAACCCGACCTCTACATTGCTGCCATGGGGGACAAAAGCCGTGCGTTGGCATTTGGCTGGATCTGTGAGCTGGGAAAACAAGGTTTCTATGCTGAAATGGATTTTCAGGATAAAAGCCTCAAAAGCCAGATGAAAAGAGCCCATCGTATCAGGGCCTCACATGTGTTGATGGTCGGCGAAAATGAGCTTCGCAGCGGTAGCGTCACCTTACGCAACATGTCCACCAAGAATCAGGACGATATCCCGATGGACAGATTGATGGAGAAACTGGTGAAACGATTAAGCGCCGAAAAAAAACCTCATAAGGAGATGTGAATTGTCTGATATTCTTGGAACCATGAGAAGAACCCATCACTGCTGTTCCTTGGGAAAGGCGGACATCGGAAGCCATGTTATTCTGATGGGATGGGTCCAGCGTCGCCGGGACCATGGCGGTGTCATCTTCGTCGACCTGAGAGACCGGGAGGGCATTACCCAGGTTGTGTTCAACCCCAAGGTCGACCCGGCCGTGCATGCCAAAGCGCACGTTATCCGGAGCGAATACGTACTTGCCGTAAGAGGTACTGTCGAACACCGACCCGATGGTATGGTCAATCCGAATCTGGTCACGGGTGAAATCGAAGTGATGGTAACCGAACTGAGAATTCTAAATCCTGCAGCGACACCGCCTTTTTTAATCGAAGATACCGTGGACGTTTCTGAAAACATTCGCCTCACCTACCGTCATCTCGATTTGAGAAGACCCCAGCTGCAGCAGAATATTATCCTCAGGCACAGGGCTTCTACCGCTGTTCGAGGCTTTTTGAATGAAAACGGCTTTATCGATATAGAAACCCCATTTTTGACCCGCAGTACCCCGGAGGGTGCTCGGGATTACCTGGTTCCCAGTCGCGTCAATCCCGGCCAGTTCTACGCCCTGCCGCAGTCGCCGCAGATATTCAAACAACTGCTGATGATCGCTGGGTTTGATCGATAGTATCAAATCGTGCGCTGCTTGCGGGATGAAGATCTAAGAGCAGACCGGCAACCCGAATTTACTCAGATCGATATTGAAATGTCATTTGTGGGCGAAGAAGATATCATGACCTTGAGTGAAGGCATGGTCCAATCTCTATTCCGAGACGTGCTGGCAATACACCTTGAAACGCCATTCAAGCAGCTGACCTATGATGAGGCTGTCGGGCGATACGGCCTTGACAAGCCTGATACGCGCTTTGGAATGGAGTTGATCGACATTTCCGATATTGTGGCGCAGTCCAATTTCAAGGTCTTTTCCGGCGTTGTAAAAAGCGGCGGCATGGTCAAGGCACTGAACGCCAAAGGATGTATCAACTTTTCGCGTAAGGAAATCGACGATCTCACAGAACTCGTATCGATTTACAAAGCCAAAGGCCTGGCCTGGATAAAAGTTCGTGACGCTGAATGGCAATCGCCCATTACCAAATTTTTCAGTGAGGAAGAAAAAGCGGCCATGCGAGAGCGCATCGACATGGCGCCGGGCGACCTGGTTTTCTTCGTGGCGGACCAGCCCAAAATAACCAACGAATCATTGGGACATTTGAGAAATCACCTGGGAGAAAAACTGAAGCTCATCGATGAGGGGGCCTTTAATTTTGTATGGGTAACCCAGTTCCCCCTGCTTGAATATGATGAGACCGAAAAACGGAACCAGGCCTTACACCATCCCTTCACGGCGCCATTTGAAGCCGACTACGACAAGCTGGCCTCAGATCCTCTGCGTGTCCGTTCACGTGCATACGACCTGGTTCTAAATGGATTTGAAATCGGCGGCGGCAGCATCCGTATCCATCAAAAAGAGGTTCAGGAGAAGGTTTTTGAGGCCCTGGGACTGTCTCCAGAGGTCTATAACGAGAAGTTCGGCTTTCTGATATCGGCACTCGAATCCGGTGCGCCGCCGCACGGTGGTATCGCCTTTGGATTCGACCGGCTGGTCATGCTCATGTGCGCCCAGGCGTCCATTAGAGACATCATTCCCTTCCCAAAGACACAGCGGGCCGCATGCCTCCTTACAGGGGCGCCCTCCGAAACCAAAAAACGTCAACTGGACGAACTCTATCTGAAGGTCAAACCCATCATTAAATAGTGTTCGTATAGAAATTTGTGAATGGACACGAGATAAATTTGCTGCGCAAATTTATGGCCTATGCAAACGTTTTCGACCATCATTCCCATCTTTGCCATTATCTTAATGGGATGGATCGCGCGCAAGAAGGGATATCTTCATGCCGATTTTATCGGCCCGGCCAATTCGCTGGTTTTCTACCTGGCTATTCCTGCCATGGTATTCAGCGCCATTGCCAAGGCCTCTTTGACGGCGCACTTTAAGCTTGGCACCTTGATCGTGACCCTTTCAATGGTGGTCCTTGGATGTGTCGTGGCGTGGGTGCTGGGCAAAGTATATCAGCTGAAACAGGACCGCCTGGGTTCTTTTGTCCAGACCTCTTTTCATGGCAATCTTGGTTACATCGGCCTGGCGGTCACGTTTTATTATCTGGGAGAGGCCGGCTTGGTTAAAGCCAGCATTTTAACAGGGTTTCTGATGATTCTTCAAAACATGCTGGCTGTTCTGTCGCTTACCATCCATGCTTCTCAGAACGGATCGGCCCGCTATGGCCTGCCGATCCTGCGAAATCTGGCCGGCAACCCGGTGGTTATCTCTGCCATGGCCGGTATTTTCTGCTCTCTTTTCAGGATTTCAGTGCCACAGATCCTTCAGCGCAGCCTCGATATCTTAAGCGGCCTGGCCTTGCCCATGGCCCTGCTGATCATCGGCGCTTCCATCTCCTTTGAAAAAATCAAGACCACTATTAAACCCGTTTTGTCGGCCAGCGTGGTGAAACTGATCGTCATGCCGGGTGTCGGCTATGCTTGCTTTACCATGCTGGGTTATGCCGCAGAAGAATACTTGCCTGGCCTTATTTTACTCGCTTCACCCACCGCCACCGTTTCCTATGTCATGGCCAAAGAGATGGGGGGAGATTCGGATTTTGCAGTTATCATGATTTCCATGAGTACCTTGCTGTCATCCCTGACCTACGCTTTCTGGCTGAATGTGGCCGGCTGAAACCATGTCCAGACATGGCTGCCCAGAGGCACCTGGGCATGTTCTGCAATCACGGGACATTTGGCCTGGAATAGAAAGATGATGGGGTAGGGTGCATCGCTGAGCGTTTCGAAGTTGCCCTGGCCTTTGGCAATAATCAGGTCTGAATCGAAAAATCGCTGTTTGAATGCATCGCTGCAATCATCAAGCAGGGTCCCGGGCGCATCAGAGCCGTTGTCCATAACCGCGGTGATGTCCACAAGGCCTGCTGCCTGTGCATCAAAAAGGGTGGCGTCATTGATGATGGGCGCACCGCGTACAGCCACCGTAACACGATCCGGTCCGAGCGCCTCCACGAGCAGACGATCCAATACAATCTCGCCGGCGTTATCGGCTAAAAAAAGGATACGCCGGGCCGCAGTCATGGCCTGGCGCACGCCCTGGTGGTCGCCGACGAAGGGGTCTGTCATTGCCCGATGGATGGATGCCTGCAGCTGTTC
>Ga0180435_10003872_pt1 | contig 14884 bp, 15 predicted proteins | sample SS_ome_3_FD_132467 | JGI IMG/M metagenome (GOLD analysis project Ga0180435, IMG submission 132467) | Hypersaline lake sediment archaeal communities from the Salton Sea, California, USA - SS_3_S_1 metaG | ecosystem: Environmental > Aquatic > Non-marine Saline and Alkaline > Hypersaline >... | reverse complement strand
CGTCGCCACAACAGACATGGTCATTTGTTCCAAAACAGGTATAAATCAATCGTGTGTGAAGAAAATGCATATTTTAAGGAGTTGCTCCGCTATATCCATTTGAATCCCTTAAGGGCAAAACTGGTAGATACATTAGCAAATCTTAATCGCTATCGATTCTGCGGTCATGCGGTAATTCTTGGTCGTTACCAAAATGAGTGGCAGGACAGAAAATACGTGTTAAGCTGGTTTGGATCAAACGAGGATATTGCCCGCAAGGCGTACCATGATTTTGTGCACAAAGGCATAAGTCAAGGACGGCGTGACGATTTAGTGGGCGGCGGCCTGATAAGATCGCAAGGGGGATGGACGGCCGTGAAATCTATGCGTCGACTGGGTATTCGTGAAAAGTCCGATGAACGGATTTTGGGCAGTGGTCAATTTGTAGAAAAACTTATTCATGAAGCCGATCATACAAGAAAAGAGCAGTTTAGCACCCGTGAACGTCAAAAAAAAGCCATTGCAATGATAAAGGACGTATGTAGAAAGAAAAAGATCAGTTACGAAGCCCTCTCAACTGGAGGGCGGTGTCACAAAATATCCGAAATTAGAACGCACCTGGCGAAAATTTTGACTGAAGAATTGGGATTGACACTTACGCAAACAGGCCACTATTTAGGCGTGTCTCCCAGTGCTATCACCAAAGCAATTAATCGACTAAAAAAATAATAAGTAAAAGAATTCAAGGACGTCCCCTAAAACTGGAGAAAATAGAAGGTCAAAGAGTAATGACGTTAGAAATCAAGTATCAGGTTGCCGGTTGGATCTTGTTCATCATATGCGCCCTATTGTTTATAGCTTCAAGCTGGCGGAATCATGACACCCTGACATTTATTGGCAGTATTATTTTCCTGATTGCCTGCATCGTGTTTCTCATTCCGATTTTTAAACCGCAAAAGGCAAAGCAAGGTGACAACAAGTTGAATGATCAATAATAGGACCTTCTCTAATCTGATTGGAAAAATAGGATGCCACGATTCGCGTATTAGCCCAAGGCGCATTACGGATCCCCACCCCCTCTTCCAGGGGGACAAGCTTTTATGGGGATGACACCCATGATCAACTGCTTTTGGCTTTTCTTTTACGCTGAATGCTGCCAATGTCAACGAACACCGACTTTCTCGGTGGCTTATGATTGGCGTTAAGAATATGCTTCTTTTTCTCATGGTAGCTCCTTTACTACTTAAATAGAGCCTGGTACTCCCCGTAGCCTTCCTTATCTAAATCGTTCACCGGTACGAACCGCAAGGCAGCCGAATTGATACAATAGCGCAGTCCGGTGGGTTGGGGTCCATCATTAAATACATGCCCTAAATGGGAGTCGGCATGCTTGCTGCGAACCTCGGTCCGAACCATGAAATGACTGCGGTCGACTTCCTCCACAATATTCTGCGATTCCAAAGGCTGTGAAAAACTGGGCCAGCCGGTTCCTGATTTGAATTTATCCAATGAGCTGAAAAGCGGTTCACCGGAGACAATATCCACATAGATGCCTGCCTGCTCGTTATTCCAATATGCATTGTTAAAGGGCCGTTCAGTCCCATTTTTGCGCACCACGCGATACTGCAGGGGTGTCAATTTTTTTCGCAGGGTAGCATCATCCGGAATTACATACTGAGAAGTTTTATTTTCTTCGATCACCTTGCCCGATGTCATTGCTTGTGTCTCCCCGTCGCCCTTGAATTCAAAGCTGGCCTTGTCCCAGGTATTTTTCAGAAACTTGTCGCGGCCCGATCCGGATCGGTACCACTTGTAGCGCAGGGGATTTTTTTTGTAGTAATCCTGATGGTAATCTTCGGCCTCATAGAACTGGCCCAAAGGCAGAATATCCGTTTGAATTTCTTTATCAAAAATTCCGGATTCGGCCAGTTTTTGCTTGGAACGCAAAGCCAGATCATGCTGGCGGCCATCAGCATAGAATATGGCACTACGATATTGACTGCCACGGTCCACAAACTGGCCGCCGCCATCGGTGGGATCCACATGGGTCCAGAAAACCTCGAGGAGTTTCGCGTAGTCCACCTTGTGGGGATCATAAATTACCTTCACGGCCTCCACATGCCGGGTTTGCCCTGATGAAACTTGTTTATAGGTTGGATTGCTCAACTCGCCGCCGGTGTAACCGGATATGGCCTCGATGACCCCCTCTATTTTTTCAAAATCGGATTCCGTACACCAAAAGCAGCCGCCAGCAAACACAGCCGTTGCTTGCGAATCCCCATGGGATGCTTCGCCTTTTTGCATATCGCTGGACACACCCATCAGTGGAAGTGCGGCAATCAATATCAATACGGCCATAATAACTAGATAGCCTGTTGTTTTCATTCTAAATCCCTCCATCACATTACCCCGGAAACTGCTTTACGCTTTCGGAGTTGTCATTTGATTGAAATGCTGTTTTATGTCGCTCAGTTACAATTCTTATCACCGGAAAAAGGATGTCAAGCGCTTGATTACACAATGGTTATCGCCTTGATGCCTGCTACAATGTAATACTTTGATATAAAGGAGGGTTAAAGGAAAGGTAAAGATTTGGTAAAGATGGGTAACGCGACACAAATGTGGAGATGATGATCACGCAGTTCTGCTTCAACACTGCCGTGATGGGCCGCCACCAGTTCTTTGACGATGGCCAGGCCGATTCCGGCACCACCATGACGCCTGGAACGCGATTTTTCACCCCGGTAGAATCGTTCGAATAGATGCGGAACGTCTGCTTGGGTGAGCGATTCAACCGGATTGCTATAACGAATTCGTACGATATCCCCATGGATGCCGACTTGAACCGACATCTCATGATCGCGAGGTGTATACCGAGCAGCATTATCCCCCAGATTTCGGAAAACACGCGTGAGTCGATGGCGATCCCCCGCAACCATCACCGCTTTTGCCGGTAACGTGGGATCTATGCGGATATTTCTGCGATCAAATAGGGGTTGATCGGCTTTGATCTGTTCACGGACGATCTCAACCACATCCACCGGCTCCAGAGATAGATTGTCACGGGCAGCATCGGCCTTGGCCAATTGCAGCACATCTTCCACCAGCTGAACTATTCGTAAGGTTTCGCTTTGCAGCATGGCGAACGTTTCCAAGGAGGGCGGCAATACACCATCATTAAGCGCTTCCAGGTACCCGCGTATATTGGTCAAGGGCGTTCGCAATTCATGGGCGACATCGATCATGAGATCCCGGCGTAAACGCTCAATCTTTTCCAAGCTGGCAGACATCCGATTAAATGCGTGCGCCAGTTGCCCGACTTCATCCCTGGAAACCGCTGGCACCCGCAAGGCGAAGTTGCCGGCTGCGATCTCCCGACTGATGACAGTCATTTGGGTTAGGGGTGACAGGACCCGCCGCAGCATTAGATAACTCAGAATAACGGCCAGAATGAAAGCTGCCAATGACGCCCCCAGCAAATACCGGTGGATCGCTTCCACAAACATGTCGTGGGCCGGTTCCGGAGAAACGTGATACTTCTCCATGAGGGTCATAAAGTAACTGGCCGCCAGGGTGTCGATGGCAATCCAAACAAAAACCATAACAAATCCAATGACCACCAGGTTGACCGCCAGTAATTTTACAATTAAATACCGTTTCATGTGTCCATCTCCGGGTCCGCAAAGCGATACCCAATACCACGTACTGTCAGAATAAATTGCGGATCCGGTGGATTGTCTTCAATTTTCTGTCTCAATTTTCCGATATGGACATCTACGACACGGTCGATGACGAGGGCCTCGCCCCGGGGATAGAGCCGCGCCAAAAGTTCATCACGTGTAAAAGTCCGGCCGGGTGCGGTCATGAGGGTTTTCAGCAAGCAGTACTCATGGGGCGTCAGATCGATTGAGCGCTTATCAACACGCACGCGGCGGTTCTCTAAATCCAGCCGCAAACTCTTATGGGAAAGTATTTGTTTTTCTGCGGACTGGTTACGCCGTGTCCGTCTCAATACAGCCTTGATCCGCTCGACGAGCTCGCGGGGACTGAACGGTTTGACCACATAATCATCGGCTCCCAATGAGAGTCCTGAAACCCGGTCGACTTCATCACCCCGCGCCGTCAACATGATTATGGGGATGTCCGATTTTTGTCGCAATTGCCGGCATACATCCCAACCATCCATCTCCGGCAGCATCAGATCCAAGACAACCAAATCTGGATTTTGCTTTACGGCTTTTTGCAAGCCGGCCTTACCATCAGTGGCGATCAGCGTTACAAAACCCTCGCGCTCACAGTAAAGCGTAATCAGTGCCGCGGTGTTGGCATCGTCTTCAATTATCAGAATTGTTGTTTCCATTTTCAAAACCCGAGTAACTGATTAATGGCTTTTCAAGGATAGGAACCTTTTAGGCGTTTAGACTATTTATAGGCAATGGTCGTCTTGCTTACCCCCGGCAACAACACCCTACCGCTTGAAATCCGGTAGATGCCCTGGGCCATGTGTCCAAAAAGGATCGAGCAAAATCGATTCAATTTTTTTTTCGGCAGGGTGAAACCACCGATCATGTTTTGAACTGCGGAGAATCCGGTCCGTTCCACGAGTTCTCTCATGGCGCCGACATTAAAATCATACAGATGAAAAGGGGTATGGTAGACATCAAATTTTTTGGCTAATGGTCCCAGAATTTTGACCACCGGTGTGGAATGCGGCCAGCGGAGCAATAACATGCCCCCGGGCTTTAGGATACGATACACCTCTTTTAAGACCAAGGCGGGATCTGGTACGTGTTCGATGACATAAAAGAGTGTCACGGCGTCAAAATGGTCGCAGGGGAAGGCCATAGCTTCTAACGGCTTGGCGTGAATGCAAAGCCCCAATTCTTGACGGGCGTAGTCACGCCCCGGCTTGGAAACCTCAATTCCTTCCACTTGCCACCCGAGCTGGTCCATTTTCTGTAAAAAAAAGCCGTATCCGCAGCCGATATCCAGCACCCGGGTTCCATCTGTTTTCGAATTTTCAAGTACCAGGTCGGCGGACACCGCCACTACGGGGGCAATCATGTTTCGCCAGCAATCGATTTCATTCGCAGAAACCGGCAGGTAGTCATCATAAGCCGCTAGGGCCTCATCCTCAGATGGAAGCGGATGCAGCGCTACCAATCCACAAGTCCGGCATTGGTAATAGCACCAGGATCTATTCCGGTATACCTGGTAATCCGGCGATATACCGCATAAAATACAGACTGCCGGTTTTTGCGTCAATGATTTCAATTTAAGTTGCCGCTCTCTAAAATGCCATCCAGTATCGGTGGTTGCGTCTCGGCTGCACGCTTGAGATTATCCAAAAACAATTCCACCATCTCATCATGTTTCCGGCGTACTTTGCTTACCCATGCCAACCGCTTAAAAAATCCCTTGGGCTCCACAATGATTGTCTGGGTTACACGCGTGCCATTATCCTGCGGCAAAAATTCCCACAACTCGGTACCGCCTTTAAAAAATCCATCTTGAAAGGTTAGACGAATAAGACGATTCTCAATGACCTGATCGACCTTAGCAGTCCATTTTAATTTGAAAATGTGCTCAACCCGCGTTTCCACAATATCTCCCACCGAATAAGGCTGGGGGGATAGATACGAGACGATCGTACCTTCGGGGCAAAGCAACTTGATTCCTTCCGGGTGGGTAAAAATTCGATATATATGCTCTTGCTGAGCCTGTATCCAGCGGACATGGCGGTTGACTTCACCGGGATACGGCTGTGTGTCTGATGGTGGAACCGTATAACGGGAAGAACATCCCACCGGCATAAAAAAACCAACCAATGCAATCCAACCAGTTAGAATCGTGATGGTATATTTTAATTTCATCATCATCATGCTCTATGCTATATAAAAAACAAAATCGCCGCACGATTTTGTTTTGCTTATTACATACCGTATTTTACTTAACTAAAGGAAAACGATTAATATATCCATATGGTCGTGTAAAGAGGTTTTTGAGGTTGTTCGGTGTCGAATCAATCCGACACACCATCTACCTGTTTAGCCTACGCATATTGAGAGGCCAAGATGCACTGATTCCCTTAGGTATCGTCAACTCTTGACGGTTGACCACACTTAAATCCTTGAACCCTTGGATCCTCGAACCCTTTCGAACAACCGCATATGGGACAGGCTAGGTGGAAAAGCCTGATCGAACCAAAATTATATAGAGATTCAATCAACCTATGCGCCAACACATTCTCGACACACCCATATCCTATTACGCAATCTTTTTCGTCGCCAAATTTCTACCATTGAAAATCTGTCGATGGATCGGCAAAGCTGTGGCCTTGATTGTCTATATTTTCTCAAAACGCGATCGCCAAGGTTTTGCCGCCAATCTATCCATCGCGCTGAAATCACCACCCGAAAGTGTCCGCGTGCGGCGATTGGTTCGGCGCATGTTTGCCAACTATGGCGAATACATGGCCGATTTTTTTCGTTTACCCCAGATGCCGCCCCACAAAGCCGAAACTGTTTTCGCGGGACTCAAAGGGGAACATATTATTAAAGCCGCACTTGACCGCGGAAAAGGGGTTGTCCTACTTTCTGCACACATCGGAAACTGGGAATTTGGGGGCGCCATGGTGCGCCATGCCAACTATCCCCTGGCGGTGGTATCGTTGCCGCACAATTCGGCCCCCACCAACGCCTTGGTCAATCACATTCGCAGGGCCAAAGGCATATCCGTCATCGAGGTGGACGCCTCCCCCTTTTCAGCCATCCCGATTTTGAAGCACTTGCGCCAAAATGGTGTGGTTGCCATGATCGGCGATAAAGATTTTTTCGGCAATGGAAAGATAATTCCCTATTTTGGCAAACCGGTTCGCTTTCCAATCGGACCGGTCACCATCGCCATGACATCCGGGGCAGCCTTGATACCGGCCTTTGTCTTAAAGCAAACCAGTGGTACCTATGTCGGCATCCTCGAAGAGGCCATTCAGATTACAACCAAAGGCTCCCGGAATCAGGCAATTCAATCCAATCTGCAAAATGTGGCATCTGTATTTGAAGACTATATCCGTAAGTACCCTGACCAATGGTACAATCCGGATCCGATTATCTAAGCTGACAGCCATAAGCTCTAAGCACTCAGCAGCTTACCGCTTAAAGCTTAGAGCTTAGAGCTTTTTAACAACAGATAGTTCCAATTGAAATTGAAACCCCGGCAGTATATATTGGCAAATTGCAGCACATAAAAATTATGAAACTCTTCCTAATCGCACCAAAATGGCCCCAAAACAGCCTGTGGGGGCAAATCTTTTTCAGGTTTCCTTTCCTGTCTCTGACCATGTTGGCCGGCATGACCGGTGAAGGCTGGGATGTCACCATTATCGATGAGAATGTACAGGCCATCGATTTTGATGACCTGCCGGATCTGGTCGGTATTTCCGTAATGACGCCGTTGGCGCCGCGAGGCTATGCCATCGCCGATGAATACCGTAAGCGACAAATTCCGGTGGTTTTGGGCGGTATTCACCCAACCATGATGCCCGCTGAAGCTGCCGAACATGCCGATGTTGTGGTTGCCGGTGAAGCGGAAGCCATTTGGCCCCGGGTGCTTGCTGATTTTAAAGCTGCAAAGCTAAAATCCCGATACACGGCTAAGGATTTCCACCCCTTAACCGATCTCATTACGCCTCGGCGTGATCTGTTGAACCGCAAGGGTTATTTTTTTGTTAACACCGTTCAAACGACTCGCGGTTGCCCTTTTAACTGCGATTTTTGTTCGGTTACCGCCTTTTATGGGCGCACGTACCGTACACGCCCGGTCCCGGAAATTATCCGCGAAGTCGAACAGTTGGATGGTAGCCACATTTTTTTTGTGGATGACAATATCGTGGGTAAACCCGCCTATGCCAAGGAACTCTTCCAGGCATTAAAGCCCCTAAAAAAGCAATGGTATAGTCAGGCATCCTTAAGCATTGTCAAAGATCGGGAATTGCTCAAACTGGCCCGGGAAAGCGGTTGTGGCGGTCTTTTTGTGGGTTTTGAATCATTGTCTCAGGAAACGCTTAAAGCCTATGGAAAGTCTGTGAATCGATCGGCCGAATACCGGGATGCCGTCCAGCAAATTCACGATCACGGTATCGGCATTCAAGGTTCCTTTATTTTTGGCGGCGACCAGGACGACACTGCTGTTTTTTCAGATGTGCTACGTTTTGTTGAAAAAGCCCATATTGAAGCAGCCATTTTCTCAGTGCTGACACCCTTTCCAGGAACCGATATCTATACAACGCTAGAGAAAGCCAAACGAATCCTGCACACAAATTGGGAATTATATGATATGAACCACGTGGTCTTCAAACCCCAACTTATGTCGGCGTCGCAATTGCAGACCGGACTCGACTGGGCCTATAAAAAACTATATGGATTTCCATCGATATTCAAACGCTTGTTTCCCTTTAAAAGGGGCCCTATTTTTTTTGGTGTTCAGAACATCGGCTTTAAACGCGCATGGGCGAAAGCGCAACACCAAGGGGTCAAGGATTCGAGGATTCGAGGGTCCAAGGATGGCTAATTGCAGTCAGCTGAACATGTTCATTGGGCTTACTGCGGGGATCAGGTTCACTGGGTTCATTTGAGAACAACAGTGTTGACCAGATGCCCGATACTACACGCAACTCAAAAAACCGAACAAACTTAATAAACCCAATAAACCAGTTGTTACAGGATGAAACACGCATTAAATTGGCGAGTCATTTTACTGCTTCTCTCATTCGGTCTGACGCTACCATCCTCGGCGGTTGCTGATCGCACCAAGGCGCTGTCCCTGGATGAAGTGTTGCTGAATTTAAAATCCAGACAGGAATCCCTCGCTACCTTTATCGCCGACTTTCAGCAGGTTCAGCAAAATGAGCTGTTTGCAGAACCGCAGACATCAGCCGGCACCCTATTTTTTGATCGTGTTGGCAAACTTTTAATTAAGACGCGCCAGCCCGAACCTTATCTTGTATTGCTGGTAGAGGGCAAAATGATTTCCGGTGTCCCCGGGTCCGTCCTGCGCCAAAAAAACCTACCCGGTGGCAAAACATTTCTTAAAAAAATGCTGGATTTGGTTCAAACTGGTGATCAAATGAAAAAAAAATTCCATATCCAACCAATCCCCACATTCAATGCACATCGATATGAGCTTGTATTAAAACCGATAAAGGTCAATCGCCGCATGCCCTACGCGGAAATTCAGGCTGAAATAGACACGCAGCTGTGGCTTCCCGTCAACTTACAATTGATAGAACCCGCTGGTGATTCAGTTCGTTTTATTTTCCGATTCACGGCCATTAACTCACCCTTACCTGAAGGTATTTTTAATGTCGGGCCCATTGATGTCGATTCTTCAACCTCAGATGATACCCGTGAAAACAGATAGAATCGGATTTATATACCCGGGTCAGGGCGCCCAGCATGTGGGCATGGGAGTTGATCTCTTGGATCAGTATCCTGAAGCCCGCCACAACTTTGATCAGGCCGATGACTTCTTGAATTTTTCCATAAAGGATCTTTGTTTTAAGGGCCCGGCAGAATTATTGAACCAGGACCTGAATGCCCAGCTGGGTGTCTACATCGTCAGTACCATAATTACGGATATATTGTTTAAAAACGATATCGTCCCGGATGCCAGCACGGGTTATAGTTCCGGATTCTATGCAGCCGCGTATGCGGCCGGATGTTTTGATTTCCTAACCGGGTTGTCGATAGTACAAAAAGCTGGAGAATTATTGCTGGAAGTCGGCGATACGTTTGAGGGTGGCATGGCTGTTATTTTTGGTTTGCCGGTAGAGCAGATTCAATCGATCTCCCAAACCGTTGGCGAAGTCGATATTGCCATTCGAAATACATCACGACAAATTGTTGTATCCGGCTTAAAGACCAGTGTCGCCAAGGTTATGGATGAAGCTATGTCTGCCGGTGCTTTGGATACAGCCTGGCTTCCGGTTTCTACTGCTTATCATTCACGTTTTATGGCCGCTGCGGGTCGATCCCTCTCGAAGGCCATCGACAATGCCAAGCTGAATGCACCTAAAATTCCGCTCTATTCATATTCAACAACCAAGCAAATTACCAATAGCGACAGCCTCTTGAAGCTGATGGCCATGCAGCTCAGCCATCCTGTATTATGGGTTGATTTGATTTATCAGTTGAGACATAATCAGTTGGCGTTCCTGGTTGAATCCGGGCCGGGAACCATGTTATCCCGCAGCATTCGCTGGATCGATCGGCGTATTCAGATATTGGACACGTCGACAGTTGTCGGAATTCAAGATATTGTCCAGCGGCATTCACATCAATCGAAGTCAATATGAACGATAATACCCAACAACGGATAGTATCTCTGACCGAGATTAAAGCTATATTGCCGCATCGGCCGCCGTTTCTTTTTGTTGACAAAATTTGTGCCTATATCGATGGCCAATCCATTATGACGGAGAAATACATCTCGGCCCAGGAATATTTTTTAAATGGTCATTTCCCCGGTCGGCCGATTATGCCGGGTGTTTTAATCTCGGAAGCTTTGGCGCAGACTTGCGGACTTCTGGTTGGGCTGACAATAAAAACAAAAAGCCCGACAGCTCGGAAGCTGTTGCCAACATTTGCCCTTACGAGCATCGACATGAAATTTCTGCAAGCCGTGTTGCCTGAATCAAAACTCGTCATGCAGGCCGTGCTCCAAAAACAATTTGGCGGCCTTTTTCGTTTCAGTGTTAAGGCCACCGTCAACGATACAATTATCGCCAAAGGCATTTTATCCCTGGGAGAGTTCGGTGATAACAACATAGGATGATGATCAGCTACGGACGGACTTGATCAATTCAATTAATCGATGCTATGGTAAATAATGCATTTTTCATTCTTGCCTGTAAGCTCTTTGGCAACGTGGATCAAAGAGCCAACACCCATCCACTGAATGATGGAGGTAACAGATAATGCCAAAATTGACCGCTATCTTGATGATCTTGTTTTTGTGCTTGCCGGGAACACCTTTATGGGCGGCGACACCGGATGAAGATATCACCGTCCAGGCAGAGGGCCTCGGCATTTCCAAAGATGATGCCCTGCTAAAGGCCAAGCGCAACGCTGTCGAAAAAGGAATCGGTACCGTTTTAATCTCTCATACCGAAATTAAAAATTTTGAACTTCAAAAGGACGTCATTCTCTCCCGAACAATCGGTTCGGTAAAAAAATATGATATTTTGAAGCAAAAAGCCGAAACCGACGGCACCGTCTTTGTTCAAATCAGTGCCCTGGTTTCCATTGCCAGTATCAAGTCCGATCTGGGCGCATTAAAAATTCTGCTGGAATCCATGGATAAACCCCGCATGATGGTTGTGATCAAAGAAACCGATGGCAAAATTGCTGAAAATACCATTCTCACTTTTCTCAAAGAAAAATCGTTCGATGTTGTTGATGCGGCATCTGTGGCCGCATTGCTGAGCATGCAAGCCGATTTGATCGATAGAGCTGTTCAGGGTGACGCCGGAGCCGCCGCTCAAATCGGGGCCGAAAAGGGAGCCGAATATGTAATCGTGGGTTCGGTTACCAAGAGCTTGAAAGAAACCGAGTTGCTTAAAAATTCGGGCATGATTTCGGGCCAGGCCAGCATCTCCGCCAAGGTTGTTAACTGCTCCAATGCCAGGGTGGTCGCCTCCAATACCGCCTCGGGGGCCGCCTATCATGTCTCCGGCAAGGTTGCCATGGCCAACGCATCCCAAAAAGCAGCTGAAAAATTGATGGATAGAAAGCTGTTTGAAACCATTGTGGCTTCATTTCAGGACATGATCAACAATGGTTTCGCGCTCGATGTCACCATTAACAATGTACCCAATTTTAAAACCCAGAAATCGGTACGGGCATTTCTGGGAGACCTCCCCAATGTGGTATCCGTTGCCAAGAAAGCATTTGGCGGCGGCAAACTGCTCGTGACAGTTCTTTACAAGGGCAACGCAGATACATTCAGCGAATTTGTTGATGGCAAGACCGCCGCAGGCAAGGTGATATCGGTTACCGATATTGCTGCCAACAGCGTCATCATGCAGCTGGAGTGAAGGGCCTGCATTCATTTGCAATCAACTGAAGAGGAATTATCGTAAAATCTATAACCTGATTTCGAGAACGTGAACAGCTAACTTCTAGGGTGGAAAAAATGAAAAGAATTGTCAGCTTCATTGGAATAATCCTTGTCCTGACGTTATTGGCTGGTCCGGCTGTCGCCGATTTCCAAAAAAATAAAATTGCCGTCCTCGATTTCCAAATGCAGGGCAAGCAATACCAGAACAATGATATGGGAGCTATTGTGGCCGAATGGCTAATCACGGCCCTGGTCAAGGAAGGTCGTTTTGATGTCGTGGAGCGCCGATTGTTGCAAAAGGTGCTGCAAGAACACCAATTGGCCATGTCTGGCGTGGTGGATGACAGCAGCATCTCCGAACTTGGTCAGGTTTTGGGTGTCAAGATCATCATTAGTGGCGCTGTGTTGCATTTTCAAAATATCATCGAAGTCAATGCCCGCATCATCGACGTGGCCAACGGTTCCATTATTGCGGCTGAAAGTGTCAAGAGTTCATCGGCTGTGGGATTGGAAGACCTGGTGATCCAAATGGCCCATTTGATTATTAAAGACTTTCCCCTGGAAGGCTACATCGTCAGGCGCAGCGGGGACAAGGTCTCCATCGATCTGGGTAAAAGGGCGGGCGTCAAGGTCGGCATGCGTTTCTTGGCTTACAAAGAAGGCGATGTAATCAAGCACCCCAAAACCGGTGAAGTCCTGGATGTGGAAATCATCGAAACCGGTAAATTAAAAATCACGCGGGTTCGCGCGAATCTGGCCGAGGCTGAAATCGTGCAAGAGGACATCCCGGGTGAGATCGTCTACGGCCAGATGGTCAAAAGTATCTCCCAAGGTTCTCAGTCCATTGGCAAATACAATACAAGCACCCCGGTATCAGGCGTTTACGCCGAGCTGGCCGAATTTGATCCCTTAATCGAAGAAATTCGGCAAATGCGTGAAGAAAACAATCCCCAATGGAAAGTAAACTACAAGGTCTTTTTCCAGAAACTGGAACTTGTCTATGCCCGCAACCCCATGTCCCCGGAAGTCTTTTTCTACTATGCCAAGGGAACCCATGCGGGCAACGACATCGGCAAGGCCAACAAATACCTGGCCAAGGCAGTATATTACAATCCCAAGTACTTGGAAGCCTACGAATTTCAGGGCGATATCAATTATGAGTATGGTTTGCAGACCCCCAAAGCCCGATCCAAAAGGAAACTGGCTGTGATTGCGCAAAATGCTTACCAATCGGCCGCGGCCATCAGCCAGGACAACGAATACAAGGCCATGATGTATTACAAGATCGCTAAAGTCCATCTTGATTTGAAAAGTGATGTATTGACGGCCGACCAGTTTAAGGAAAAGGCTATATCGACGGCACCGGGCAGCGAAGCCGCCTCGTTGGCCCAAAGCCTTTAAGGTAAAATAACCCATGACAGCAGACATTATCAACATCGAACAACGCGATGAAGCCCTGCAGGCTGTGCTGGAGAAAGTCATGCAGATGGTTCCGGAAAAGGACCGACAGGACCAGAGTCTACAGCGCTTCATCGCTTTTCGCCTCAAGCTGGACGGTGAAACCGAAACCCGGGCCTACCTGGTAAAAAAAATCGAAGAAATCATCCAATGCGCCTATACGGGCAGTCTTTACGATTTTCTCAAGGACGATCTTCAGGAAAAGGAATGCACTGCCAAGCAGGATGATGGGGACCCGCCGGATGTGGCCTAGAGACCCTCTTAGAGTTTTTCTGGGAACAAATGTTGTCTTGTAGAATAAAAACTCGAAGTCGATAAAAAAATAACATCCAACACGCAACGTCCAACACCGAACACGGAATCGCGTTGCGCCATCCTTCTAAATGATTAGAGAAGAATTCCGTATTCATTTTTCTTTCCAGTTCAACCCCGTCTGCAAAGGTCATTTGAAAGCCATCATCGATTAACTTTTTGTATTTACGGATCATATCGTCCGGACAGGATTTGATATCCGTGGCTATGCCAAGACAAGTGGGTAGCAGGTCATCCGGTGCAACCACACGGTTGACAAGCCCCCAGGCCAGGGCCTGGTCCGGATCGATGAAATTGCCGGTGAGGGAAACCTCCTTGGCACGGTAAATACCGATCAACCGCGATAGCTTCTGGCTCAGCTGGGATACCGGGATGATGCCGACCCGGGCGTGGGTATCTGCAAAAGCGGCCTCAAGGGCATCCCGCAATTCGGTTGAAAGGGCGTTCATGGATTTGGGCCGATTCAAGGTCAGCGTGGCGATCTGATCCTTCTTTTCAACCAATAGAACCTTATTTGTCATTTTTTAAATTTTCCCATTGTTCCGGGTATTAAAATAATTTTGTAAGTGACAACTCGGGGTTCATTGAGTTTGTCGGGTTTTTTGAGTTCGTTGCGTTGTTAACTGCAACGGGGATTAAGGGCAAGTTAATGACGGATAGCAACCCGATAAACGCAAAGAACACAATGAACACAATAAACATAGAGCCTTGAATCCTTGGCCCCTGGGTCTCAGTAGAGTCGCGTTTCAACGATCTCATCCACCGTAATCCCCAGCTTGGCGGCCTCCGCCAGATAGTAGGCACGCGTATCAGATTCAAGCATTTCAGGTGGAAACACACCACGAATGTTGATCTTGTCATTAACAAAAAGTTTGGTGAACAAGAATGCCGATTGACCCGTGAGAAAAGATTCATGCGTAATCCCGTGCTTCTCAAACGCCTCTGTCAAGCCGGGAGCATTGATGTAATTATCCAGGCAAACGGATTTATTATCCTTATAACCTTGAACCCGAATCAGGCT
>Ga0180435_10003869_pt1 | contig 14893 bp, 12 predicted proteins | sample SS_ome_3_FD_132467 | JGI IMG/M metagenome (GOLD analysis project Ga0180435, IMG submission 132467) | Hypersaline lake sediment archaeal communities from the Salton Sea, California, USA - SS_3_S_1 metaG | ecosystem: Environmental > Aquatic > Non-marine Saline and Alkaline > Hypersaline >... | reverse complement strand
CGCTCGATCAACCGGGAGGTTCTAGCGTCGATCTCATATCCTTCGCGTGCTATGCTTATGGCATCCTCGAAGAGACTCCTCCAAGAGAGTCTTCCGTGCCTCTCCCACATCGCCTCCCAGGCGTTGACGTTGCCGGGAGTTGAGACCGCTTTGGCGCCACGCCGGTTTTCCCGATACCCGGGGGTCGGCTCGCGGTACGCGTCGGAGTCCACGAGGGCGGGGATCCGGCCACTGGGGTTGAGAAACAGGGTTTGCTCCATGCCCGCGTCAAAAACCAGGATCGTTCCGTAGCCGCCGATTCCGGACATCATCGGTTCCACCACATTGAGTGTGGCGGCGACCGCTACCGCTGCGTCGAATGCGGTACCGCCATTCTCCAGGATCCTCAGGCCGGACGCCGTAGCGAGCGGATGTGCAGAGCTGACCATTCCGGCAACACCGACCGCAGGCTCGTCGTCTGTGTTCGCGGTGGCGTTGGCCGTTTGCGCCGACATGTGCGATGCGAGAAGGAGAAATGCCCCTGAGATCAGCGAGAGGTAGGACGGAATACGCGCTTCAATACGATTCATCTCGACGCCCTTTGGTTGCTTCACGCGATTGGCTCCGTGGTCCTCGTTTGACCAAGAACAACGGCCTCTGTTGCTCAAGTCTATGCGGCCGGTGTTCTTGCGCCAGGTCTGAATTCTACAGTTCAGAATAACACCTGTCGCCACGCCTGTTGGCTTGTTTGTCGACCGGCTACATTGTCTGGTTCAAGGAATCGACCACATTCATGAGAATGGCAACCCCCCCGGCCGGAATTCCGGCTGGCAATGAGGAGTGAGTAGCGATGAGCGGTGAATTTCAGAGCCCAATCCCGATCAATGAACCAGTGCGTTCTTACGCGCCCGGTACGCCGGAGCGAACTGCACTGAAAGCGAAGCTCAAAGAGATAGCATCTGAGGAAATCGAGATCCCGATCCTTATTGGCGGCCAGGAAATCAGAACCAAAAAGGTCACCAGCAATGTGATGCCGCACAATCACGGGCATTCATTGGCGAAATGGCATTGGGCAGGAGCCAAAGAGGTCAAGACGGCGATCAAAGCGGCGGCCGATGCGCACGCCGATTGGGCCTCTTGGACCTTCGAGCAACGCGCTAGCGTGATCCTAAAAGCGGCTGAGCTGCTATCGACAACGTGGAGAGACACGGTAAATGCGGCAACGATGCTCTGCCAGAGCAAGACAGCTCACCAGGCCGAAATCGATGCTGCGTGTGAGTTGATTGACTTTCTGCGATTCAACGTCTACTTCGCCGAGCGGATCTATCAGGACCAACCCATTTCGGGCCCCGGCATCTGGAATCGCGTGGAATACCGGCCGCTCGAAGGGTTCATCTATGCCATCACACCTTTCAACTTCACCGCGATTGCCGGAAATCTTCCGTCGTCTCCCGCATTGATGGGCAACACTGTTATCTGGAAACCCTCCAGAACGACGATCCTGAGCGGCTATTACGTCGCAAAGGTCTTCGAAGAGGCGGGTATGCCTCCAGGCGTGATCAATTTCGTTCCAGGGGAATCGGGCGAGATCACTGACGTGGTACTAAACCACGGTGAGTTCGCGGGCGTGCACTTCACCGGCTCGACTCCGGTATTCCAGAGCTTCTGGCGCACCATTGGTGCGAATATCCCCAACTACCGTTCATATCCTCGCATTGTGGGTGAAACGGGCGGTAAAGACTTCATTATCGCTCATGAGAGTGCAGATCCCGACGCACTGACTACAGCGATCGTTCGCGGCGGCTTCGAATACCAGGGCCAGAAATGCAGCGCTGCCTCGAGGGTTTATATCCCCGAGTCACTGTGGAAACGGATGAAGGACCAACTGCTGTCGCAGGTGGAAGAGCTCCGGATGGGCGATGTGACCGATTTCCGCAATTTCATGGGCGCCGTGATCGACCAGAAAGCCTTTGACAAGATCACCGAGTACATCTCCGATGCCGACAAGTCCAAGGACGCCGACATCCTGGTAGGTGGCGACTCAGACAGCAGCGAGGGCTACTTCATCAGGCCCACGATCATCCAGGCTCACAAGCCGGACTACATCACGATGATCGATGAGATCTTCGGGCCGGTGGTGACTCTGTACGTATATCCCGACAAGAAGTGGGCTGAGACCCTCGAATTGGTAGACAACACGTCGCCGTACGCGTTGACCGGAGCCGTCTTTGCGCGCGACCGCAAGGCAGTAGCCGAAGCACACGTGGCGCTCAGACAATCTGCCGGCAACTTCTACGTGAACGACAAACCAACTGGTGCTGTGGTCGGTCAGCAGCCGTTTGGCGGTGCCCGCGCGAGCGGCACCAATGACAAGGCGGGCTCAATGCTCAATCTGATTCGCTGGGTATCTGCGCGGACGATCAAAGAGACCTTCGTGCCTCCCACCGACTACCAGTATCCCTACATGGGCGGGGAGTAAGAGTCCGAAGAGCCAAACCGACTTTCAGTAAGCACGTGGATCATGGGGCCGGCGTCACAGCCGGCCCTTTTTGTATGGTGTGCCCGGCATGGGCGATGATCAGGAGGTGAGAGTCCTCTCGGGACCTGGTCGCAGGGACCGAAGTGAAGCGCAAGGTGTGAATCGTGAGGTGAGCACTGAAGGCAGCGTGTAGCGAACTCGCGAGTCGACGAACAGAAACCGAATATGAGGCGTTGCGGACCAGGGCGAGCGAGCCATTGATCGCGAAGCTCTTGCGACCAAAGGGAAGCGTCGTAAATCCGGCGATTGTGCGAGGAAGGTCATGGTTCTTACCCGGGGAGGCCTCGCTTCACGTCTGAAAGGGCGACGTCGTGGAGACGAACGCTCAGGAAGCGATCATGGGCTGATGGAGCTCGTGGTTGCGCGCGACAACCTCAAGCGAGCGTTGAAGCGCGTGCGGCAGAACAAGGGCGGTCCCGGCATCGACGGGATGCGCGTGGAGGATTTGTCGGAGTATCTGAGTGAGAACTGGGAGAGAATTCGCCGGCGACTGTTGGCCGGGACCTACCAGCCATCACCGGTACGAAGGCAGGAGATACCGAAGAGAGGGGGAGGGAAGCGGCAATTAGGAATCCCAACTGTACTCGACCGGTTCATCCAACAGGCGATCCTGCAGGTGTTGCAGCCGCAGTTCGACCCGTCATTTTCGTCACACAGCCACGGTTTTCGTCCTGGGCGTCGAGCGCACGATGCAGTGCGTGAAGCGCAGCGTTACATACAGGATGGGAGGCGGTGGGTGGTGGACGTGGACTTGGAGCGATTCTTCGACCGCGTTAACCACGATGTGTTGATGGGGCGACTGGCAAGACGTATTGCCGACAGGCGGTTGTTAGGGATCATTCGTCGCTATCTGGAAGCCGGAGTGATGGTGAATGGTGTAGTGACGGAGCGGTACATGGGAACGCCGCCAGGCGGCCACCTGTCGCCGTTATTGGCGAATGTGCTTTTGGACGAAGTGGATCAGGAGTTGGAGAGACGCGGACACGCGTTTGTCCGGTACGCTGATGATTGTAACGTGTATGTGCGGTCGAAGCGGGCTGGGGAACGTGTGATGGAGACGCTACGGCGGCTCTACGCGAAGCTTCGGCTTCGGGTCAACGAGGAGAAGAGTGCGGTGGCGCGAGTGTGGGACCGGCAATTCCTTGGCTACAGCTTTTGGGTAGCTGCTGGGAAGGTCGTAAAGCGTCGCGTCAGTGCCAAAGTCCTTGTGAAGTTTAAGGGCCGCATCCGGCAGATTACCAGCCGGATCGGCGGACGGAGTTTGGAACAAGTGGCGAAAGAGTTACGGAGCTACATGCTGGGGTGGAGTTCGTATTTCGGCTTGGCAGATACGCCTGGGATCTTTCACAGTCTTGACCAATGGATTCACCGTCGTTTGCGGGCCTTACAGCTCAAGCAGTGGAAACGTGGAACCACAGCGTACCGGGCTCTTCGGGCTCGGGGCGTCGCTCAGCATGCGGCGGCCAAAGCAGCTCGTTTCACGCGGAGCTGGTGGCACGTGGCAGCACATCCAGCTCTACACATGGCATTACCCGTAACGTATTTGGAGGAACTGGGAGTGCCTCGGCTTGCGCCGCATTGACCTCAACTGTCCGAACCGCCGGATACGGACCCGTATGTCCAGGTGGTGTGGGAGGGGAGTGGCAGGGATCACCTGCTACCCCCTATCCCGATTCCTATCTTGAGTCTCGGTACGGCTTTTGCCTATTTTGGGCCTAACTCCGGAAGGGATTGCCAATGAACCTCGCAATTTCCCGATCTGCGGCAGGATTAGCCGCTTTGGTGGCAGTTGCAGCCGCCTGTGAACCAGGCAACATCACCGAGGCGCGGAATCAGATCCAGCGTGGCGGCGAACGGACCATCGTATTTGAGCTGCCGCTGATCGACACCGTGTTCAAGATCGATCAATTGCTCGAAGACTCCGAAATCGATACCACGGCGGGTGGCCTGCTGGCAGTTGAAATAGAACCCGAATCGGTCACCGTGGGCGTAGGCGAGGCCCTGGAATTCGACGATCTCGACTTCGACCAGTTCGTGTTCGGGTATGACCAGATGCTGCAAACGAGCGAAGCCACAACTTCGCTTGCCGTGCCGAGCCCGGGCATGGGTGGGCCGGCGCCGGCGCCGGCTCAAGGTCCCGGCCAGATCCAGTTCTCGACACCCGACGGTTCAACCGTTGTGGGCGCCGCGATCGATACCGGCACAGTCGTTCGTACTATGAACAATGGGACGAACTGTGCTGCGTCTGTGACGGTGACCCTGGTCGACGACTCTGGCTCAACCGTGGTCGATTTTGGCACGACGGCGGTAGCGGCGGGAGCGGTAACCACCGACAGCGTGTCTCTTTCGAACGTTTCTGTCGATGGACACGTTACGCTCAATAGCAACGCTACCTTTGGGGCGTGCACACCGAATCCGGGCAGCTCGGTTACCACGGATGTTACGTTCCGGCCCTTGACGCTCTCGTCGGTAGACCTCGAGAACGTAAGCGAGACTTTCAGTGAGTCTTACGACCTACTCGACGGCGAACCCGGAATAAGCGCAGTTGATACGGTGGAGGTGGAGAGCGGGTCTTTCACGGTGACGGTGCAAAACCGGCTGCCAATTGCTCTTGACCTCGATATCACGCTCAACGGCATGTTGAGCGCCGGCGGGCAGCCGCTGACCGGCAGTTTGCTTGTCGATGCGGCATCAGGCAACGGCGACTACGAAACCGGCGATCTCACCTTCCAGCTGGCGGGTGTGACGATCATACCCGCAGACGCGGTCGCATCGGCGGTGGGCAGCGCCACGGCGGCCTCGGCAACGATTACCAACACGGTGGTCAACAGTGCTGTGATAGTAGACGGCAACGGAAGCCTCAGCATCCAGTCGATTTCCGGTGAACTCGACCCGGCGGAAACGCCTGAACTCACCGTCAGCATCGAAGAAATCGAGGAGATTCCCGAGGAGGATATCGATTTCGGAGACCTCGAGGATGCAGTTGATTCCTCCACCATCAACGACGCCACGATGACTCTCGAGATCGGCAACGGCACGGGTGTCCAAGTCATCCTGTCGGACTTCAATCTCGGTGTCGTGAACCTCGACGCGGCCGGCAACGTGCCGCGCGATTTGGGCGGAGATCCGGTGTTTGAGGAAGACGATGGCGGGAATCCCATTCTGCTGCCAATAAGAGATACTCTGGATGCCCAGGCTACGAGCACACTGGAGCTGGACGCGGCTCCGCTGCTGGATCGCCTCGTGCACCTCCTGCTCGACGGGGAACGAGCAGCGATAGTCGCATCGGGCAGCGTTGTGGTGGGTGACGGATCTCAGGCAACGCTTTCCCGCAGCGATTCCGTATCCGTCGCATTCAGCACGGTTTTGGGCCTTGATTTCACGATACCCTCGACCGGCGTGTCGTTTTCTCGTAACACCACGAGCGACGGACTCGAGTTGGACGAAGAAGATGCGGACCAGCTGGTTGAGCGCCTGGACAGCGCGGGGGTCTCGACCGAGGTAGTGAACAACACTCCGTTCGGCTTGGAGGTCGACATCGCATTCATCGAAGACTCACTCGCCGACGATGTTGACGTTTTCTTGCTAACCAACGCCGTAATTTTGAATACCATAACTCTCGCCGCCCCAACCGTGGATGCGCGGGGAGTTGTTACGACCCCTAGCTCGGCCAGTGTGTCGATAGCATTGACCGGTGACCAGGCCAGGCAGCTTTCCGGTAACAAATTCACCGCGACCGTGCGGGCGCGGCTCCTTCCGGGATCTGGAGGTGGAGGAAGGGGGGCGATACGAGCTACAGATCAGATTTCGTTGGATGCACAAGCCCGAGTGGTACTTCGGGCGGGAGGTACGAGTAACCAATGAAACTGACCGCGGCAGTACTGGCCTTTGCCAGCGTGATGATTTGCGCCGACCTGAGCGCGCAAGCGGTTCCAGAAGGATCGCAGGCCTACAGGACCGATCGGGGATACTTGAGGACACCGAATTTCCGAGTTGACCCGTTCCGACATGTGACGATTCCGCATTGGGGTCTCGTTACTTCCTTTGGTGCGTCCGGGCAGAACAATGCGATCAATTTCCGTGATGTGGGCGCGTTGATCTTTCTCAGCGATGAGGACAACAACCCCGACGGCCTTCTGTACGGTGATATCCTGGACTTACTTGGCCTGATTCCACGCGGCAGCGGATTGGCGGCCAGCGTGCAATCGGAGGGCGGGGTTCACCTCGGTGGACCGTTAGGCAGGCACTTCAGCCTCGGATTGTCTGCGCAGGTTCGCGCATACGGCGGCGCCAATCTGGACGATGATTTCGTGGCCCTATTGAGGGACGGAAACGGAGCTCGGCAGGATTTCACGCTCGGAGATTCGAGACTCGACGTCCTGGCTTCGAGTGAATTCGGAGCCCACGCGCTGATACGCACGGGAGGGCTCGGTGGGATGGACGGAGCCCAACTCACCTTTGGCTTCGGCGGCAGGTACATCATCCCGCACTTTTACGCGAGGGGCTCGTCAACCGTCGCCAACGGCGGCCTCATCAGGATCACCGGAGAAGGAGTGACGGCGAACGTTGCCCTGGAAAAGGCGGTGGCGATTACCGGTAGCAGTGGCGGATGGGACGATTTCGATTTCAGCGACCTCATCAACAGAAAAGGCTCCGGCATTGCTGGGGATTTCCTGCTTCGCATCGAGTGGCCCACATCCGGGCTCGCCCTCGAAGCGATGGTTGCCAACGTCGGAAAGGTCACCGTTGAAAACGTTGAGCTGGCCGGCTGGAGCTTCAATGTCGCCACAACGGAATTGGAAGAAGTCCTGGATTCCCTGGATGCATTTCCCGAAGAACTCTATCCCGACTCCATTGACATTCAATTCAGAGATTTTGTGGTATCTGACACGGCTGAGACACTCGACGTCACCCTGCCCAGAATCGTTCGTTTTACGGGAAGCGCCTGGGCCAACCGAATCCTGCAGCTAGACGTCAGTGCCACATTGCCGGTGACCGGTGACTTTGCGGCGCCGCTGACCGTCGACCTCGGGTCAACCTGGCGTTTTTCGAGAGTGATTCCCATTCGGTTTGGCCTGATTTTCGGAGGCAATCAAGGTTTGGGCTACACCGGAGGCATTGGAATAGAAAGCCGACACTTCTTGATGAGGTTCGCGGCCGGATCGCTGGGCGGATTCGTTCAGGATGCTACCGGTCTGGTAGGCCGGTTCGAATGGGGGTTCTTCTTCTAGAAAATCCCGCTTCGAGCCGCTTTCCAGAGTTTTACGATGCGGTCGAATCCGGATTGCAGCTGATCCGCGGCTGCCATGTCATGCGAGCCGTCCAGCGCCTCCCTGAGCTGGGCGGCTAGACGCGGCAACTCTCTGCGCTGCGACCCCCTCGTTTCCTGCAGTATTGCTTCGACAACACCGCGGGCGCGTTCCCACTGCGCTTCGTCATCCGGAACCTGGAACAGATAGGTCGCGATCTCTTGACCCTCGAAACAGAGTCTTCCCAGCCGATCGAGGTGCACAGGTCTGCTGCTTGCCATTGATCCGAGTGACATTATGCCTCCCCATTACTGACCGAACGTCTCAAAAACACGAACCTCGCGTCGAGTTACCGGCGCTGACGTTATTGTCGGAACGAGCGGGGCAAAGTTAAAGCTTTAGGGGAGAATTCACATCACGCACAGAACAACGTTGCCGGGCTGCGCGGCAACGCGCCAATTTGGTACCGTTTTGGCGGCACGATACTACAGTTCGCTTGGTCTGCCGGTGTCGCAGTTTTTCGTTTAGAATGACCGGCTGCCGATCGCCGCCAGGCTGATCGGGCTGACGGTCTATCTTGCTATACCAGCTCCCGATGGGATGGCTGAGTGACGCTCCTCGGAACGTACATCGCCTGCCTACCGCACTCGGGGCATTTCAGTACTACCTGCCGATGAGAACTCCAACGGCTTCCACTCAAACGTCTTTTCGGTGTTCTGTCGATGGTCGGATGTCCACAAGAGGGACAACCAAGCTCTACGCGGTCACGGTCAGCGAGAATCAACTGAAGCGCTTCCGCAGGTCGGTATTCTTTGATCCCGCGTCTTCCCACTTAATGACTCCCGTGATGAAAAAGCTGAAATGGGGGCCGCGGAATCTAGCTCGATTTGGACGCTCTCGCAAATCCATAACCCTTGACGCACAAAACTTGCGGGTTATCTCTACCTGACAGTGCCCAAAGGAGCCCGACATGAGCGCGGCAAAGGATACCGGTGAAGATTTCGTACCGGTGGCAGACATTGAGGTTGAGGCAGTCCGGCCCGAAAAGGGCGGTTTTGTTCTTCAAGGTCGCGGAGCAGACAGAGCGGATTATCGGATCGAGATGAATTTGGAGATACCGGTTGACCGCCAAACTCAGGCCGTGTTGGGCGAGATTCTCACGCAATCCGAGTTCAAGTTGAGACGTCGTGCCCCCGCCTCAATGCGGCGTCCGGCGGTAAGAAGCCGAAACAGAAAAGCACGAACCTGAAGTACGTTGCCCAGCTCAAATGCGCTGGACGGCCGTTATTCGCCACTAACGGCCGGAATTCGGGTGTAACCTTTTGTAATTGCTTGACTTAGGCAACATTTGCGGTGTTTTTCCGTGCTTGACGAACTGGTACCCATAGACTACTTTGCCGCTCCACTTTTCGAGTGAGAGAGAGTTCCTCCAATGCAGGGCGAAATAGGCAAATCACAATTATCCTCCCTGTTGGAGACGGTCCCAGGGTTGGCGAATGTACTTCGCAGCCCGGTTGCGGACGCCATAGTGAATATGATCCGTGCTGCGGCCGGATTACGCGACTTTGACTATCGCGAAGCTAAAGAGTTGGTCCAATATGCGAGCCGCAGAGGGCTGATTCCCTCGTCGGAGGGCACCAAGCTTCTGGAAGAGGTAAAGTCGGCGGCTCCAAAAGGGAAAGCCAAGAAAAAGTCTGCTAAGAAGACTGCAACCAAGAAGGCTACAGCCAAGAAAACGGCCAAGAAGAAGGCTCCCGCAAAGGAAAGTGCAGTGAAAACCACTGCTAAGGCAGTAAAAACCACTGCCAAGGCAGCAAGAACGAAGGCGAAGGCATCAAAAAAGACTGCAGAAAAGAAGCCTGCCGCCAAAGCAGCGAAGGCAAAGAAGAAAGCTGCGGGGGCAAAGAAGGCCGCTGCCAAGTCTGCCCCCAAAAAGACTGCTAAGAAGAAGACCACCAAGAAGAAGGCGGCAAAGGGACGGCGTTAGGTTCGGAGCGCCCCTACCAGCAAGTTCAGTTTTTCGGCAACCTTACTCAACTCTGCAGCACGAGCGGCAACTTCTTCCGTAGATGCCCCCTGCTGTTCTACAGCCGCGGCCACATCTTGGCTGGAAAACGCATGAGCATGCGCCGCCTCCGAGGCGCTCTTCAACTCTCGCTTTATCTCCTCAACCGCGTTCAGGTTGTTTGAGGCCTCACCGGCAACCCTGTTGGACTCCGCTTCGATTTCACGAACCGCAAGGACTATCTGGTCGAGTGCCTTTGCCGCACCCTCAGAGACTGATCCGATCCCTCTGACCTGGGATCTTCCTCTGGACATGGTGGAGCCCATGGCTTCCACGTGGTCTCTGATCGTTGCAACAGTGCCGGAGACATCCTCGGCTGCCCGGGCGCTCGATTCGGCCAGCTGTCTCACCTCTTCTGCAACTACCGAAAATCCGACTCCGCGTTCACCCGCCCTCGCCGCCTCAATAGCCGCGTTGAGCGCCAAGAGATTGGTCTGCGACGAAATCCTCTTGATGAGGTCGATGAAGTCGTAGATGGGCTCTGACAACCTGTCGAGTTCGTCTACCTGTCGCGCCGCTTCCTGAACCACCTCTCCAAGTGCCAGAAGTGAGTCTCGAGCCGCTGAAACATCCCTGCCGTAGGTTTCGGCGAGGCGATGGATGTCAGCTCCGAGGCTGACGACGCGATTCGACGCTTCGCCTGACGCGGTCACGGCCCCAACCAGCTGCTCGGCCGCCGAATTGCTCTTCTCGAGGCTGTTTACCTGGCCGTGGGCACCTTCGGAGATGCCCACAACGGCTTGGGACACCTCGCCGGCGCTCGCAGCGAGTTGACCGCTGCCGATAGACAGCTCGTCGGCGGTTCTGGCGATGGATTCCGCCGCATTGGTTACCTCTGCCACGAGACTCCGCAGAGTATTGCCCAGTTTGTCCATCGCTGCGCCCAGCCCGGCGAGTTCCTCGGGAAGGCGCCCCATCGCGACAGGCCTCAGATCTCCGTCGCCGAACCTTTCGGCCGCCGCTGCCAGCCGGTCCAGGGGACGCTCGACCGACCGGAGCGTTGTGATTCCAATTGCCGAGCCGACAAAAATCGATGCAACCAGCACGGCCCAAACGAGTAGCTTGCGGTCAGCCGCCGTGCTATCGAGTGAAGAGGCGGTGGTGCGTGCACGGTTGCCCTGGTTTGCGGAAAACTGCCTGACCATTCCCATCAGCTCGGTGGCGCGAGCCCGAGCGACCGCTGCGCTCGCCTCGGCACGCGTTCGCCGGCCGAGATCCCTTTCGGCGTGCGCGTAGCTGTAGAGAACCTCTGTCTCGCTCTGGATTGCGGCTATTCGTCGGATTGAAGCCCGATCGGCCGCGGTGAGTTCCCGGAGGTCGGCTAGCTGCCGCTGCGATGAGTAGGCGCTGTCGCCCGCTGCGGCAAACCGATCACGCGCATCGGCCGATCCGTCCACCAGATATTGTTCGGCAGCCAGCATCTCATCCAAGACGGCCGCACTCAGCTGGTTTGTCCGGTCCGAAACCATTGTGAGCGACGCCAACTCCGTGCCCACCGTGTCCTGCACGGTCCTGAGCGCGTTGATGCCTATCAGTGCGACCACGACCAGACCGACAACGAGAGCCCCTTCCCCGAGAGCGATCCTCATCCATAAGGTGTTGAAGGAGAGCTTCATGGACTTCGCCCGTCAGCCGGAACGACCTCTCCGTTCCGGACAACCCCTATATCTACCGTAGGGTTGCTGAGATTCCCGTTTTCATCGAAGCCGATGGTGCCGCTCACGCCCTCGAACGGCTCCGTGTCTGTGCCCATTCCGGCGAGGTAGGATCGAATACGAACCCTATCTGTACCAACGGCGGAAACCGCCTGAGCGAGTATGTAGACGATATCGTAGGCGCCCGCGGCGGCGGCATCTGGCTGGGCACCCCCGTGCTCCTGTCTGAACGCCTCTCTGAACGGCGCGTTTCTGGCACTTACCCTGCCTGTGAGGTAGGCAGAGGACAAATGCGCGCCTTCGAGCATGCCGTCAGCCTCGGGAATAAAGCGTGCTAGATCGGTGGAGCCGAGAATGGTTGGCCTGAGGCTCAGCGTATTCAGCGCTGCCGCGATCGCACCGATTCTCGACACATTTCCGAAAATAGCGACCGCATCCACTCTGTTGCGTCTGGTAGCCCTCGCCAGATACGGCTCAAAGCTCGGTAGTTCGGAGGAAAAAGGATCGTCCGCGACAATCGCGCCCCCACCTGCTTCCAGCGTGTTCCGAAACGCGTCGGCAGCCGACCTGCCCTCTTCGTCATTCCAATAGAGCGTTACGGCATTTCCCACGCCGAGCCGACTCGTTGCCCAGTTTGCGAGCCCTTCTGCATGAACGATCGCGTCTGGACATACTCGAAACATATGCTCGCCGAGGCTGCCGAAATCTATGGATGTCGCAGTTGGGGTCACCGCAACAATGGGGTTGGAACTGGCGCCGTAAACTTGAGCCGCGGCGGAAGCCGTATAGTTGCCGGCTGGCCCGATTACCGCCAGGACCGAGTTGTCGTCTCGGAGCCGCCGGGCGACGATCACTGCAGAGTCTGCATCACCGTGATCGTCCATTGAGCGGAGCACCAGTCTACGACCGCCGATACCACCCTGCCGGTTGATCTCCAACAAGGCCAATTCGGCGCCGTGCTGAATCGACTGCCCTACCGGGTCAGTCAGGGGGCCGGACAAACCGAAAACGAGCGGGGTTTCTTCCCGACCACAAGCCGACAGAAGTATGAGGATACTAAAGGCGAAATACAGTCGACCGACCGACAATTTTACCGCCTAAGGCCTCGGCCGCCGGAAGAAGCGCCGCATGATCGTTACCCCGCTGCCCTCCATGGTCTCGTTGAACAGGAGCTGGCTCCGTTCGGGGGCGTAAATCGCGACCCATAGCGTAGAGTCGGGCCTTCCCGCCGCGGAATCAGGAAACCAGGTGAATGTTATCTCGCGGCTGAAGCGGTCCCACTCACCATCGATTCTCTCCCCTCCGGGATACGTGCGCCGTACCGCGGTGCCCAGAGAACTCATATATAGCTCTATGGTCGAATCTCTCATGAGGGCAGGCGTGCCCAACCAGCTTCCTCTCAACGGCCGGGCCAGCGGGCCTTGCTTTGCCATCGTAATGACGTTGCCAGAATCCGTTCGCACGATCATCCGGTCCAACGCAAATCGATAGTGGACCGAAAACGATGTGTCACCAATCACCACTATGGAATCTCTGGTCGCAAAGTAGTCGGCGACCAATCGATCCTGAACTACGACCATGGTGTCGGAGTAGAAATCAAGGTGCAGCGGCCTGCCCAAGTGTGTGCCGACCCATCGAGTTTGCAGCGAGTCTTGCCAGGTGACAACCGTGCTGTCTGCGTCATCCTGAGCAACCAACAGTGCTGGAATCAGGAAGGCTGCCAACAAGGTTACTGCATGTATGCGAGCAATCATGCCGATGTTCATACGGTTTCCGGTTTATGCCCCCAATTTGATCGAAAGAACCCGCGTTTCCGGTTCTGCGCCAATCGCAGCGGCCAACGAAAACTTGGGCTCCGCGCGTTGCTTGCGCAATGATGGAACATACACGGGCAAGGAGGACGATGATCCAGGATCACCGCTCACACCTATGGCGGCCCGTATGAGCCGATTATCTTCTTGCCCATGCCAGATCCATCTTCGACATGTACGGAAGCAACGTTTACAGACCGCGCAGAAGCGCTGGGCCACTTTTTTCAGCGTGCTGGCGAAGCACCTCGATTCATCGCCTACGATGAAGAGATGGGATGCCCGCTGCACAACGCGCTTGCGACTCTCGAGTGGACACTGGGATTGGGCGTACTCAACAAAGATGATCTCATGCATGCGGCTCGTCTGAGCGGAGAAACTGCCGCAACAGTTGTTGAAAGAGTCAGCGAAGGGCGGAAGACCTTCCTCTATATGGGTCCTCAACTCGAAGCCCCTCCAGCAGACCCATATGAGGGGACCTTGTTGTACGATGAGCCTGGAATCAGAGTGTACGAATTCGCTCAGCGCGTGCACGCGGTCGCACATTTCCTTCGTGCAACGCAGGGTGTTGGGAGTGTGATATCGATGTTGTCGCGGAGAGCGCCTGAGCTGAGGCATATGCAGCGTTGGCTCAGTGCCCTGTTTCAGTCTCCCACAACCGAATCGTCCAACCTGATGCTCGCGGGATGGTTCGCCACCACTGGAGGAGGCCTTTTGTTCGTGCCTCGACCCGGAAAACACCCGTTCATCTACCACGAAGTTGTGGCCGGAGCCTGAAAACCCCAGAATCGACGAATTCGACAGTAACAATTGCCTGTGGAATACCTCTGGAAAACGTGTTTTCACACATCCACATGGCGTGGATAAAGTGTCGAATTTAGCAGCTATTACGTCGTAATTCGATTCCACATTAAGTGCACAACAAGCTCATAAGCCGAAGAAAGAACGGCGCTTGCACGGTTTACGCAGACCCATAAATTGGTTTTCGCTTATCAGGGGAAGGGTCGATACCCCGGCGTAGAGACCACGCCCTGACTAGCTGCCCCAGCGGGAATTCCGGGGAGGGCGCCGATGCAATCAAGGGCTCAGGCGTCCAGCGATCCGGGTGATCACCCCAGTTGGGATCGGCAAGGCCAGTCGCGTGCCTTGCCCACACCGATCTGGCGCCTCGGTGTGCAGTGTAAGGAGCCGATCCGCGACTCGGCTGACTTGCAGCGCTAGCGCTGGCGAACCATGCGGCCCGGCCAGGCCGTTTGGGGATGGAGGCCGGAGCTCCCGGAAGCCCTACCGCGGGCGTACCAGTCCAAGCGGTGGCTGAGGGAAGAAGAACAGCGGGAGTGAATCCCCTGGCTCCGGGTAGCCAGTGCGTAGACGGCGGGCCGTTCATCTGGACGCGTCCGCCGTCTCTTTTTTTTACACCTTTTCTGCTCCCCAATCACAGTCGGTTCGAAATACCCGGCGGTGGTCGAGCGTCCACTGCGGGCGGGAAACGGGCCCATCCGTGAAATTTTCGTCCTCGCCGAGAGCGTCACCCACACTGGCGGTTTTTGCGCTCGCGTTGTCTGCCCAGTGGATAACCTCTGCCTCCAATGTCATGG
>Ga0180435_10003868_pt1 | contig 14893 bp, 14 predicted proteins | sample SS_ome_3_FD_132467 | JGI IMG/M metagenome (GOLD analysis project Ga0180435, IMG submission 132467) | Hypersaline lake sediment archaeal communities from the Salton Sea, California, USA - SS_3_S_1 metaG | ecosystem: Environmental > Aquatic > Non-marine Saline and Alkaline > Hypersaline >... | reverse complement strand
GATCGGCTTTCCACCCACGTCCGCAACCGCCCCGGCAGTCCCTTTGCACGTCCATCCAGGAAAGCCGCGGAAACTGCGCAAACCTAGAACCCGTTAAGCTTCATGCACCCATCACGCCTTTTCTGACCTAGACTTTGGATAGCGGGACAGGTTCGGGCGATTCTGACGCCAGGGACCAATTGACGCCATTCAGCCAAAAAAAGGTCGCGGCGATGAGTCACTTTTGGAGCATGTGGCGGGATTTGAAATTCCAAATCACGCATATGGATGTTCAGGAAGCTGCAATCGTGGCCGGCATCGTCGTCGTGCTCGGTTTCGTCTGCATGCGCGGCATGGCATCGAAGACGAATTTCTAACAGCGGGTCCGACGATGGCGAGTCGGACCGGCGCGTGGCTCCCCTTATCATTCTGGTGGTCAATCACGTTGCGACTGGGACAACCCGAACAACCGCTTTCATCTGCGCGACACGCTTGGGCCGCAAACTGCCCGCTGACCGCTGGCTTTTCTTTGATCGCATACGTCTACTCAGCCGGCACGTACGCCGAAATCGAACTATGTTTTTGTGACGGGGTATAGCGGGCAAAACGTGCGCGAACGCACGAAAATCTCTCAACTAAAAATCAGACGGGTTGGATGATGGACTTCTTCATGTTTGGCATACCGGTTCCTCTGGCGTTGGCCGTGGTGGCCGTGCTGGGATACCTCTTTGGCCGTCGCCAGCGGCAAGAGACCAACGGCCTAAGATCGCAGTCTCGCCGCGAGATGAAGCGAGCCAAGGCGGTCATCCGCGACATGGAAGACATCGCCAAGTCCGTGCGCACCAGCCTGGCGTCGCATCACGCGAGTATCTTGAATTTCAAAGACCGCGTCGAAACCCTCAGCGGCAGCGGCGACGACCAAGCCTGGAAGCAACTGTGCGACGAGGCGGAACGGATGCTCAAGCCGACAATGCGGCTGGCCAGCCAAATCTCCAACGCCTATGACGAAATCCGCCAGCAAACCAACCGCCTGATGACTTTCACCGAGGTCCGTGTCGACCCGCTGACCGGCTTGGCCAATCGTCGCGCGTTCGATGAATCGCTGCAAGCGATGTTCGCGATGATGTCGCGTTATCGCACGCACTTCACGCTCGGTCTGTTCGATATCGACCACTTCAAAAAGATCAACGACGAATGGGGCCACTTGGAAGGCGACGACGTACTGCAAAAGGTAGCCCGCTTGATCGACTTCTGTGCCCGCGAGACCGACGTTGTCGTTCGCTACGGTGGCGAGGAATTCGTGGTGTTGATGCCACACACCGACATCAACGGCGCCAGCATCTTTGCCGACCGCCTGCGTCGCACGATCGAGCAATCGGAGGAGGTGCCGGTCACGATCAGTGGTGGCGTGGCTGCGGCAATGGACGGCGACAATCCCCGCACAATACTGGCCCGCGCCGACTCGGCGCTCTACAGCGCCAAAGCCAGCGGTCGAAACGCCGTCTTCCGCCACGACGGCACGGGCATCGAGGGCATCACAGGCTTCGACAAACCCGGCTCATGCCCCCGCCCCGAGATGGAAGACATTCGCACCGACGGCCCGGAGTCAGAAAAGGTCGCCGCAGCCGTTGAACAGGAAGCAGTCGAAGAAGCAGGCGTTTAGCTCGCTGTTCTTACCAGCCGTATTTGGGGTCGTAGCCCATGGCCTTGGCGCGTTGAAAGTCGGCGTCGGCGAAGCGCTGCCAACCACGCAGAGCGTAGAGTTCTCCCCGATGCTGGTGGATGACGGAGCAATGGACGACTTCCTCTCGCAATCGCTCTAGCGCCGTCTGGTTGACCTGCAACTCGCCTTTGAGAGACAGAAGCCGGAGCTTCTCTCGCACGCGATTGATACGGCGAATGGCCTCGTTGTAGTCGCTCAGAGCCTGATCGAAAAGCAGAGCACCGGTCTCTCCGTCGCCCGCATCGAACGCCTGCTTGACTAACAGGTGGCGTACATAAGCTCGGGTATCCAACGTTTGAGAGAGCAGTAGATCGAGGCGGATCGGATCGATTTGCAGGCCGGCCATTTTCTGTGGCGAGGCTTCGAGTTCACGAAGCATGGTGACCGCCTGCTCGGAATCCGCCAGGCCCTCTTCAAGATCGAGATTGCCTTGCGCCTTCAGGTAAGCCCGACCGTTGAGCGCTTGCTGATGCTCCATAAACCCGCGGTCTTCCGTCAGTTCAACGATTTTGTCGCAATCCTCAGCTACCTCCTGAAACCGTTCCAACTTGCGATTGACGATTATCCGTTGGCTGTAGCCAGCAGCATGATTGGGCGCGAACTCGATGACCGTCTCAATATCCTCCAGCGCTTTTTCGTACTGTTCGGTATCAAGATACCAATCCGAACGTTGCAGGAAGAAATTGGGATTCGACGGATCCCACTCAATGGCACGCGTCACCCGTTCAATCGCCGTGGAGTAGTCGCCCGATTCGTCGTCGCCCTGCCGGGCAGCGACGGCCGATTCCAACGCCGCCGCGCGATACCACCTGGCAATTTCGCCAGGGGCCTCAAGAAAGACAGCCCACATCAACAGAACACCGGCAACCACCAACACCGCTGCACGAAAGATGCGGCGGTTGCGCGTCCTTCGCGCGGATTCGGCGGCAACGTACTCCTCCGAATCGGGCGCTTCCGGTTGGCGATCTTCAAGAGGTTGTGTCATCGACGTCAAACATGATCGGGATGCAAAGAAAGAAACGGTCTCTCGCCAACGATCGTAAGCTAGGGACGACGAGTCACACAAGCCCGAGGTTGGTGCTGCGATGACCAATGAGACGCTGCGGACGATTCATGCTGGATTTCGCAGCCGTTCGGAGATATTCGTGGTCGATTCGCAGGTTATCGACACGGTGGCGTCGGTCATCGAGACGGTTTGTGCGACGGAGGTCTCATGTCCCAGTACTTCTGCATACATATCCAGCATGCGGTCGACCACTACGGATGGCGAGGTCATTTCACTGACTCGTTGCTGCGCAGATGCGGCCAATTGCTTTCGTCGCCGCCTGTCACGATAGAGCGTGCGGATCGCCAACGCCAGGGCCGTCGGATCCTCCTTTGGCACAACGAGCCCGTCAACGCCGTCGCGCACGACCTCTTTCATGCCACCCGCGTCGCTGACGATGGGGCAAACGCCCTGCTGCATCGCTTCAAGCATCGCGACGCAAAGCTCCTCGTTCCGCGAGGGCATCGCAAAGAGATCGGCCCCGCTGACCAATGCGGCCGCATCAGGCTGAAAGCCGGTATGAACAACGCGATCGGCAATGGCCGGATGCCGTACCAACCGTCGAATACGCCGATCCATGATCGGGCCAACCAGTAGCCAAGTTACATTTCGTAAATCGGCACATTCTATTGCAGCCCGTAGTAGGACATCCGTGCCTTTCACCCAACGCATCGCCGCCACGGTGGCAACCACAAAACGGTTCTGATCCACGCCCCACGGCTGAAGGGCCGCTTTCCCCGGACATGCCAACCGTGAGACCTCCGCCGTGTTGTAGGTAACGTAACACTTCGCGGCATCAACACCCGAAGCAACCAAGGCATCCGAAACCGCCCGAGACTCACACGCGTGCGCTGCGACGCGGGAATGATAATGCGAGATCCACTCTGCCGGGTCCCACCATTTCAACTGCGATGCGATGCCACGGAACGATACGATGGGCGGCGCGTTCTTCATACCGCACGTTGCCAACGTGGCGATGGTCAAAGGGCGAGGGTGAAACGCGTGGATCACATCCGGTTTCACATCGCGAATGACATCGCGAACTCGTCGGACGGCGCGGAAGTCGATCTTCCGCCGAATCGAAAGCGGCACGATGTCCGCACGGACGTCTGATCGCCGCAGTTCCTCATAGGCATCAGGGAACACAATGGCAGTCAGAGAGACTTCAGACCGATTGGCGATTTCGGCCGTCAACGAGGTTGAGCTGTCAAGCGTAAGCAGTCGCATGGAACCGGTGTCCGTTCGATGCCCTGAAGCCGGCGCGCAAAGCTGCCGCAAACGAGCGAATTATGCTGGTAAATACGGGGCAAACCGTTTTCCGTCAACAGATATTCATGGCCGAGGCGATCAGCTATCAGGGGTCAGCTATCAGCCGCTCGCTGTGTATCCTGCGATCCGCAGCCGGTCGATACATTTTTGGGGCCGGAACTCGACGACCCGCCCCTCGAGACGTTACCATAGAGGCCGATGCACCCCCCCCCCAGGTTTCACATGACATCACGAATCGAATCTTTAGGCACTTGAGGTACCCTTATGTTGCAGCGATCGGTATTGCTTCTTGTCATGTTGGTTTTCGTTTCTTGCTTGCACGGCGAAGAGCCTTGGCACGGGTTTCGCGGCCCCAACCAGGGGATTTCCGAGGAAACGGGCTTGCCCACCACTTGGGACGCGACAGGCAAGAACCTGCTGTGGAAGACCGAACTGGACGGCATGGGGGCAAGCTGCCCGATTGTTGTAGACGGGCGAATCTACCTAACGAGCTACGTTGGGTATGGCGTGGATGCCGACGAACCGGGTGACCAAGCAAGCCTGACTCGATCAATCGACTGCTTCGACCTCGACACTGGCAAGAAGCTCGGCGGCGTCACGTTCGAAGCGAAGACACCTGAAACCATCTACCAAGGTTTTCAGGCTCTGCACGGCTACGCGTCCAGCACGCTGGTGTCCGACGGCGAGGCACTGTACTACTTTTTCGGTCTCAGCGGCGTGGGGGCTGTCGATTTGAGGGGGAACAAGCTCTGGAACACCTCCGTCGGCGACGGGACTCACGGCTGGGGGTCGGGAACCTCACCCATTCTCTACAAGAACCTCGTGATCGTGAATGCCAGCGTCGAAAGCGGCAAGTTGGTCGCCCTCAACTGCGAAGACGGCGAGATCGTCTGGGAGGCCGAGGGCATGGATATGTCTTGGAGCACGCCCCAACTGGTAACGACCGCTGATGGCGACGTTGAACTGGTCGTCAGCGTCAAGAATCTCGTCTTCGGCTTCAATCCAGAGACCGGCGAGCAACTGTGGACCTGCGCTGGCATCCGAGACTACATCTGTCCGACCGTCATCTCGCACGACGGGGTCGTCTACACGATTGGCGCCCGCCGCAGCACGGCGATGGCGATCAAGGCGGGGGGCCGAGGAAACGTGACCGATTCCAACATCGTTTGGGAGATCAAAGCCGGCTCGAACGTCTCCTCGCCAGTCTACTACGACGGCAATCTCTACTGGTTCCACGAATCGCGAAGCACAGCATACTGCGTCGACGCCAAGACCGGCGAAGAGAAGTTCGAGGTGCGGATCAGCCCCTCGCCCGGTCGAATTTACGCCTCACCCGTAGTTGCCGACGGCAAAATCTACGTCGTTACACGCGAAAAAGGCGTTCTGGTGCTGGCAGCGACACCCGAGTACAAACTGCTGGCCCACAACGAGCCGCTCGACGAAAGCATATTCAACGCCAGCCCAACAATCGTCGATGGCAAGATTCTGCTCCGCAGCGACAAGTGTTTGTATTGCCTGGCACAGCCGGAATAAGAAAGCCGAAAAACCGCGTGAAAACCGTGACAATGACCGCCATCCGGCGGTTGAAATTGATGGTTTTGCCGGCCGAATCCGAAGCGAGTCAAGGCTCCGCCCGCGTTGACGGAACGCAGGCGGCGATTTAGGATCAGCGGAGGAGTCGCTAGCGTCATTCGAGAGATTCGTGAGCGGAATGGCGCTAGCCACCGGCCTGGCAGATCGACGTTTTCGCTGCGAAGACCGGCGGCTAGCGCCGCACCGCTCACCCATAACCCGACACCCATAGCTCGTGTCGATTTAGCAAGGAGCCTCAGATGCCACTTTACGAAGTAGAAACGGACGGTCACATCATCATTACCTGGGCCGAGACAGAAGATTCGGCCCGCGATGTGGTCAAAGGTGCGTATCCTTCGGAGAATGTAATCCGCCTCACGAAACGCCCTCGCGATACTTGGGTCATCTCGAAGTCAGCACTGGGCATTGTCGGCTCGGTGGACCCCTGCTCGGTCGCGCGCGACTGTCTGGCGAAGGCGGAGGGCGACAAAGTGCACGCTATCCGGCTCTATATGCACGAGACTGGTTCCGATCTGCGCCGTGCGCGAAAAGCCATCGAATCGAACATGGTGATGGGCTGGTAAACGAGGTCACGAAAGTAACAGTCGAAGGCGGCCAATTTTGGTCGCCTTTCTTCATTTGTTTTCGTTTTTTCGTGACCCTTTCGCTGACTTACGCGACTCACCAATAGAACACGCCGCGGGCCAGTAGAACTTGCAGAGAGGCTCGCCAACTCCCCCCGATACCACCCTAGCCGTAGGCCAGGACCGATCCAGGCCCACCCACGCGCTGAACAACCGTTCAATCCTGCCACAAACAATGGTCGTATGTGTCCCAAAATGCAACGGGCGATCGTCTGTGGAGGGCCGAATAGTTCTAAATAAATCCGAACCATTGATTGGAAAAAACGTTCAAATTTTACTGTAGGCGCATTTGCGCCGCTGAGTATACTTAAGGAGGAAGCGCGGCAATGAAAGGTCCCGATCGCCGCATTTTTCGGCCGTCTGGATCGTCTGTAACGGCACTCGGGCAGTGCCGAGATTTCTGCGTTGCACTTTCTTTCAAGTTTGGGTAATTTTACCGCCCGCCACTGCTCGATGAGCTAAAGTGGTAATAGGTGATTCGCCGGTTTGTTTTGCGAATAGATGTAGGAGCGTAGGCGAATGAATTCCGCGTATGGATCCCCTTCGGTTGCCGTCGCCACCCCGGGTGGACTCGCCCGGCAGTACCGTGTTCAGTACCAGACCGAAGTGGATGGCATCTGGCACATGCACGCCACATACCGAACCCGCAGCTCGGCTGAGCAATGCCTCAGCGAGTTGGCCGGCAAAGGTTACCGGGCTCGGCTAGTGGCCTACGATAGGTGCGCCTCGGCGAACTGACGACGAGACGCAGCAGGTCGACACACCGTGTTTGACAGCGCTCACTGTGCGGGGTGAATCCCACACAACGCCTAGGCTCTTCTTCTCTGCCGGGAGTCTCCATAAGATCTTTTCCTGCATACGGTTGCGCTGATGTGACGTAGTGCGCCGCGTCTTCGAAGCGAACTGCTAAGCCGCAAGCAGCTCTTCCCTACTATCTCTTGGCCCCTTCGCCCGGCTATGCTTTGCCTATGGCAAACGACGCCCCCAACACTCTCGGCGGCCCGAAACGTCAACTGACGCTCTTCGACTCGACCTGCATCATTTTGGGCGTCATCATCGGATCGAGCATCTTCGAAATGTCGCCGCTCATCGCCACCTGTAGCGGCGATCCTTGGACGTTGGCTGGAATGTGGCTACTTGGCGGCTTGATCGCGTTGGCTGGCGGGCTCTGCTACGCGGAACTCGGCTCCGCCTACCCAAAATCGGGCGGTGAGTACGTCTACCTGTCAGAGGCCTACGGCCGTCCGCTGGGGATCTCATTTGCCTGGATTGAATACTGGATCATCCGCCCCGGCAACATTGGGGCAATGGCCTACGTGTTTGCCCGCTACGCCGACCAACTCATTCCTTTGCCGTTTTGCAAGATCGATGGCGCCGAGGGCGAAATCGACTACACATTCACCGTCTATGCAGCAGCCACCATCATCGCCCTGACGACAATCAACCTGCTCGGTGTGCGAACCGGGAAGTGGACCCAGAATCTGCTGACCGTCGTCAAGGTGTTCGGCCTGCTTGCCATCGTTTTCGCCGGACTGCTGGCACTACGGCAGGGAGTTGCACATGCCCCCGCCCCCGAAAAACCGCTGTCGCCCAACCTGTCGCTGGCCCTGATCTTCGTCATGTTCGCCTACGGCGGCTGGAACGAAATGTACTATGTGGCCTCCGAAGTCCGGGATCCGCATAGGAACTTCCTGAGGGCGATGGTGCTCGGCATCACGGCCATCACGGGCATTTACCTGCTGGTCAACGCGTCCTTCATCTGGACGCTCGGGTTTCACGGCCTTGCACAATCCGACGCGGTGGCGACCGAAGTGGTGAGCCGGGTGACCTCAGACGCTGGTGGCAAGGCGATCAGTCTATTGATTTGTCTCTCAGCCCTGGGGGCCATCAACGGGATGGTCTTCACCGGCGCCCGTATCAATCATGCGGTGGGGGCCGACCACAGGGCCTTCGCCTGGCTCGGTCGCTGGAACACCCGATACGATGCTCCCGCCCGATCTCTGGTAATTCAAGCCGTCGTCGGACTGCTGTTGGTCGTGATCTTCGGCCCCAACAAGGACGCCTTCGAGCGGCTTGTCATCTTCACCGCCCCCTTCTTTTATGTATTTGTGCTTATGACAGGGCTTTCGCTTGTTTCGCTGAGATTCTCACGACCGCAGCTCGCCCGCCCCTACCGGGTTCACTTCTTCCCCCTACCACCGCTTATTTTCGTGGCCGGCTGCGGGTTCATGCTCTATCAGAGCCTCAGCTACATGATTAACGACCCGGCCAATCGTCAGTCGGTCATTGGCATCGGCTGGATCGGGTTCGTCATCGCGAGCATGGTCGTGCTGCTGATCGGCAGTGCGTTTTTCGATTCACGCGAGAAACCGACCAACTGACGGCGCCCGATCCGCCCAGGTCTCGCTGTCTCTCCCATTTTCGCTGTGTATACCGAATACCATTTGCGTTTCAAAAAATGTGGACGTGGCTTGCTCAATTCGCATTTGGTGTAAGAACGGCAAAAGTAGTTCGTCAGCCTTTGGTATTTCGAGTGCCCGAGCGAGGTCAGACCGCCCGCGCGATTTGCATTCTGACCCCAAACCGGTATCATGAACGAATCAAATGACACGCCTCTTCGGAACGGGCGTGTTCGGCTTTTCCCGATTACTCATCGTCTATTGGAGGGAAGAGGTATGTTGCTTACGTCGAGTTGGTGTTGTCGTGCGCTGAGCGCAACTCTGACTGCGTCGGCAGTCTTGGCCGTGTGGTTCGGCGCGATTTCGTCCGTATCGGGCGAAACAATGGCGCAGCGGCAACACAATGCGGAGGACCTGGTCCGCGAGGCGTTGCACCGTGAGGTCTTTGGCGAGGTCGACGAGCGGCAGAAGCTGCTCGAATCGGCTCAAAAGGAACGTCCCGATTACGCCCCCGCCAAGTGGCACGCCGGGCTGGTCCACTTTCGCAACACGTGGATCAAGGCCGACGAAATCCCCGATCTGCTGGCAAAGGACCTGCGGATCATCACCTACCGCAAAATGCGGGACGAAGCGGCCGACACGGTCGCTGGCCAGTACGAACTCGCCATGTGGTGCTGGGAGAAGAAGCTGACAGAGCAGGCCCGCGCTCATCTGACCCGAGTGCTCGAAATTGACCCCAACAATCAGCAGGCCCGCCAGTTGCTCGGTTTCCAGCAGGTCGACGGCGTTTGGCTCAGCCAGACGGAAAGGAACACTGCCCAGCGGACGGCCGAGAGCACGTCGGCAAACTTGCAAAAATGGTCGCGCGAGATGAGCGAGATTCGCAAAACCATCGAGCATCGTTCGCTACGAACTCGCGAAGCAGGCATCGCCCGACTTCAAAAAATCACCGACCCCTCGGCGATTCCCGCCATGGAATCGATGGTCGCGATGCAGAGTCAGCAGGCCGGTTCGGCGGTTGTTGAGACTCTTGCAGCGATCGACGCCCACGAGTCGTCCGTCGCCCTGGCTCGGCAGGCGGTCTTCTCGCCTTGGGAGCGTGTCCGTCAGGAAGCGGTTGCCGTTCTGCAGGAACGCAGTTTCGACCACTATGTCCCCGCGTTGCTGGCGACACTCGCCACCCCGATTTCGTCGCGCTCGGAGCTCTTCCAGGACGCCGGCGGTCGGCTGATCTACCGGCACATGTTCTTCCGTGAGGGTCAAGAGAACCGACAGTTGGCTGTGCTCGAAACGGCTTACCGCCGCATCTCGGCCCCCGGCGGTGACGGCAGTGAAGCCGCAAACCTGGCCTTGAACGACATCATGGGTCGGGCCGTCACGGGTGAGTTGCAGCGGATGCAGCAGAACATCGCGACCGAGGAACTCAATGATCGAGTGATGTGGGTGCTTCGCCGCGTATGCGACGGCCAAGTCGATATGACGCCGGAGGCCTGGTGGGATTGGTGGAACCAGTACAACGAGGTCTACACCGAGCAGCAGAAGCCGCTGCAAACCCGCGTTCAACAGCGTGAGATCGCGCTGATCGACCAAACGGGTTTTCGGGGCGGTGGCTCCGGCAGCGGTGGCGGAGGTGGCGGTTGTGACTGCCTCGCGGCCGGCACCCTCATTTGGACCGACCAAGGTCCCATCGCCGTCGAAGACGTGCAAGTCGGCGATCTCGTGCTAACGCAGCATCCCACGACCGGCGAATTGACCTACAAACCAGTACTGCGTACGACGATCCGACCGCCGGGCGAGTTGATCTCCATCGAGGGGATCGGCGATTCGTTCGTCGCCAGCGGTGGTCACAAGTTCTGGGTGTCGGGCGAGGGTTGGGTTCGCGCCCGAGACCTGCAAAGCGGCATGGAACTGCACACCAGCCGGGGCACGCTGAGAATCAGCAGTGTCGGCACGGCCCCGCGTGCTCAAACGTTCAATTTGGTGGTTGCCGACTTCCACACCTACTTCGTCGGCGAGTCGATGACGCTCAGCCACGACAACACGATCAGCGAGCCGACCAACGTGCTCGTTCCGGGGTTAGTCGAGAAGTAGCAATTGCGAATTTCGTTGGGCCCCTCACCCTGCTGCCGTAGCGTGAGGAAAGGCGGAAGAGGGTCGGCTTGCCTGCCGAGAACAGGCAAGCCGCTCCTTCCCCTTTTGTTGTTCGCCACCCCGCCTACAAGCTAGACTTCGCTACACACTCACCAGCAACGCCACACTGGGTGCAGTCACTCGAACACCCCTTGGCGGCATCTGTGCCACAACCGGGGCCGCAGCCCACCTCGACGGCATCGGTGAAGCGGCGCAGTTGAGCCTTGGCGTCGTATGTCTGCGCCAGTTCTTCGGTCATTGATTCGACCTGCGGTGGCACATCGCCCAGGAAGTAGAAATAGAGCGACTTGCCGTCGAACAGACACTCGACTTCGGCCAACTTCACCTCGGGGTGCGCTTCGGCGAGCCGCTTAACACACGCCCGATAGGCTGACTCTCTGGTTTGGTTGATGCGAGTGAGCCAGAGATCATCTTGTACGGTGGTCGCTCGTTCGATGAAGCCGTCGGCCGGTAGCGGTTTGTCGCCGTTTCTCTCGTGCGTGAGCACTTCGCCTAGTTCCAGACCGCGATCCGTGCGGCAGACAACCGCCCTACCCCGCTGTAACTGGAGCCCTTCGGCGGCGAATCGCCCAATCTGTCCGAACGGGCCAACTCGCAGCAGAAAGTATTGGTGATCAGTCTTCATAACGATCCATCTTTGTGCCTCGACAACATTCGCGAAAGGGGGCGATGCCTGACGCGCACTGAACAAAAGCGATACAATACGTTTTTCGACCACCAAAAAAATGCCTCCAACCGACTGTGAACCAGCCACAAACAACGCCTCGATCGCCAATCAAACCGGTCGCGATTCTGTTTGCGATCTCGCTGGCATTGCTTGTGCCGACATCGCTGCTGGGCGTCACGGTGTTTGCCTCGCTGGCGGCCTTCCTGATGTTCCTCTGGACGGTCGCAGCGCTGGCGGTGGCATGGTCGGTGCTGGAGCGGGATGTCGCCCACTTGGCGGCCATCTTCACCATCTTGTCGCTGCTGTTGGGGATCACCTGGCTCGGACCGGGGGACGAACGCTACTTCGCCACCGTGCTGTTCTTCGGGGCGATTACAGGCGCGCTGCTGGGGGATGTCGTGCGCGATGTTCGCACCGCCGGACTGACTCGATGTGCGGCCGACAATTCGCCTCGCTGGTGGGGACAGTTGAAACCGCCGCCAACTTGGGTGATCGTGATCGGCTGGGCAGCGTTCGCCATTTCTTTGCTCGCCTTTGGCGGAGGACTTTGGTTCGGATTCACCACGTCGGCGCCGAACGATCCGCAGTTGAGCTTGCTCGGGGCCGTCTCTCGCGACTGCTTCGTCGCCGGTGGTCTCAGAACGAAATTCGTTGACTCGGCCGCCTTTTCGCCAATCCGCTTCTGGTGTGCCTACGTGCTGCTCATCATGGCGTTTCAAGCGGTGCGAAAGCTCAGACGCGCCGAACGAAGCGGCATCCGACTCGAACGACTCCTGCGACGGGTGGCAAACGCCCACAGCTTCGCGATCCTGCTGATGGCGTGGTACTTCACCGTCGATCTTTGCCTGGCCGCGGCCGATTCCTACCCGACCGCCTGCGGTGCGGCGATCGTGAATTTTCGGGCACTGCCGATCCCCTTAGTTCTGTTCGTGTTCACCACGTTGATGCTGGGGCGGCGCCTACCAAACTACCTGCGACGACATTCGTGGTCGGTTAGCGTGGCGTTGGCGGCGGCGCTAACCAGCGGTTTTTTGCACCTCTGTGTGCTGCTGGCTGGCCGCGCGGGCGGTTGACCGTGAGTTGGATCACGCTGGCAGTTGTTCTGGCCGGTCTACGACGCCTTCAAGAATGCCGCCGAATTGGCCGGGGACATGGGCATCGCGGAAATCGCCCAACGCCAGATGGAACAGGCGCGACAGAAGATGTTTGGCATCGAATGAACGACCGCTACCAATACCGCTCCAGGTGAATCTCGCCGGGGTCGCGCTTTTTGTGCTCTTTGAAACCACGCTCTTCGAGCTTCTCGACCATCGTGTCAATCATGGACGGGTTGCCGCAGAGATAAAAATGCGTATCTTCCGGCGTCGGCTCGAAGCCCAGAATTTCGCTGGGTGGCATTTCCTCCCAAATGTTTTGAATGTAGCCCGTCACTCCCTCCCAGGGCGTCTTCTCCATTTGCGGTCGCGTGATGCTCGGCAGATATCTGAACTTCCCGTTCGTTTGGGCAAGTTCGGTCAATTCATCCCGATAGCCAAGATCCCAGGAGTGGCGTGCGCCGTGCAGCACGGCCACCTTGCCGGCACGCGTTTCCAAAATGCTGCTGCGAAGCATGCTGATATAGGGGGCCAGCCCCGTTCCGGTGGAAATGAGCACGAGGTTTTTGTCCGGCGGCGCGCTGTCGAGCGTGAATACGCCGGTGATCTTTTTGCCCATCCAGAGTTTCTGCCCGGGTTCCATGGCGAACAGACGCGGCGTGAGGGCTCCCGACTCGACCAACACAACGTAGAACTCGAGGTACTTCTTCGCCAATGAGGAAGACGCGATTGAATAAGCCCGGCGGATAATCTTTTCGGGCTTTTCCAGCGTTTCCTCGGGATCCGCCCCCTCACATCGCGGTGCCGTACCCGGCAGACCGATCGCCGCATACTGCCCCGGCTCGAAGTCTGCGAGTTCCCAGCCATCCGGTTCGACGCGAAAGATAGAAAGCCCCGGGGCAATGTCGGTGCGTTTGGTGAAAACTGCGTTCAGGTCAAGCGGCATGAGTGGGTCTTTCGGAAATTCGCGGGTCACCGCTCGCAGCTGGACTCCACGGAAGAACGTCAACGGTCATTCGCCAGCAATGGGTGCAACCAATGCTGCGTTTACACGGAATCCCGACCGGGCGTTCCAGTCGGGTGTATCGATTGGCTCGACGTGTTTGAGGCCACCGGGCATCGTTTCGGCCGCCGAACAACTCGGCGGCCAGATGCGGCTTGGCCACGACGGATTTCAGCGCCGATCCGATTCACGTCGTTGTCGAATTGAGCGGCGAGTTGGTGGCGTATTTCGCGGATTTCGTCAATGATTGCGTTAGGATTCATCGTCGATCCTCACAAGTTCTTCCGGTGTGCAGATGGTCGGAGGCTCGTAGCCGGAACCACGGCAAACCTTTTCGATGCGGCTTCGTAACGTCGCATTGGCAATGTGCTTGCAGTTCCACGTCAATAGGTAGTCTACACCATTGACAGCGGCAACGGCGATATGGAATGCGTCGCGCGGCTCCGAAGCGGGAACTGCCTTCTCTGCGATGAGAGCATCCACCAAGTCATCAACTTCGTCGGACGCTTCCAACAGATCAACATCGTTAACTACCGCCAGTCGCTCCGCCGCAGCCGTTGGATCACCGTGGGAGCATTCTTCGAGGACCACTTGAGAGATAAAAACCTCGAATCTGGCGGCTTCGCTTCGCCACCAATCGCGAGTGATCTGTTGCCGGGTTGCCACGAGCGGATCCGAATGATCGCGGCCCGCGATGTGGCCGATGACCGTGGTTTCCAGGTAGACTGATTCCATTGGAGCAAAACCTATTAAAACCGACCCAGGTCTGCACGCCGCGAACGCCGTCTCCCCTCGGGCTAGGCCGCATACGGGGGTTGTCCGTGCCCATTATCCACAAAACCCACCTATTGACAATCGCGCAGTGAGCACGTCAAAATTTGGGTTTCCTACCCCGTGTCGGGCGATTGTCCCGCACACGGCGGCTGTTCGTTGCAACATGCCGCAATCCCACCCTTGGCTCAGACTCGTTGTTCCCCGCAATCGGTTTGACAGGGTACCGCGGCATTTGCTGAAGTGGACCCAATCCGCCAAAACGAGAAGGTTCCGATGACAGAACAAGACAATAGCGCGGTCGAAGCGGCCGCCGAACAAGGCATGATCGAATCCGTGGGACTGACCAAGTACTTTGGGCAGTTCGCGGCCGTTGAGGATGTCTCCTTCTCCGTGCCCCGTGGACAAGTCGCCGCGTTCTTAGGTCCCAACGGTGCGGGCAAGTCGACCACCATGCGACTGCTCACCGGTTTTCTGGCGCCGACGCGAGGCACAAGCCACATCGCTGGCTACGATGTCGCTACGCAACGGATCGAGGCGGCCGGGCACATCGGCTACCTGCCCGAAAACGGTCCG